>Ga0114964_10001497_pt1 | contig 16999 bp, 19 predicted proteins | sample C_131016_MF_Meta_FD_92638 | JGI IMG/M metagenome (GOLD analysis project Ga0114964, IMG submission 92638) | Freshwater microbial communities from Lake Croche, Canada to study carbon cycling - C_131016_MF_MetaG | ecosystem: Environmental > Aquatic > Freshwater > Lake | place: Lake Croche, Canada... | reverse complement strand
CCACCACATGTATCCATGTCACTAAAATTACATTTAGCACCTTTATATCCTTGGTCACAAATACATGTCAAGTTTCCAAAAGAATCACGTTGTAATGTACCGTGTCCACACCGTTTTGGAACGCAATTTCCATTAGCATCTTCTTCTTCACTATCGGGATCGCATGCACATTCGGCTACGTCGTTTAATTTTCGATACGTTTTTCCACCTGGGCAAATCAATTCACAGTGATCACCAAAATACTTACCGCCGATTATACAAGCACACTTCCCATTATCATTTACAGTACCGTTTCCACCACAAGTATTTTCATCGCTATATTGACAAAATTCGCCATGTGTACCAGCAAGACACATGCATTTTTTAGTACCACTATTTGGATCAAAATAAAGTTTAGAACAAACACTTCCAGGTTGATCACAATAAAGCCATTTGATTGAATCGTCACATTTTAGTTCAGAAAGAGCACAAGGTGAAATATCAGATGGTAAATGATCTTCATTGGCTTCACATAAATCAGTGCCACGTGCTATCCATTTCCCACGTACACAAACGTAATCTTTACTTTCAGTCGGTTTCTCTTTACCACCACATAAGTTAGGTTCAATACATTTTCCAGTGGATTTATCACATGGTTTATTACCACAGTGACTACAGTCGGGCCCTGAAGGTTGTTGAGATTGTGATGGTTTCTTCAATAAAAAGTATAAGCCGAGTCCAATTACGACAAGTGAAAGTAGAACGATTCCATTTTTACCAATCATTTCATTTATTTATAATAAATTTTTAATTATAAATTCAGTAATAACTTACTTGCTAATGACTACTTTGGGATTTTTTTTGATCATAATAAATATAGATTAATGAAATAATAAATAATACACTAGAGACACAAGCCATAATAAGGGAAGAATTCCAAAGTTTTGAGCGTATATTTTCAATTTGGTCTTTATTACTTTTGTTTTTATTATCAGGGTCACATATTTTGTCTTTATTCATATATCCAAAAATAACCCAAGAAAGTACAGTAGAACCTAATGAAAAAAATCCTAATAAAACATAAATACCAAGACCAACTTCGATATGATATTTAGAATAGATAAAAGCGATCAAACACATTGTAATTCCAATAAAAAAGATTGCTAAATTAAAATTTTTGATTAAATCTTTATCATATAGTGTCATATTACATTGACAATCTGTAAGACAATAAAACATGAAGAATGCAAAACTAATGTAAAATAATCCTAACATAATAAACATCATTACTGTAAATTTACTGAAAATGCTTGTGTGTTCATAGGGTTGTTCATCAAATGTCTGCATTGGCTGTATATAGACTGGTGATGAACGTTGTGATGAACGTTGTGATGAACGTTGTGATTGTACTTGTGAACGTTCTCTATTACAAATAGGTATGTTTTTATCTGGACATAATCGAGTGCATGTTTGATCATTTGGTGAATTTTTACAATGTGTAATAAATTTTGAATCGGTTCCACCCATTTATTTACTAACTTAAATAAAATTTTATTCATTCTAATTTTGAATAAAATTTAAATACACATTATCCCGTCACATCCATTTTACTTACGGTCTTTACTACGTTTTCGAAAACGTAATTTATAATTATGTGTAGTTCGTAAATTTTTTGGTTCGTTATATTGTGGTAATTTTAATTGTTCTATTTGTGAATTAATCATATATGTAAATATTCTCAACATAATTTTAGCATCATTCTTATTTGAAAATAAGTTTTCAAAATTGTCAATGTTTTTAGATTTATTTTTTAATTTGCACTTTACATAGGTGCAATAAACATTATATAATGCATGTTTAATCTTTTCAATGGGTATATTAAATATATGAAGACTTGCCAAAAATGTACTGTTCAAACGACAAGCTAATATACTATTATTTAACCTAAAAGCTCCCTCGTTAATTACATACTTTAAATCAATATTCATTTTTTGTTTTATGATAAATGTTAGATAATGAACAAATATATCAAATCCTTTAAATTCTTCGTAATTCCAACTTGGTTCAAATCGCTCTATAGTAAGATTTCCAAAATTAATACAAAACCAATTTTGATGAGACATATTACTACGAAGAGTAGATGGTACATTTATACATATATAAACTCTATCATTTGTTGAAATTTTTGAGGACATTATAGAGTCTACAAAATATCCAATATCCTTAAAACTTTTTTCATCTTCCTTTTCAATTGTCATTGAATTTTCACAAACAAAATAAAGTCTATGTAATGGTAGGTTAAATTTATTAGAAAATTTCACAAGATTTATAATGTATGCAATACATTTGTTTACATCAATAATATCATTATCTTTATCACCCCAACTTTTTTTTACATTTTTCATTGCATTATTAAATAGTTCATTAAATTCACTTTGATTTATTGTTTCTGAATCAAATAATTTAATATATTCTGGTAATTTTATGTCATGTGTTTTTATGTCCATTTATTATAATAATGAAATATTATAATGAAATATTCTAATGAAATATTGTATTGAAATATTTACGGCCAAGCTATTCAAGCTACTTTAGATCTAGTAATTCTTTTTGAAGTTGTAATAACTGGGGTAAAAGATATAATTTCTTGTTGTGCGATGTATGCAAATTTTAATAAATCTAGTTCTTGCAAATAAACATCTACATCCATTATATGTAAACTAGCAAGAATCGTACTCATAAGACGACACCCATTAAACGGATTAATATCAATACCATTTTTTTCAGGTCCATTATAGGTTACATTTGTAATAGATGCAATTTTTTTACATAGATTATCAATATTAAACTCTTCCATTTCATAGTTTGGTTCAAATCGAAATAATTTTTTTTGCAAAAAATCCAGACAAATCCAATTTTGATGACACATTTTTGAAATTTTAGATGGAGCATTAATGGGTGTATAAATACGATCACATCTCTGCTCAGATCCTTTCTTATATTGTTCAATAATAATAGAAACGTGAAAATCGTCCGGAAGAATAGCATCAGTTACAATATAGTTTTTACTAAAAACATCAACAAGATTTCGGATATATTGAACAGATGTATCAGTACCGATAAAATCATTCATACTTCTACCCCACTTTCCGACACGTGGTTTAGCATCCAAGTAAGAGTAAGGTGATGTTAAATAAGAAGGAATCATACTTGATTGATTATTAATTAATACGTTAAATAAATAAAATGAAATATTCAATTTTATGACATGAATATTTTTTTATTAAATAAAAGAGAATGAAAAAAGCAATTTGTGTTTTACAATCTAATGGCATTTTTTATGGTAATGTCATATTTTCTCAATGCTGTAAAAAGCATGAAATGAAGATTTTATTTTCTTTACAACATTTTCCTGCCAACGAAACGCATGCAATTCATATTCACGAATTCGGTGATACAACAGATGGCTGTAAAAGTTTAGGTCCTCATTATAACCCACATGGAACAACACATGGTACTATTTTTATCAAAGATATGGCACGACATGCAGGTGATCTTATTAATAATTTTACAACGGATAAAGATGGAAAATTTACGTTTGAATATACAGATGATTTACCTACTTTATACGGTGAAGATAGTATATTGGGACGTTCAATTGTGATTCATAAAGGTGAAGATGATTTGGGATTAGGTAAAGGAAAAATGAGAGAAGAAAGTTTAAAGACAGGAAATGCAGGTGAACGTATTGTTTGTGGTGTGATTGGCTTAATGGGAGGGGGTCATATCCCTCACGTATGATTATAAGATGGTTAAACAAATATAGGTAATTAATCCATACATAAATGTTCCCCATGTACAATCTATTAACCCTTCTTTTGTACCGAAATTTTGTAATGTTGCCATACTGGTCGTGTCATATACACCTGTAACAACTGTACCTAACAGTGCACCTTTTATAATCGTTAATTTACCATTTGATTTATCGTTTAATCCGGGTAAAATAACTAGAAAATAAAGACCAGTTGTCATTAATAAATATGCCACTATTCCAGAGATCCAAGTACGAGTTGACCATGTTTTTTGTTCCATTCCATTAATTTTTTCAAACATACTTTTATACATTTTACCATTGAGACCAATCATAAATGGTAAATCAAATAAGAGAAATAAAACAAAAACAATTATTAAATTTTTGAGATGATTCATACTTTATTAATACTAAAATAAATTAGTGTTTTTTTATAAACACATAAAAACTTTGCACAAAAGCTAGTATATTTATAATAAAAATTATTATAAATAGGATAATTTTAAACCTTTGGACTAGATATCCTCGGAATCAAAGAAAATAGACACATCTGTCCTAGGTCGTTGAACTGTCGTTGGAAAAGCTCGTAAGCGAAACGTAGGAGAAGCACTAGTTTCAGTTATCTTGATAGACCGTTTTACTTCAGGAGAGGGAGGAGTACGAGTCATGATAGGTGTTCCTGTCAGGGATAGGGATTTTGTAGCCTGTCTAAATGGTTTTTTCATACGATGTGAATAATCGAATGTATAGTCAATATGATAGACTTCCGTAGAACCTAACCCTTTCAGATCAACATTTTCCTTTTCGTGACTCACATTAGAAAACATACCTTCGGATAACAATTTTTCATAAAAGACTGCATCACAACAAAACGAAAACGTTTTGCTTTGATGTTCATAACGGGATGCTCGGTGAATGGTCTCCCCAAAGAATCGTAGATGATGATCGATATACCCATAATGGAGTTTTCCGTATCCAACCCCTGCTCGAAACGGAATAAGATGGTTGGTTTGCTGATAGAGTTTTGTCAAAAACGAATAAACCATAGAAGCACAGAATCGAGGAAAAGAATAGCCCCATTCGATATTCATCACCAAACAAAATCCATCTCCCATGATTTCATGGATATACAAATAGGGATAAAATTCGTTTCGAATAAGTTCTACCAAGTTACTATGAAACAATTTATGCATGTCAATCATTTTCGTTGTTCCATATTCTGCCAGATACTTGGTAGAGTCTTTCATATCCAAACAAAGTACCATCATGTCAATGGAACTTTCCGTGAATAGACTTGTTTCAGGTGGATGAAGATCCGACGTATAAATGATCGAACTATCCAGTTTTTCCACACTAAGAATGCTCATACGAAAGAGTCCTTCCACCTCGCTTGTATAATGATCGACCGATATATGAACACATAACGGATCATGTATTTTGGTATAAATAATCAATGGTCTGTTTTGTATCGACTTATTAGATAGAAATGCGTGACTGGTGGTTGTTTGTTCTAGTGTCATGGAATGATACATGGGCAACAAATAGTGTTTATGTAAAAAAGACATATAAGGACTCATAATCCTTCCAATAAATTCATCATTTAATTCACCAAAAGCATACCCTAACATAATTAAACATTTATCACCTACATTTTTTATTATCCCAAATTCATCACAAATAATATACATTAATTCTTTTTGTTATTAATATAAATATTTTTTTTTTTAATTTCATTTTTATGAAATATTTTACATGTAATCAATTTTTAGTTTTGGATACTTTTTATTCTAAAACTTTTTATTTTTACACACACACAATTCTATTTTTATAAAAATCCTTACCTACCCTATTGTTACTTGTTATAAGGTTAAAAACTATTCAAAATTTTAAGTTTTTTAACATATTATAACCTAGCACATATAAGCTATTATATTCTAAAACATTATTATAAATTATTACCTAACCTAGTATTTTGTGACCTAGTTATTAAAGGATTAAAGTTAACTAGGTAATAAAAAATTTAAGGACTTTTCTGACCTAGTTGATTTTAATCATAAAATATATAATTTTTTAATAAAATTATTAAAAAATTATGGCATAGATATTTAAAGAATAAAATTTATAATAAAGAATTTAAATAAAGAAGAATTATGGCACCGACATGCATTTTTTGTAAATCTGAATTTTGTGATAAAGCAACTTTAAATAAGCATCAAAAAACATCAAAATATTGTATAAAAATACAATTGGAAAATGATCCTACTAAAATTATAGATACAAATTCTAATGAATGTACTTTTTGTAAAAAACAACTAACTACACGATATTCTCTAAACAGTCATTTAAATATATGTAAAGCGAAAAAGAAACAGATAGAAGAAGAAAATAAACTAAAAAGTGTAGAAGAAAAAGTTGAAAAACTAACTCAAGAAATCATTCAATTGAAAGAAAAACCTACGACTACAATTATAAATACACACAATACAGACAACTCTGTCAATACCATTAATCAACACAATTATACCAGTCTACTTGACTATAAAACAGAAAGTATTACTGAAACATTCAAAAAACATTATAGTAAAATTGAACATCTTCTTAAGAGTGATCAAAAACAATTAGCTGATATTACAGTACAACATGTTTTATATGGTAAAGAACAACCAATGTATTATGTTACGGATCGATCTCGTAACAAGTTCATGTATACCGACAATGAAAACAATGAAAAAGAAGATGCTAATGCAACCCTTTTACGATCATTAGTTTATAGGGGAATAAAACCCATTATAAAAAACTTATATTATGAAGAGTTTAAACGTCTTAGATCTGAATTAGCTGATCATCAACGTAGAGATAGTGATGTATTAATTAAATCAACACGTGATGACTTGAAAGAATTGGAAGAAGCTTACATAGAGATGGATATTATACAAGAGAGTGATGATTACATTTCACAATTAAGTCGTTGTTTACCAACATCGATTCGAGATCGTTTACATCGTGATAATTTGGAAATGAAACAATTGCAAGCAAATTATGATTCAGATGAAGAGTTTAAACGAGAGCTTGAAAGAGAAGTACGAATGATAGGTGATTATTCAGCAGTAGAACTTCAAAAATTTAAAGACTTATATAAAGAAACTGGGGAAACACGAGGACCACATTCTATCACAAAAAATCCAAAATATTTACCAGAGTATATAAGCTTTTTACAAGAACTATAATGCCACCTGCCTGCTAATTATTTTATTTTTTATTTTTTATTTTTTATAATAAAATACCACTTTAAAATGCAGTCAAAACTTAATACGCAGTCAAAACTTAATACGAAAAGTATAATAAGTCCTCGTCGTAAAAGTCCTCGTCATAAAAGTCCTCGTCATAAAAGTCCTCGTCATAAAAGTCCTCGTCATAAAAGTCCTCGTCGTCGTCGTGTAGGACGTAGTGATATAGGTGAATTTGATTCTCACGAAAATACACCAGGAAGAAATTGGTTATTTGAAGATGATATAAATCCTTCAATTGAAGAATGTAAAGCTGTAATTGAATTTACAAAGACTCAACCTCAATATATGAAAGCAATTTTGACACCCATTAATGAACTTCCATATCCTGGATTTATTTTACATGATCCATCCGTTATAAAATTAGATTCCAATATGCGTCTTCGTTTGATGAATTATATAGATGAACAAAAATCCGAATCAGATATGAATGGTGATTGTAAAGTTATAGTCTCATCATTGAAACATTTAGCAGTGTTGTTAGGAGATTCAAATGAAGAATATGGCAATGAAGTAGTTAACAGATTAGTAACTATATTTGGTGGTATTGTTAATACAATTATACTACGACGTGTAAAACCAGGTACTGATGACGGTTTATGTATAAATTTTCATACAGACCATGCTCAACGCACTATACAGATACCATTGAATGATGAAAATGAATATAAAGGTGGAAAACTTGTTTTCTTATCACCTACAGAAGGATTACTAAAACCAAGTAGATTAGCAGGATCTGCTACTATACATACCAATAGAGTAGTACATGGAGTAACACCTATAAAGGAAGGAGTTCGTTATAGTTTATTCTTATTACAGCAATAATCTAATCGTACTATTTTTTGACAGGAAGCCCGCGCCGAACAAAACTAATTTATAATATATTTTATATAAATGAATTGAATCACTCCGTAGTCCCTTTCTGAAGGATCAAATAAGCCAAGTGATTATTTACTTCTTAACATTGCTCTAACAGTAACCAATCCTGGTAAAAAATGAACAAGTAACATATGAGTATAAACACACCTTTTATAAGCATATTCTCGCTCTTTTGTATTAGGAAAGGTATACTTATACATTGGGAAAAACACATGTAATAAACTACATGGATTTGTTTCAATATTAAATATACTTGCATTAATAATCACAGTAAGTAATTGTATAAGCATCGAACACCTCCATAAAAATACATCACTTTTACGAAAACGTTTTTCATAAGAAGTAATAGCAACCATCATTGCAATAGCAAATAACCAATCCATTTTCCGAATGATACCATTACGTTTTGGTTTATTCCAATGAATCAATGAACATATTAATAAAGGTGGTGTAATATATGTAATTAATGGAAACTTTTTACGATGAGCAATCCAGCCTACATACAATAAAAAAGGTGCTCCTAAAAATACACGACGTGAATATTTTTGCGGAAGAATAAGCTCATTATTATCTGCCATTTTATTGTAATTGCTATTCTATAAATATACTTTAAGTATACTTTTATGTAAAAGTATACTTTAGCCTAAAACTGCTTTGTATTTTTCATTATATTTTATTACTTTTTTTTCTGCTAAAAGTCGTTGTATTGTTTTGTGTATTCTAATTTTGTGATATACTTGTTCGATTCGTTGATCTAGTAAACGATCTTTTTTTTAGAGTTAAATTTTTATAACAACAGCAACATCCCATTCTCTTTTTATTCTATTTCTTTTATTTAAGTAAGTTATCCTGTACAATGTTCATAAGAAGACATCATAATAACTGTACCTGACAACAATAGCAGTAAATGCCCTAATTTTAAATTTAGTTTGTACATATCCGAACGTCGTAATGATGAAAGAGATAAAGGTGTATTATAACCATTTTCTACTAATCGGTGAGAAAGATCAACAGAAAGTTCTTCACTAAAACCTAATACACTTAGAAATGATTCTAATGATCCAAATTGCAACGAATTTTTTACTTTTATCAACTTGTTTGAAAGATAAGGGCGATTAGAAGGGATCCCCAAATCAACTTCTTCTAGATATGGAACAAGGTCACTATTTAAATTAAAATTCATTTTGCTTTGAATTTTAATTATTTTAATTTTATTTATTCAATTTTATTTAGATGCACATGAAGCATTACATGAAGCATTTTTATCAAGTATTTTTTGTGACAAAATGTATTCTTTAAAGGATTTGAAGGTTTTGATTTGTCCAAATATATCATCTCGATTTCCATCATTTTTTTCGCCATTAAATACAAGTTTACGTTTTACTTCGTTGTTTTTAAATTCATCTTCCATACGTAGTCTTGCTGAATTCATTTTTTGGACATATATTTTTTCACGTTTAATGATTTCTTTTAATGTTGATTTTTCGGTTGGAATACCCAATTCATCAATAATATGTTGTTGATATTCAGGGAAAGGTTTAAAAAGCTTTGAACCACGAGTATCTGACATTTTTGTCTTTATTTTTGTTTTTATTTTAGTCTTTATTTCTTTCCTTTTGTAATCAATTTTATATAGCAAAGCCGTAATAAATTTGATTAAATTTAAATAATTAATGTAAATGTAATGTAAATGTAATATAAATATGACTTACACACTTTATTTTGATGGCAGTTCAAAATCAAATCCTGGTTTAGCAGGAGCTGGAGCAGTTTTATATGATGAAAACAATAATGAAATTTGGTGTGTATCCAAAAAAGTTGGTGATAAGGAAACCAACAATTATGCTGAATATTATGCACTAGTTATTGGATTGGAAGAATGTTTGCAACGAAATTTACAAGGGAGTCTAAAAAATCTTATTGTTAAAGGTGATAGTTTGTTAGTAATTAAACAAATGAAAGGGGAATATAAAGTAAAATCAGAAAACTTGTTACCTTTGTATAAGAAAGCAAAAGATTTACAAAAAGATTTACAAAAAGAATTAGACTCTTGTATAGAATTTATTCATGTGTATCGGTCTGAAAATAAAAGAGCTGATGAATTAAGTAATAATTTTTATAAATAATATTTCTTTGTAATAAATGTCACACACACGTAGTAAAGGTAGCAATGTAGTAGGTACTATGTGTAAACAAAGCGGTTGTAGAAACCTTGCAGATAAATCTGGAATGTGCGATGAATGCGCGAATAAACAAGCAACTGAACAAGCAACTGAAATTGTAAATGCATACAATGCCTATCAAAAAGAATTAAAAGAAACACATCCTGGTAATAAAATGCTTCCTCTTCCAAAAGGCGGTTATGAATTTAAAAGTAAACGTAGTAACAAACGAAGTAACAAACGTAGTAAACGAAGTAATAAACGTAGTAAACGAAGTAACAAACGTAGTAATAAACGTAAAAGTGTTCGTAAAAATAAAAAAAGTTTACGAAAATAAAATGTATTTATAACAATTTGTTATAAATAATTAATAGTTTAGTTGTAGAACATTGTTCGTTAAAAGTGAACCTTGATAATATTTACATTTTTTTTGCACGTTTGGCATTCATATGAAGAAGGATCATTTTTCGTAGGATCACTCTCTATTTTAAAAGGTTCGCTGCATGATTTCTTTTTGCAAAACATGGAATGACCGCAACTACCAATATAATTAACAACATCGTTACACTTGCACAAAATAGGTGACAAGATATTCAAATAATCTGTTACATGTTGACGGCAAAATGGACAATCAACACTTTCTTTACTTCCAATTGTTTCTTTACAACAATCTTTGCACATACTGTGCTTACAAGGAGAAAAAATCATATCAATTTCGTTAGTAAAACAAATCTTACATTTTGTCTTGTATTCTTCCATGTCAATGTTTAAGTGAGTTTCTGCCTTGTATCCATTTACATTTTGACTAGTTGCAGATGATACTGTGCGACACAATGACAATAATGACGGAGAAGCAGCGTGATCTTCAAAAAAACGTTCCCCTTTGGTCAATGTTGACAAGTATCGTGAACGCAAGCTTTCAAATACTTTTTTTCCTTGATAAATAAGCCAATGACTATTTACATCATTTTCTAGACTATTCAATGCAAATGGAAAATCTAAATGTTTAACATACAATGCTTTTAACTCTTCTTTGGTACGTTTAGAAGCCAGTTTTTTAGAAATAATAAGCATCTTGCGACCAATCTCAAGAACAGAGTTAGACTCAACCTCTTGTTTTACAATGTTATGATGATAAGATACACCTTGATGAGTATATTCTACACTAGCACATAATACACCCGCATAAAATAACATTTTGTATTCTGGACTAATCAATTTCATTTGAAGAATACACTCAACGTATTCACTATCACTTTCTTCTTTTTCTTTACATGTTTCGTTATTACTTTCGTTATTACTTTGATTATTACTTTCGTTAATTATATCACCCATTGATCCGCTTGTATCCAATGCAAAAATAACGTGTTGTTCATGTTCAAATGTAGTGGTTTGTTTATTCGGTGATAACAAAACAACGCCATTATCAGCTTGATATAAACTAAATAAACTTGTTGGTGATAGTGTAGTAATTTCTGTTAATGTATGATGTGCTTCAGCTTTAGAAAGATAACGAATTTTCATATTGCTCCCAGCGGGAATATACATATTGTTTTTTTGACATACAATTTTTAATGTCACATTTTCAGCTTGAATAGAATTTAATGACGAAAAACACAATGAATGTACCAATTCACTGATTTCATTTTCACTCGATGTGAGTGAATATACACTTGGATCATTTTTTGATAAATGGTTAAGAAATTCGTGATCAACATCTTTTTCGGTTCCAACACCAATAATACCATCAAACAAGCCAGTTAATGACTGGTCTTGCATCATTTCACGAATTCGATCTTTTCCATTGGAATCACAGCCGTCCGTTAAGATAATAATTTTAGTTGAAGAATTTGTAGAAGAATTTGATTTCACGCATTCAAACATCTTACCGAAATTTGTTCCAAAGTCTGGCGTTAAATCTGAAATATGTTTTTTCATTTCTTCAAAATTTCCATTTAATAGAGTCGCTCTGTCGTTCCATGAAATAACACTAAAAGTGCATTTTGGGAATTTGCTTTGAGCTACATGTAAAATATCTAAAATAGCACGTTTACACAAATCAAGTTTTGTGGTATAATTTGTAATTAGTCTACGTCTTAAAGTTCGTGAACGATTAATTCGGGGAGTTACAATCATTGTATCTTCCATATTATCCGCTTCGTGAGTAGTAAAACTTGTATTCTGCATCTTTTTTTACTGTTAATTTATGGATTTATAAAATCAATTTTATTAGCATCACCTTTTCGCTTCGCAATCACCTTTTCGCTTCGCAATCACCTTTTCGCTTCGCAATCACCTTTTCGCTTCGCAATCACCTTTTCGCTTCGCAAAAGCTGAACCAAAAACGTATCACTTATTTTTTAATACTGAAATACAGTTTTTGGTCTCGGACGGGCCCCTCTTTAGGCTAGCAACGGATGTGTATTTATAATAAAAATATTATAAATCTTAGCTAGGTTTGTATCAAAAAATAGTAATCATAGATGGATTTGAATAATAATTAATTAAATGAAATGTTTCTAAATAGTTTGTTAAATAGGATAAAAATTCGCTAGCAATAATATTATATGTTTTAAAATTATAAGTAAAATAAACCATTGGTTCATATGCATCATTTATCCAAAAATATAATTTATAATTTTTTAAAGTTTCTTTATCTAATGTTGTTTTCCGTAATATTTCTTCCATAATATTTTGTTTATCAACTTCAATATTATGTGTACTTATTTCTAAACAAACATTATATCCTGTATTAGATGTAAGATATACAAAAATGGTTTTACCTAATACATCATTCAAAACATTTTCTAGAATTTCTTCTATATTTTTCTTATAGACAACGTTATCAATTTCTTGATTAGTTACCACGTCGTTAGTATCATTTGCAATGTCTTTATCAGTTATCACGTCGTTAGTATCATTTGCAACGTCTTTATCAGTTACCACGTTAGTATCATTTGCCACGTTAGTATCATTTACCACGTCGTTAATATCAGTTGCCACGTTAGTATCAGTTACCACGTCGTTAATATCAGTTGCCACGTTAGTATCAGTTACCACGTCGTTAGCATCATTTATATCGATTACAAAGTTATCATTATTATCGATTATATTGTTATTTGTGTCAACATTGTTATTTGTGTCAACATTGTTATTATCCTTTACAGGCGACTTATCGTCCACAACTTTTGATTTTCTTTTGTAAATATAATAAAATAAAGAACTGGTAACAAGTATACCAAACGGTAATATTAACTGTTTTAATGTCAGTTTTAGTGTTTGTTTCATGTTTTATTTAAATCTTTTTATATTTATAAATTATAATTAAGCTTCTTCTTCATTTCCGGTGTGAGGGACCGGGACCCTTTAATCGAGTTGTTCATTATTATAAAAAAACTTTCTAATCATCATTAATGCATCTTTTGTTTTGCGATTTAACATTTTTTTTTGTATATCTTTCATGTCAATAAATTTTGTATAAAACAATTCACCCTGATAGTTTTCATGTAATTTCTGGATAGAGTTTTCTATTTTTTGCTTTTCTTCATTTGTCACACATAATCCATAAATAGTATACCCAAATGTCATTCCCAAATATATCAAATCTTCATAGGTTTTATTTAATTCTTCTAAAGAAATCCCAATCTCTTCCTTCATTTCACGTGAGATTGTTTTTATTAAATCGAGTTGATCGTCTATGTCTGTAGTACCTTTTACCATTCCTTGTTTTGATTCTTTTGTTACACAAACAAAATGAACAGATAAAAGTTTCTGAGGAACATTCTGAGAAACATTCTGTGAAACATTCTCTCTAGACGTTTCTGTAATTTGATCAAAATGTACACAAGTTTTTTTATCGACTGAAAGTTGTTTTGCAAGGGATGCAAAATGTGTTTCAGGTGTTATATTTATATCATGATGTGATAGTGTTTCGATGGATGTTATTGATGGATCATTATCAGATAAGTATCGACCTTCTGTACCAATTAATATATATGTAATATCATTTTCCGTATAATAAATAATAATACCCGCGCCGTTCATTGTTATAAAAAGCAATCTATTATAAATTGCTTTTATATTTTTATTTCTAATTTATTTCTAATTTATTTCTAATAATAAATAATGTCTAAACTTTTTTGGATTTTCTCACTTGCAGTAATTGTATTTGTTGCTTATTTACTAATGCGCCAACGTAATGGAGAAGGTCAAACTCCTATTTTCTCACTTCAACAATACACCGCAAAACTAAATGATATAAACAGTATATTAAAAAATATAAAGTGTAAACCATCTCAAGAATCGATTAATAAATTTGAAGCGTCAATTAAAGCTGTTCAAGATGCCGTTTCAAAATTAATTATTAACGCAACTGAACAACCAACTCCTAAATCATATGCAGATTATAAAAATGCCGAACAAAATGTTCTCCAAACACTTGATGCATTAAAAAAAGATACATCATTATTACCTTGTATTAATAAAATTTGTCTTCAAGGTGTGTTAGATGAAAATAACGTATGTGTTTGCCCTGCCGATTACCCAGTTCCGATTGTTTTACCTGGAGATGATAATGTATATTGTTATAGTGATAATTGTGGAAATTATCCTCATTCTAAATTTGTGCATAATTTTGATAAATCTAAAGATTTAAAAGATCCTAGTGGTAATAAATGCGTTTGTGATGATGGATACATGAATGATAGTAGTGATCCATTTTGTTACAATGTTAATTTAACTTCTCAAATTGAAAAGTATACTACGGATTTAAATAGTATACAACTTCCAAAAGGAGAAGGCATTAATTCTTATCATGGAAAGTATAATGATTTTTATGTAATGAATGGATCTTTTCCTATGAAAGGTAGTGCCATTATAGACGCTAAAAATATTAAACAATGTATTGATGAAGCAAATAAAGCTGGTAGAACTGCTATGATATACGAAGGTAATGTATGTGTAATGGGAGATGCTCCAGAAGATCTTGTTATTAGTCCAAAAGAAAACTGTCAATGTGCTTATAAAGTTACATATAAACAATAAACAATATATACTTATAAATTTGATGTTTATAAGTAAAAATAATAAATAAACGACAAAACAAAAACAAACAAACGAAAATAAATATGGAAATAAGTGATTTTATGAATACATTTATTGTAGAATACAACATTGGCTATCATATCAAAAAAGAAAAAACACTACTCAAAACAATTCAAAAATTAACACCTAACGGACCTCCGTATCAAATTTTTCTAGGTAACCCTCAAAGTGCTAAAATGTCTATAGTAGAGGAAGAATTAACTCTTACAAAAGAATGCATCACCGAAAAAAATATAAAAATGTATGTACATTCTCAATATATTATTAACTTATCGAATGACGATCTTTATATTGCTTCGTTACTTTCAAAAAATTTGCAATATGCCAGCGTTGCTGGATTTCGTGGGGTGGTTGTTCATGTTGGCAAATATACTACTCGATCTCTTGATGTTGCTTTAGAAAATATGTATGAAAACATGATGAAAGCTGAAGAATATGCAAATGAAGAATGTCCATTATTATTGGAAACACCAGCAGGACAAGGTACAGAAACACTAACAACGTGTAACGATTTTATGAATTTTATGGAGCGTTTTGAAGACAAATTAGGTAAAAGTATTGGAATTTGTGTAGATACATGTCATGTTTTTGCAAGTGGTACAGATCCGTTAGAATATATAAAAGAAATATACTCGCGTCGATCTGATGTTATTAAACTAGTACATTTTAATGATTCGAAGGTAGCTTGTGGGTCATGTGTCGATCGACACGAATGGATCGGTGATGGTAAAATTGGATTTAATAAAATGAATGAAATTGCCGTGTTTTGTAAAGAACATTCTATTGATATGCTTTACGAAGGTTAAAAAGCTAAACACCTTATTTATAATAAAAAATTATTATAAATACATGTATAATCCAAAAGTGATATACAAAATTTAAAAATTGTTTTTGGTTCAGCTTTTGCCGAAGGCAAAAAGATGAGGGTAGCTGATGTTGGCGCTTAATTCTTCTGCCATTTTTTTACCAGTAGCAGTAACAAACAATTGATGATCTAAATGTTTTGTTACACGTTTTTCAAATAATTCTTTTGCATCGGCTAATGCTTGTAAATAAGTATTTTTTTTAGTAATCATTTGATAAATGACGCAACGATCAAACTGATAAGCAGCCAATAGGTCTGCTTCTCGTACAATATGGTATGCTAATAAATAGTCTTTATTAAAGTGGGTTGGAAACCCGTTTTCTTTGACTTTAGAATAACTCATGGTAGAAATAATTTGTAAAATGATAGTAATTTCTTCTTCGTTTACATAGTTTGGAAATGTTGATAAAAATTTTTGTATTCTTAATAATCCTTCAGTTTCGTTCATGTATTTTTTATCACACATGTCATGTAAGATTGATGCAATTATAATTATATTTTCGATTACTTCATCATTAGTTTGTTCTTGTTTAAACAATTCACTTGCATAATAAAAAACATTCATACTATGTCCAAGTCCATGCGATTCGTCTATATTAAATAATAAACATGTTTGTTGAACAAAATCAAATAGATCATTTAGAAAAAGCTTTTCAAACTTCATATTGGGTTTCGTTTTAGTTTCTTATTTATATGTTAATTTTATAAATAAGTTATAATCACATCCACTTCTTTTTCGCAAAAAGCGGTACCAAAAACAGGTTAGCCGCTGGTTATAAACGTTTATTAGATCGTTTATTAGAACGTTTATTAGATCGTTTATTAGATGATCGTTTATTAGATCGTTTATTACTTTTTTTGGTATCGCTTTTTTTAAAAAGCGATTTAGATCGTTTATTACTTTTTTTGGTAT
>Ga0114964_10001496_pt1 | contig 17010 bp, 34 predicted proteins | sample C_131016_MF_Meta_FD_92638 | JGI IMG/M metagenome (GOLD analysis project Ga0114964, IMG submission 92638) | Freshwater microbial communities from Lake Croche, Canada to study carbon cycling - C_131016_MF_MetaG | ecosystem: Environmental > Aquatic > Freshwater > Lake | place: Lake Croche, Canada... | reverse complement strand
GGGTGAGCGGCCCGCGGTGGCCGGCCGACATGCCGGAGGGCTCATTCTGGGCCACCCGCCAAGACATTGAGGCCATCCTCCGCCAGGGCGATTCCTTCGTTGTGGGTGGAGTCAACGGCTTCGCCGCCCGCGATCTCGATCACGGGGCTTGGTTCGAGCCGGCGCCGCCAGCAGCTGCTGCACGCAAGCAACCGGCCAGCATCATCGCCGGTGTCTTCTCCCTTTCCCCATGAGGCTCCCCATGCGAACCACCATTGCCGCCGTGCTTGTCGCTCTCGCCCTCGGGTGGTGGCTGGCTTCCTCGCCCGTATCGCCGATCCGGCCGGAGCCGCCGCGACCATCGAGGCCGGTGCTCTCCGCTCTGTCGCGCCTCGCGAGGCTGGCTCTGTGGGGCCTCGCGTTCGCCGAGCCCGCACCGGAGCCGCAGCCGGAGCGGCGGGTGGTGCTCCACGCGATAGGGGCGGATGGCCACCCGGTGATCGATCACGGGAGGAGTTTCTAATGAAGAAATACGTTGGAGCCACGCTCTGCGGACTGATCCTGCTCTCGGCCGTGCTGGCCGTGCTCGGCCTGTGGGGAGCAGTGACGGAAGAGGTGGTGTGGAAGATGCTCGGCACGTTCGGCGTGGTGGCTGCGGCATCTGGAGCCCTCGGGAAGGCCACGGAGATTTATTTCCCATGAGCCTCTGGCAATCCATCCTCGCTCTGCTCGCGTCGCTCTCTGCGGAGCCGTCCGCCCTGGAGCACGCACACCCGCCGGCCGCCGCCGCCGTAGCTGTGGCCTACGCCGCAGCGGCTCCTGACGTCGCTCCGGAGCCCCCGGCGCCGCCGCAGCCTCCGGCACCAGCACCGAAGCCGCCCTGTCCATGCGGAGGGCTCGGGCGAGTGCTCCGTGCCGGGCCGGACGGCCGGGAGCGGATCGAGCGGTGCCCCTGCGGAGCGTGCCCGGATGGCACCTGTCCTACTCGGCCGTCCGGAGCGTAGGCCGCGTCCAGCTCACCGGCCCTATCACTGCGGCGGTGGCGGTGGCCTACGCTCCGGGGGGCTGGACAGATTTGGTACAGGCTCAAGCTCCAGCCGCGGCAGGAATTCCAGCCCGCTCTGCCGGCCGGTGATGCGGGGATCAAGGTAGTGATCGCGAGTCATGGCCGGCGAGGCGTGGCTCAGGTGCTCCTGAGCGTTCCCCCCGGCCGCCGCGATGTAGCTGGCCGATGCCTTCCTCAACGCATGGAATCCCGTGATGCGGATTCCGGCCCGCTGGCACAACAGCTTCATCGACGGCCAAAGCGAATGGTAGTCGCGATCACGGCACCAGTCCCAAACAAGCTCCGCGTCCCCCTGGCGGCGCGGCTCGAGCTCCGCGGCGAGCTCGGCGGTGATGCCTCGCTGAATGTCTCGCTGCCTCCCCTTCCTCGTGGCCGCGAGGAACGTCAGCATCCGGCCGGCGGTATCCACCTCCCGCCAGCGCAAGCCGAGCAAGGCGCCGATCCGCTCACCGGTGGCAAAGCCGGCTTGGATCAAGGTGCTCCAAAACCAGCCGGCCGGCTGGCCACCGGCGGTGCCCTCTCGCGTGCGGGCCAGCTGCACCAGCCGCGTGATCTCCTCAATGGTGTAGGCGATCGGGATTTTTAAAACCGGGGGCCTGTTCGGCAGCACAAGGAATTCGATCGGCTCCTCGGTGGCGGAAGGCCGCATCCGTTTTTTGGCTGCGAACGTCGCGAGAGCGAGCAGATTGTCCCTGTCTTTGCTCACCGTCGATTGCGACGGGAGCCGCCCGTGGTGGATCGTCTGCGCCCTCCACCGGAGGAACCGCATCACCAGCAGATCGTCAAGATCCGAAAGTGTCGGCTCCGGATTTCGGCCGGGGAACGTGGCGGAAAGAAATTCCCGGAAGCGATCAAGGGTGTAGAGGTGCTTTCGCACGCTCGGCTCGCGGAGATCTTTCATCACCGCATAACGTTCCAGCAAAAGGACTCGAAGTTCCATGATGGAGGCTCCTAAAAGGCGGCCTCCATGCCGAGAGCCGGACGCGTGAGGATACCATACACCTGTGCAGGTGTACAGTCCTGTCCCCGCCATTCGATATCGCCCGGCAGGAAAGCATACGCCTTCTGCCGGGCGGTTTCGCGTATTTGAATACCGCTAGCGGTACGAGTATGATTCGGGAATGAGACACATGGAAAACATTGACGGCATCGTCTACCTCACGATCGATGAAACCGTAGAACTGATGGGATGCACTGGCGGCTGGGTGCGGAAACTGCTGCGGGCCGGCAAGCTGCCGGGCCGCAAGATCGGCGAGCGGTGCTGGCTGATCCCCCGGCCTGCCGCTGTCGAAGCCCGCGACGGCCTCACCGTTCGCTCCGTCGGCCGGAGGGAGCCAGCCAAGCCGGCGAAAAAGGCTCAGAAACGCCGGTAATTTACCGCGTTTTCGGAATTCCAAGAATTTTTTCTCTTCCCCCCTTGCATGAAGTACCGATAGCGGTACAATCAGGCCATGCGAGCGAATGAGACTCGCAGCCGAGAACGCAAAGGAATGAAACGATGAACGCCGTCAAAACTGCCGCCGCCAAGTTTGCCACCGCCGCTCGCGACGCTGGCTGGACGATCACCAGCCGCGAAAACATCGTCACGATCACCAAGCAGTTCACTGCTGGTAGCCGCGAGGAATTCGTCAAGCTGGACGGCGAATACTACGGTATTCTGTCCCTTGTGAAGGCTCGAGGCGGCAGCATGTGGGGAACGGACGGCTCTGGCGTTGGTGGCTACTCTGCGATGCTCCACGGCTGCTTCACCATGAACATCAGCGGAGTCAGCCAAAGTTTTATTTCTGCCCTCTAAAACTTAAACGTCCCCCGCCCCCCGGCACTTCGCCGGGGGGCCACCACCCGCGAACGCGAAGGAAACGAAAAATGACCACGCTCAAAATCACCTGCCCCGCCGCCAAGGAATCCCTGCTGGTGCGGTGCGACCTGTCGCAGGCCGCGTCCCCGATCTTGGTGGACTGGATGGCCGATGGCGAAGAACCATGCTGGGACGGCACGCAGTACCAGTGCGCTGACGCTCGGCACACGATCGAAGGACTGGCGGACATCGGCAGCCAGTTGCTGCACGACGCGATTGAGTGGGACGGTGCCAAATTCAAGACAACCTACAAGATTGTCAACGGCTGATCGTACCCCGCCCCCCGGCACTTCGCCGGGGGGCACCACCCGCGAACGCGAAGGAAACGAACGATGAACGCCACGAATAACGACACGAACACAGAACTGTGCAACGCGACGCCTGAGCAATGGGATCGCTTTGAGGCTGCGGCCAATGCGTCAGGCCACGCGAGCGGCAGGTCTGCCGCCAACGACGGAAACCTGTGGAGCCTGACGGTTGCTCAGGCAATCGCGATCGTTGACGAAGAAGCCGAAGCGATGAGCGAAGAGGCGGCCGACAAGGCAGGCCGCCGCGAACAGGCCAGCCGTAGCATCAAAGGCTAATCTCCACCGGCCAAGGAGGGCCATTCCATGCAAGATCACCTCATCCGCTGCCTGCTCCTCATCCGTCTTGGCCAGGAGCTCGGCACCGAAACTGAGCTCTCGCGTGCCGTTTTCCTGCTCATTTCGGCGCTTTCAAAACTCTGGCCTTGACGAAAGTACCAATCGCGGTACGATCTGCTGCGAAGTACCGGGATTGGTATTCGGAATCTTTTGGAAACCAGTTTTCTCGGCCATTTTTGGGGACTTGCAAGATCGAATCATCGGCGTACATTACCCGCCCCTTGAGTGATGGACGTTTGATCAGTTGTGTGAAGGAACGTGAAATGGAGATCGGAAATGGGAACGGTATTCAGGCGGCCGCCGGTTCGCAATCTTCTGCGGGAAGAACCGGACGATCCGAAGATCGATCGCGAACGGATCATGCTGATGGCCGAGAGGAATGTCGCTCGCGGCACGATCGCCTGGGCGATGGGCTGCTCAGTGAGCGTTGTGGATTCCGTGATCTACGAGGAGTCAGGCGTTCCGTCGCCCGACGATCCTACGCCAGAGCAGATCGAGGCCGCCTGCATCGAGCTCCAAGAATCCTGGACGGACGAACAAAAGGATCTCGCCAAGCGGCTCCAGCCGCGGCTTTCCTCGCCACTCGTCGCTCGTCGGCCTCGCTGGCGGCCACGGCCGGAGCCGGTGGATCGAGCGGTGATCGCAGAGCGACGCCGGCCACGGAAAACGGTAGCCGCAATTGCGCAGCGGGCCGCCGCCGTAAATGCCCTGTTGTCTCGGTTGAGCGACGCCCCCCTCGAATCCCCCGCAGCATCGCCGCCGATCTCGCCGGCTGGCTCCACCGCGTCCGCACCGTCCACGGCTGGCTTCATTCCGGAGTCAACGTCTACGCCCGGCCTGAGACGGCCGGAGGCCGAAGCCTCGCGGGAGACAACCACGCGGCGAGAGCAGCTGCTGGAGATCGATCGCTGCTGCACGATCTCTTGACGAGGAGCGTGGAGGAGCTCGAGGCGGTGAGGGATGAGGTGTGGGAGGCGATGACGCCGGGGCCGCTGACAAGCCAGCCCGGAACACCGGAACGAATCAACGAGCTGGCACGCCGCGTGGCTGCCGGCCAGACGCTTCACACGGAAAGCGATCGGAGGCGGTGGTGCTGATTCTTGAAAGACGCTTGGGGCAATCGATCGTTCTCCCCGGCCAGACGGCCGTGGATGACGTTGAGATTGTCGTGATGGATGTGACGGAGAAGGGCGTGAAGCTCGGCGTGATCGCTCACCGCGATCAAGGGATCTATCGGCGTGAGTTGTGGAACAGGATTCAAGCAGAAAAACAGGAGCTAGAGGCAAATGGACGCACATCAGGCTGAGTACGCGGCCGCCGTGGCCGGGATGGAAGAAACCTACGGCCATCGCGATCTGGTGATCGTTGGCCAGGTGGTGAGCGGCAAGACCGCTGGCAAGGAGTGGACGGGCCGAGTCACGTGCATCGACGGGCAATGGCTCACCGTGGACGTCTGCGGCGGAGAGATCGTGGTGCCGGCCGGCGACGTCGATCACACCTCGCGGATGCGATCGGTGCTGGTGCGGCTGCGGAAAGGCAAGCCGGTGGCCGAGTTCGCGCCGGGGGAAACAATCCGGTATTTCGTGGAAGAGAACGACGGCCTCACGAGGATTTTCGTCGGCATCATCCGGGCCGTGATCGATGAGGACGAGCGCCGCTATCTCGTCACCGCTCACCGGATTGGCGGTGGCCAGCAGGTTCGCGAGGTGACGAGCGATCAGATTCTTGAGTGGTAATCAGGAGCCCCGGCGGAGCCGGGGGTGGCACGGAGGCTGTTACGCGGTGTTACGCCTGCCGTCCACGGACGGATGGCAGGACTTTTCCAAACAAGTAGGCACAGGAGCTTGAGACAATGGCAATCAGGATTGAACGTGGGCGGAGGCAATCGCCGGTGAGAGCGGTGATTTACGGCCCGGAAGGCGTGGGGAAATCGACACTGGCGGCGGAGTTCCCGCGGCCGGTGATCCTCGACACCGAAGAGGGAACGCATCACCTCGATGTGGCTCGGGTGCAGATCGCCTCATGGGACGATCTGAAGGCCGCGGTGGCCGAGATCGGCGGCGGACGCAACAGCGAGTTTCAAACCGTCGTGATCGACTCCGCCGACTGGGCCGAGAAGCTGCTGGTGGAGAGCTTGCTCTCCGAGCACAAGAAGAAATCAATTGAGGACTTCGGCTACGGGAAGGGATTTACCCATCTGTGCGAGGGCTTTGGCCGGCTCTTGTCTCAATGCGATGCTCTTGTCGGCTCGGGCTTCAACGTCGTTTTTGTCGCTCACTCGAAGGTGCAGAAGACATCGCCGCCGGATATGGCCGATGGCTACGATCGCTACGAGCTGAAGCTCACAAAGCAGGTGGCGCCGCTCATCAAAGAATGGTGCGATCTGCTCCTGTTCTGCACGTATCAGACTCGCACCACCGAAGGCAGCGACGGCCGGATCAAGGCCACCGGCGGCAAAAAGCGGATCATGCGGACTGAGCGATCCGCCGCGTGGGACGCCAAGAACCGCTACGGCCTGCCGGAGGAGCTGTCGATGGAGATCGCCGCCCTGGCTCCGATCTTCGCGGCACCCGCCAAGCGGCTCGGCTGGAGGGAGCGGGTGGCCGCGGCGATGACTGTGGCCGAGCTCGGCCGCATTTCTGATGACGCCGACGCGGCGGAGTCGGCCGGCAAGCTCTCCCCGGAGCAGCGGGCGCAGTTGGACGACATGATCGCGGCTCGCGATGAGGCGATTCAGCCGGCGGAGGTGGAAGCATGACTACGCTTGCGAAAGGCACTCACGCTCCGGCCATTCTTGACGCTCTACGGGCGAACCCGGAAGGCCTCACCGATATGGAGCTGGCGGCCATCATCGGCGCCACGCCGCACGTTGTGAACTACCACCGGCGCAAGCTCCAGAAGGCCGGGCAGGTTACCTACTGCGGCTCCCGGCAGGTGCCGGGCGTCAACACGCCTCCCACCGTGTGGAGGTGTGCCAATGGGTGAGCGATTCCAAGGCATCCTGCCGCAGGACGGGCCGCCGACCACGTTCCAGCACCAACAGCACGAGCTCGAGGAGTGCCGGATGCTCACGCAGCTATGGAATCCGAAGCGGCCTATCCGGGCCGTGAGGCATCCGTGGCCGGAGCTGCCGACGATCACCAGCGATCAGATGATCCGCTTCGGCGGTGGCCTCAATCACATGGTGAGGCGGCTCTACGCCGCTCTCGCATCGGTGGCAGACGAAAGGCAGTCGCTCCAGGTGGAGCTGCTCGACACGATCACGGACATGAAGGTAATCGCGGCGAGTGCGCCGCTGGAAACGGAGAGCACATGAGCTGGCACGGGCAAACACCTTGGGCCGCGGCGAAGGCGGTGGCTCTCATCAAGATAAAAGCGATCCGCGAGATCGCACAAGCGGCGGAGCGTTCAGAGATACCTCCGGCCGTGGCGTTGCAGCAGATCGAAGAGATGGCAAGCAAAGAAACCGATCGCATCGTGCGAGTCGGTAATCAGCACACTCCGGAGATACAAACATGCCGCCCTGGCTCAGTTGGTGGGGAGAAAAAGACGAGCAGGCCGAAGTGAACGTGGCCGAGCTGCTTGAGCAGGTGGCGAGGCAGCGAGCGATTATTGAAGAGCAGGCGAGCCAGATTAAACAGCTGCACGATTGGATCGATCAGATTCCGAAAACACGAGAGGTAACAAGATGAGCTTTGAAGATTGGGGATGGAGCGAGGAGCAGATCGCGGAAGAGCCGAAGGCTTTTGGCGTGCTCCCGCCGGGCCGGCACTCCGTGCAGATCACGGGAGCCAAATACGATCAGGCCAAGTACGTGCCAGCCAAATGGGCCGAGAGCAATCCCGAAGGCTGGCGCGTTTCGCTGACGCTCGAAATCCACGCCGGCGGCCGGAAATACGTGGTGTTTGCCGACGTCCCCCGGCACTGGAAGTGGCTGGTGGATCGCGTCTGTGCGGCCACTGGCACGAAGGCAGACTCGGGGCCGGATGCCTGGGCATCGTCGCTCGTGGGCTGTCACTGCGACGTTGAGACAACCGTATTCGCCGGCAAGAGCGGCGATCGGGCGCAGGTGGCCGAGTGGTATGCACCCGAGGCATCCGAAGCTCCGGCACCGGAGCCGGCACCGGCACGCAAGCCGGCCGCCAGGACGCCGCACCAGAAGGCCAAGGCCGCCACGGCCGCGGCGGGCCTTCCGCCCGATGATGACATCCCATTTTGAAAGGCTTTCATGCAACGCGTGATGCACTGGGCAGATGGGCCGATGCTTGGCCAGCTGCCGCACGAGATGACTTTAGAAGAGATCGAGGATGGCTGTGTGCGGGTGGCTGCCGAGCTGCCATGCGGCGGATACATCCACGAGTACGAGGTGGGCTATTCGATGCTGATCGGTGGCGAGCAGATCTTGCGGCACGTGGCCAGCATGAGGATCGGTAATCGGAGGCTCAAGAAGTAACAGCCCCGCCCTGGGCGCCGCTGCGAAGCGGCATGGGCCTGCCAGCCGGAGGTGCAGTGGGCTTCGATTCCTTAACCCATACGCCGGCAGCTGGAGCCTCTTGGCTGAGAGGTGATCCAGCCGGATGCCGCACGAGACGCGGCCGATACACACGGAGCGGTAGAAGAAAGCGACTGAGATGCAGGCACAGAAGAATAACAAGACTGTCTATGACGCTGCGATAGAGCGGCTGGACGTCATTTTTAAGGAGTTCGACAACGTCTATGTGTCGTTCTCTGGCGGGAAGGATTCCGGGGTGCTTCTGCACCTGTGCATCGATTACGTGCGGAAGAATCATCCCGGCAGAAAGCTCGGCGTGCTTCACATGGACTACGAAGCTCAATACCAGATGACAACCGACTACGTTGACTCCGAGCTCGCTGGCAATCGAGACGTAATTGAGCCTTACCGAATCTGCCTCCCGATGAAGGTTCCTTGCGCCACCTCGATGCACCAGGCGTACTGGATCCCTTGGGATGCAGACAAGCAGGATATTTGGGTGCGAGACATGCCGGCGGAATCAATCAACGAGGGAAACTGTCCCTTCGATTTCTTCAAGAAGGGGATGACGGATTACGAATTGCAAAAGCGTTTCTCGCGATGGTTTCACAGAAAGCAGAACGCAACGCGAACGGCGTGCCTCGTGGGGATCCGGACGCAAGAGAGCTTTCGCAGGTGGAAGGCACTGCACGCCGAGCGAAAGGAAGGCAGCAACTTTGAGGGGCTCAACTATTCGACGCAAATGTACCCCTCCGTTTTCAACTTCTACCCGCTATTCGACTGGACAACTGAGGATGTGTGGACGGCTAACGCCCGGTTCGGCTGGGATTACAACAAGCTCTACGATCTCTTCTATCAAGCCGGCTTGACGCTCAACCAGATGCGAGTGGCCAGCCCTTTCAACGACTGTGCAATCGAAAGCCTAAAGCTCTACCGCGTGATCGACCCCAACAACTGGGGCCGGATGGTGGGCCGGGTTAACGGCGTGAACTTCGCCGGAATGTACGGCGGCACAACGGCTATGGGTTGGAAGTCGATCACGCTGCCCAAGGGGCACACGTGGAAAACCTACATGGAGTTTTTGTTGACTACGCTGCCTTTGGAGGTGGCAGCAAGCTACCGAAAAAAAGTTGAGACGAGCATTGAGTTCTGGAAACAGACGGGCGGAGAGGTTTCCGACGAAACGATCAGCCTACTGAAGAATCAAGGCATTCGGGTTGAGGTCGGGCAGCGTGGCGCAAAGTCGAAGCGATGCAAAATCCGCATGGACTACATCGATGACGTTGATATGGAGGAGTTCAAGTTGATCCCGACATTCAAACGCGTTTGCATTTGCATCCTAAAGAACGATCACGCGTGCAAGTACATGGGGTTTGGGATGACGAAAGAAGACTGGGCGCTCCGCAAAAACGCAGAAGCAAAATTCTCTGAAGGTGCAACATGAAGAAGTTTCAAAGCCCGGTGTATTCAGTGCTGGCAGTGCCGGTAGAGAAAGTGCGTGCCAACGCGTACAACCCAAACGCAGTGGCGCCGCCGGAGATGAAGCTGCTTGAGACGTCCATTTGGGAGGACGGCTTCACGATGCCTGTAGTGTGCTACTACATCGAGCAGGATGACACGTATGAGATCGTGGACGGATATCACCGATACACCACGCTGAAAACGAGCAAGCGGATATACGATCGCGAAAGCGGAATGCTTCCGGTTGTGGTGATCCACAAAGACATATCCAACCGGATGGCGTCTACGATCCGGCACAACCGAGCCAGAGGCACTCACTCCATTGAGCTAATGTCATCCATTGTTTCTGAGCTCGTGCAAGCCGGGATGAGCGACGCATGGATCATCAAGCACATCGGGATGGATAAAGACGAACTACTGCGGCTCAAGCAGATTACCGGCCTCGCGGCCTTGTTCGCTGACAAGCAGTTCTCCCAATGCTGGGATGCCGAAGGAAAGGGGGAGCCAGATGATTCAGGTGTTTGAGCCCTACTGGAAATGGGAATGCTTTCAGAGCGGCATGTACAACCCTCCCGCGTCTACAGACGTAGAGCAGCTGGCGGCGATGGCCGTTTCGCTCTTGCGCGATTGCGGGGCCTTTGGCTCAACCGCTCGGCAGATGGTGGAGGCGTGGCCTATTTCCAGTGCCGTTCACCTCACGGCAGTCGCCACCAACAGACGTTCGTGGGTTGGCCAGGCTTCCTGCTGCTTCCTGTATTGCGTGCCTGAGATCGCCACTCGATCCGCCTGGAAGGCACTCACGGAGCGTGAGCGTGATTCCGCCAACGACGTCGCTGATGAGGTGATCTGTGAATACGAGAGAGAGCGTTCAGAAATACATCGACGGCTGGCTGGTGCGGGGCTATTCGGGCGGGAGTCCCGATGAGGTTCCAAACAGACTGATGGTGCTCCGGAAAGCACCGAGCTACAAGGCCATCGTTCAGGCGATCTTGAAAAACGACATAACGGAGTTGGGTTTTTCTAGGCCGTTTTCACCGTGGTATTCAGAAATAAAGCGGGTTGAGATTGAGGCTCGCGGCGGCGAGCGACAACTGCGGCTGTTCTAGGCACATGCAACGCGGGCACGGAGGTTATGCAATGCGACGAATCGATGACGGCCAACGCTTCCTCTGCCTCGACGCACCGATCGCCAGAGCGAGCGATCCGCCGACGTCACACGCGGCAGCTGCTCGGGCACCGCTGGGAGATCGGCAGACGATCCTCAACGCCCTGGCGGCCGGGCCGGCCGGGCAATCGATGCTGGCGGTGCGGACGGGGCTCACGGTGGCCGCGGTGAGCAAGCGACTGCCGGAGCTCAGGCGGGCCGGGCTGGTGGTGAGAGATGGTGAGACGAGATCGGCGAGCGGGGGACGCGAGGCGCTTTATCGGAGGGTGGGATGAGTCAAGGACAAAGCAGGTTTACTCCAAACAAGATCGCCGGATTTGAGGCTGCATTCGTGCAGAATCTGGCGATTGTGCGTGGAGGCATCGGACAGAGCTCCTATTTTCATTTTGATTTGAACGCAGGCTGCGGGTGGAACCACCACGCAAATTGCGAGGGGAGCCCCTTGGCATTCCGAGCGGCCGCGAACCGTGCAGACTTTCCGTCTGCGTTGTGCTTCTGCTGCGAGGTTGATCGCGTGGCGGCCGATGAGCTGGCCAAGCGAACCAAAGCAGACCGAGCGACATTCTCGGTCTGTGGACGCAATCAGGACTTCGTGCGAATGATCCCGCACATCATCCGCCGGCACGGCGGCGATCCGGCCACGGCCTACGGCTCCATTCTCATCGATCCAAACAACCAGAGGAGATCAGCGATCCCATACGAGGAGCTGCGGGACGTCGCAAGAGTCTGCCCAAGGCTTGACGTCTTTTTCAACTTCCCGCAGAACGCCATGAAGCGGATCACCTCCGCCGTGGCAAAGGGGACGCATCCGGAGTCGGCCGCGAAGGATTGTTATGACATCGATGATATGCGGGATGTGATCGGCAAGAAGTTCCTCTGGATCAAGCAGCTGCCTGAGATGGGGGATTTTGCTTTGATCGTAGGCCGCAATATGAGCGGCGCAAGTCACGACAAGAAGACGGGCCTTAAGCCTTGGGATTCATTGGATGGGGTGCATTACCGGGAGCGGTGCAAGATGCCGGTAGATGTGGCCGAGAGCCGGCATCGCGAGCGGCTGGCGATCCAGAGCGGGCAGAAGATGCTTTTCACATAGGGGAGCGAATGGCTTACTACCGTACTTACCCGGACTATCTTCGCTCTCCGCTATTTGGTGCCGCACGGGATCTGGAAATGAAGGAGGCCGAAGGACGATGCCGCAAGTGCGGGCGGCAGGCAACAGAGGTTCACCACCAGGACAAGACAGGCAGAACAAAGGGCTACCCGCCGTGGGGATGCTGGGAAACGACAGAAAACATTGAGGCGATATGTCATGGGTGCCATTGCAAAGAACACGGGAAGCCAGACTGAAGTGATCGTTGGCGATCTTGCGCAGCTGGAGGCGGCTGAATCCAGAATTGATCGGGCCTTTTCTTCGGCCTACATGGAAACTGGTCTTGCGCTCAAGGAGATACGAGATGGAAGGTTGTATAAAACGCCCAGATCACAGCCGATTGCTGGATCCTACTCGTTTGTGACGTTTGAGGAGTATCTTCAGCAGCGTTGGGACATGGAATTGCGGAGCGCTCACAGGCTAATCATTGCTGCTGAAGCTGCCGTGAAAATGAGACCAATTGGTCTGATTTTGCCAGCACGCGAATCGCATATGCGACAGCTACTTGAGATTCAAGACGAAACCGCACGGGCTGAGGTGTGGCAAAGAATAGTGGCCAGCGGCAAGACGATTACATCCACCATCATTGCCGAAGAAGTGAGACGAATCCGGCATAAAGAAATAATTGGCGAAGGCCCGCATGAACTTTCTCCTGCGCTAAAGCAGTTGTGGGCAGCACAGCAGGACGAGGAATCATCCGAGCCCACCGTAATCGAATGCGACGAGGACGAAGCCGCCGGCCATCTGATCGACGATGTGAAGGCCGAGTCGCTCGCCAGCGAAAAGGCCAAGGAGCTGTTTACCGTTGAGGAATGGACGGCCGTGGAGGATCGGAACGAACTGCTGATGGCGGAATCTGATGCGACGTTTAACCGCCAGGATAGCACGAGCATCGAATGGGCTCAGTGGTCTTGGAATCCCATCACCGGATGCAAGCACGATTGCCCATACTGCTACGCCCGCGACATCGCGACTAGGTTCACCAATCTCTACAAGAACGGCTTTGAGCCGAGCCTCTGGCCTCACCGCATCTGGGCACCAGAGAACACGAAGGTGCCGGCGCAGGCCAGCACCGACACGGCCTTCAAGAACGTGTTCACCGGCAGCATGGCCGACCTCTTCGGGCGGTGGGTGCCGGCCGAGTGGATCAGGATGGTGATCGATTCCGTGGTGCGGAACGATCAGTGGAATTTCCTGTTCCTCACGAAGTTCCCGCAGCGGGTGCATGAGTTTGGCCAGATGCCGAAAAATGCCTGGATGGGCACCACGGTTGACTGCCAAGAGCGGGTGGCCAACGCGGAGAAGGCCTTTGCCAAGATGGGCGGCGGCATCAAATGGCTTTCCGTCGAGCCGATGCTGACTCCGCTGAAGTTCAAGCGGCTCGATCTCTTTGATTGGGTGGTGATCGGCGGAGCGAGCCGATCGGCACAGACGCCGGCATGGGTGCCTCCATTCGATTGGGTGGCTGATCTGCACGAGCAGGCTCGGGCCGCGGGCTGTGCGGTGTACCACAAGGACAACTTGGGAATCGGGAATGACATTCGACTCAAGGAGTTTCCGTGGGAGACACGCACGAAGAAGGAGCTGCCAGAGCAGCTGAAGTATCTCGGCATGACGCGAGGCACAAATGGCTGATCGCCTCCCTGAGTGGCTCCGCCTCCGCCAGGCGGCGGAGCTGGCCGAGCGGATGCGAGAGCAGGAGCTCAACCGCGATCGCACGACAGAGCAGGCCTTGATCGTCTGGAGCAGTGGCGGACGGGCGATCCCGTGGCAGCAGTTTCTATCCGAATGGATCAAAGAACGAGGGGAGGATTAAACGTGGCTGGGGAATGGATTCCGTATGACGTCTGCCTGCCGCAGAAACCGGAGGTGCTTGAGCTCGTGGATGCCACGGGGCTGGAGAACGCTCTCGTCTGTGGACGCCTCCAAGCCCTCTGGGGCTGGGCATCGCTCAACAGCTCTGATGGCACCGCTAGGATCTCCGTCCGGCTTCTATCGAAGGTGTGCGGCGGTGACGAGGCGTTCTGGTACGCTGTGCAGGATGTGGGCTGGCTCTCGATTGGTGCTGATGGGGCAACCGTTGCGATCCCCGGATGGGATCTCCGGTTCTCAAAAGCCGCTAAATCTAGGGCTCTGGCCACCGTCCGGCATCAGGTGGACAAGCTCGGGGGCGCCACGCGCCCCGAGCGGGGGCGCACGGCGCCCCCGGCTGGGGCGCAAGGCGCCAGAGAGAGAAGAGATAGAGGAGATAGAAACTCTTCTTCTTCCCCCGGTGAAGCTGCGCATGGAGGGGAGGAATCTCCCGCCTCATGGGACGCTCTCCGGAAAGTCTGGGCCGCCGGCTCAGGCCGGCCGTGGAAGCTCCCTGCGCCTCCTGAGAAGGCGGCTGATCGTTTGGCCGAGAGCGGATGGTTCGCGAAGGCCTTGGCCGCTATTGAGGCCCTGCCGCGTTGCAAATACTTCCGCGATCCCGTGACGCTTCCGCAGCTGGTGGCGCCGGGCTTCGTCGATAAGGTGCTCGGCGGGCAATTCGACAACGCGAGGGAGCAGGCGTCCGGCCGGTACTCCCGGCCGGACGATCGGCCGCCTCCGCAGGAATGGGGCAAGGAGGACAAGGAGCGGCTTGAGGCCACGAGGCGCCGCGTGCTGGGCCAGATCGCCGATGATGTGCGGGTGAACGGAGGTGGCACATGATCCGCCCCTCCCGCCGGCCAGCCGCCCCAGAAGCCCTCACGCCCCGCCAGGCGGAGGTGTGCGGGTGGATTGAGGCCTTCTGCCTTGAGCACCACACGCCGCCGACGCTGGCCGATATCGCGGCCGGGATGGGCATGCTCACCCGCGGCGGAGCAAAAATGCATGTGGATGCGCTTCGCCAGAAGGGCTATCTTGCGCAGGGGGCCATCCGCCCGAATTCGGTGGTGTACATTGTGCGGCCTTGATGGATCGAGTTCTCAAACACGGAGGTGTTTTCATGCGTGGTTTTCTTTTGATGATCGCCCTGGCTCTCTTCGCTGCTCCGGCTCACGCCGATCGCGTGGTCGTACGCAACTCGCCCGGTGCGATCGTGAGCGGTGCCCAGGCTGACGCCGACACGATGGCCGCTACCGGCCGGCTGCGGCACAGCGGCCGTGCAGGATGCCGGCAGGGAATCGGCTGCGGGAGCACGCCAGAGGCGGCGCTGAGCAACTGCTGCTACTGGGGTCGCTACGCGGTGCGTGAGAAGGCCGTGGCACGCGGGGCGAACGGCCGGTGGTTCGCGGTTGTGCGGTATCGATAAACGAACACGCCGGCAACTGGGGAACCCGGTGGCCGGCACTGCGGCGCTTGCGGTGGGGTGTGCGGCTTCGGCTTTTGTGCGGCACCCCGCCGCCGCTGCACCATGCGTGAGTAGCTCAGTGGCAGAGTTCCGGCGAGATAATCCGGTGGTCGCTGGTTCGACTCCAGCCTCACGCCCTTCATTCTGGAAAGTGGAAAATGCCTTTTGACGATCTGCTGACACCTGTCGCCGTTCCTGCGGAACAGCAACACGACGCCGCAACGTGTCGCGCCGAGCGACAAGAGCCAGACGTTGGCGAGGGGTGGGCAGACCTACGCAGCAAGGTCTACGGTCTTTCGGCTCAGGGGAATGCGATTTTGGCCGACGCGCTGCAAAAGGCTGCGAGCGAGGTGGAGCGGCTGAAGAAAAGCGAAGCGGCCCTTTTGCGGGAAGTGGAGATCGACGCAAAACAAATCGCCACCCGAGAGGCAATCATTGAGCGGCTCCGCAGCGAGGTGGAGCGGCTGCGGCTGCGACCGGAGGAGGTGAGGTTTTTGTTGGGAGTCAAAAACTTCAACGGGCATTTAGTCAACGAGTTGCTCAAGCGGCAGGGAGGTGGGGAGTGATGTTACCAGAACCAAAAGACGCGACTTATGCGATCATCGGCGGGACGATTTTGTCTGTTCTGCTCATGCTGATTTCCGTTTTCGCGTTGTTCGGATTGCTAGACAAGCGACGACCAGCACCGCAACGCATCGTCACGGTGTGCAGCGGCTGCGGCAGTGAGTGGGAATCGGATGGGCCTACGAAGCCAATCACCACATGCCCGAATTGCCCGCTTTCCGACGAAGAGTGGGAGCGGCTGAAGAAACAGGTGAGAGATCGGAAAGCGGGAGGTGGGGAGTGAGTGAGCTTGTGTTTCTCCGGGCTGCGTTTTCGCTCATGGTTATTGTCTGCGCAGTGTCTGTCCCCTGTTGCTTCGCGCTATACGGGGAGATGAAGACGCTCCAGCGACGCGAAAGCTGGAGGCTGCGGCGTGACGAGGAAGACGGTCTGCGATCGATACTCAAGCGGCTGGGAGGTGACTCATGAGAAGCGCAGACATCGCCTCCCGCTGCCGCGAGATCGCCCTTCGCGTGGACGCCAGCGGCGAGTGGGGCGAGCTGGGAGACACGCTGCGTCTTGCAGCGACTGAGATAGAGCGGTTGCGTCGCGCAGTAGAGTCGTGGGAGCGAGAGTCGCAGGCACACGCCGCTGAGGCGGAGCGGTTGCGGATGGTTATCCCAAACGCCAGCGAGGCTAACGCGATGCTTGTGGCGGCGCAACACATCGAGGCCTATCTCGGCCGGCCATCTGATCAATCGATCCTCCTGCGTGATCTGTGCAAGCGTGTGAGGGAAATCCAATGAGCGGCCTATCCTCTCGCAACAAGGGAAAGCGCGGCGAGCGTGAGGCCGCGGCCGAGCTCGGCGAGCTGCTCGGCGTCAACGCCAGGCGTGGCGTTCAATATCACGGCGGCCCTGACTCGCCTGATGTCGTGCTCGAGGGCGTGGCGCTGCACGTGGAGGCCAAGCGCACCGAAAGCCTCTCGCTATACACCGCGATGGAGCAGGCCGTGAGCGACGCACCAGCGGGCTCGGTGCCGATCGTGTGGCATCGCCGCTCGCGGCGCGAGTCGCTGCTCATCGTGAGGGTGGCCGATGCTCTCGCGATGGCTCGCGAGATGGTGCGTGCTGCCGATTTACCCCCCAAAGGAAGCGGAGAGCGATCCGATGCAGGAATATAGGGCGATCCGTTCGCAGCGTGCGAATATGCCTATAAAACAAGGGCGAAACGGTCATGCCAAAATGGCTGTATCGTTCTGCAACGTACCCCCCCTCCCCCCCTACCCCCCCTCCCCAGGGGGGGTAGGTTCTCCCCCAGATTCGGCCGCGAAACG
>Ga0114964_10001494_pt1 | contig 17015 bp, 20 predicted proteins | sample C_131016_MF_Meta_FD_92638 | JGI IMG/M metagenome (GOLD analysis project Ga0114964, IMG submission 92638) | Freshwater microbial communities from Lake Croche, Canada to study carbon cycling - C_131016_MF_MetaG | ecosystem: Environmental > Aquatic > Freshwater > Lake | place: Lake Croche, Canada... | reverse complement strand
TAATAAAGACATGTGGGATGAACATCAAAAACGTAGTATAGATATGTTACACGAATGTGGTGTGGAAGTTATTTTTTATTAAAAAATTATAATAAACTTTTAATAATTTTAGTTATATAACTAGGTGGTTCTTTTCTTATGTTATTTTCATTTGTTACTGAGTTTTTAATCCATTCACTAATATCACTAACAGCATTATAATCCACATCATCACCCTCATCATTAATTAAATCAATATATTTATTCCAAGTTTTTTCATAACCTTCTTTTGTCATCATTTCTAAGAAATCTGCAGCCATAGGATGTTTATTTCTTATAAAGTCAATAACTTTTGGTGAAATGTGTTTATTTAATCTTCTTAATAATATTGTGTTTATTTGTGAATAATATTCATTTATTTTTTTAGATAATTTTAATTTTTCCAATATTATTATAAAATATTCTTTTTCATCTTTACCGATATATCTTTGTACGTCATAAACTTCTGCAAGATGTTGTGTTTTTTTACCAATTAATTTATTAGAATTTACCGCTTCAGATTTATCTGTTGTTATTTTTAATACTTTATTATTTCCAATATTATACGCCATACCATACTCACCACCTTTACCTAATTTTTTATATTTTAATTCTGTAAATCTTCTAATAATTTTAGATAATGTTATATTATTAATATTTAATTTAGTTTCATCAATTTCTAAATTTTGAACATCTGTTTCAAAATCCTCATAGAAATCACCAAAACCAATATCAAAATAACCAATATTACCATTTTGTTTATATCCAATATTATTTAAATTAGTAAAATCATCTGATTTAATTTTAAAAAATTTTAATTCATCAATAATACCTATAAATTGATTAAATACCCATAAAAGTTTTTTATCTGTAATTTTAACATTAGGATCAATATTATATGTACTATATTGAAATAAAATTTCAGAAAATAAATCATCGTTATTATTTTCCAATATTAGTTTATTATATTGAGATTCAGTTATTATTATTTTCATATAATTAAATTTTTAACTACCAGGCTCTGCAACTCCAGTATCGCGGGTGATCTTTAGGACCTGGGTTTTCACAATGATGTCTAGCTCTAAATGATTTACGATGTGATGGTATATTTTTTTTAATTCTCATATTAGGATCACCAAAATTAACTTTTACAACATTACCCTTATCATTTTTAACATAGACTGAACGTTTTTTTGGTCCTTTTGGTGTTAAAAATGGTTTACCTAATTGTACTTTTCTTCCTTGATATTCAGCTTCATTAAGTGTATCGTTAGTTTCTAAATTAGTGTCTTCTACTGAACCATATTCATCTTCATATATAACTTTATTTTCTTCAATAGGTACACAATTAGGAACTTCTTTCCCATTTTTCATTTTTTTACCAACCATTTCATATCCTTTCCAACAAGGATTTTTCATTTTTGATACTTTTTCACTAATAATGTTTTTTAATTGTGATTCTGTAATTATTATTTTCATTGTGTATCTTTATTTTTTAATTTTTCAAGTTTTAATTTATCTCTTTTAATTAAATTTTTATAATCATTAATTTCATCTTGGGGTCTTTCTTTCTTTTCTAAATTAAATGAATATGTTGACCTATATGTATTATTTTTTACTTGTTTTATAATCATATCAATCATATCATAATAATAACGAATATTATCATTTAATTTAACAATATTTTCATCTCTATTTGGTCTAAATATTTTTTCTTTATCATCTATGGTATCATCTTCAAGGTCGTCTCTCCAATAATGAGGATCTTTTTGTATATAACCATTATGATAAGTATTTAATCTTTTTCTAATTTTATTAATATTTTTAGATTTTATAGATCTTGGATTATCAATATCTATAAAACTTTCATCAATTAAACTTTTTAATTGTGATTCTGTTATTATTATATTCATGTTTTTTTAATTAATATATGTGTTTAATTCGTATTTTTTACCCAAATCAGTTACCTGTATTTGTAATGCCTTTCTTTGTTCTTTTCCGTTTTTAAAAAGTGTAATACTAAACCTATTTGTTCTACCATCTTTTGGTCTAGCAGGACCAAAACCTATTTTAGTTGCGGTTTCATCTTGATCATATTCATAACCTCTAGCTTCTGCATATTCCAATGCTGAATTTATTGCAGAAGTATATGTTTCATGGTATACTTTATAATCAAATTTTGATTCATTAAGATTTTGTTGTTCAAAATAACCTTCCATAAAATTTGCAACTTCTTCAATATCATCTTTAGATGTTGCAATATGATCTGCCGCCCATGCATGTTCACCAGTAATTAATTTATCAAAACCCGGATGATGTTTAAAATTTAATATTTTTTCAATATCATTTTTCATATTAACTAAATTAGAAAGAACCATATATGTCCCGTCTTTCTTTACTTCTTCAATCTGTTCAGATAGTATTTTTTTTAATTGTGACTCTGTAATTTTAATTTTTCTTTTCATAATATATAAATATTTATTTTTCTGACACAATCTCAAATTTTATTTGTTCTTTATAATAAATTTCTTCGGTATGTGTATGACCTTTAATTTCCATAAAATATTCTCTTGGAATTAAATAATTTGTGTCTAAATAAAAAGAATTTTCGTTTGTAACATCTAATTGTGTCCAATCAAAAACAATAACATCTGTATGTCCTTCTTTAACAAAAAGTCTATAATAAACTTCTTTAAATAATTGTGTTTTTGGTATATCAATTGATCTGAATGAAACAACGACTTTTCTAATATCTCCTTGTTTTATTTTATCAGATTGTTTAACACCAAAAAATTGTATTGAGTATCTTTGTAATTCTGTTTGATTACCTCCAACTGTGAAATTTGCGGAATATGGGTTTGGTATAAATTTTTGTGTTACATCATTAATTAATATACCATCTATACTTATTGATTTCCACTTATCATAGAAGAATCTTCTACCATCACAAATTTGTCCTGAGAGACCCAATGTGACCTTATAAATACCTTTCCTTACCTTTGTTGTGGTTAACCCTGTAAGTGTCGAAATTGGGGTCTTTGATGAGTCTAATATATCAACAGTAGGAAGATAATCTAAATCATAGAAATTAGTACCTTTTGTGACATATAAATAAAGATTTTGGTCTGTTCTTTCAATAAATAATTCTCTATCATCGTCTATTTTATCGTTAAAAATTGTTTCAACGTAAGGTTCGAAGAATGTTTGTGTATATTTTGTAAAGAAAGCAACTGATTGTTCAAGTGAATTTATAATACTTTGATACGGTACTGAGAATGCAAGACCTATTCCATAATTAGTAGTACCACCAGTTAAAATACCATTAATATAAGATGTAATATCTGCATTAATGTTTTCATTACCATTATCAAAATGAATAGTAGTGATTATTGTTGGATTTGTATCATAAATACCGGGTATTGTCCAACCGCTTAATGTTGTTTTATTATACCAGTTAGATGGTTTAATATCGTAAGTGTGGTTATCAATTGAAATGTCTGAAGTATATTCATAATCATAACCTGTACCTTCATCCCAATATTCATTTATTTTAAAAACAATTAAATCAAATGAACTGGTTCTTTGTTTACCAGTACCTTTAATTTCGTTTCTCATTGTCTCATCACCAAATATTGTATTGGTCATGTTAAGATAATGTTTTGTATTGGAATTCAATACAAAATCACCATTATCTATTTTGGTTTTTAAATTGGTTAAATCTACTTTAAAAATGAATTTAGAGAATCCATTACCGTAGTATAGTTCAGTTGCGGGAAATTTTGATGTGTTAACATCAGAATTTTTAATTATTGTATTGTTTTTTTCAAAATATGAACGAAAATATGACATCTTTTTATTTTATAAATATCTCGATTAGTTGATTCTAATCGAGTTATTTAAAAGATCATTTTCAATTGTTTCAACAAGTTTTATTAATTTATCATAATTAGGATCACCCTTAACTAAAGGACCTTGTAAATTATGTTCATGAGTTAATAATAAATTAATCATACTATATATTAATTTAATTAAATTTTCACCTCTTACTGTTGCATATGTATTTGGTTCTATTTTTTCAATATAATCACTTTGAGTATAATCATAATTGTTTAAATTATTGAAATCAATAGGTTTGTTTGTTTCATTAGTATCTGTGGATAAAAAATAAATTCTGTCAGAAACCAACGCACCAAAACTTTGTTCTGGTGAATTATTTTTAATTTTACCGTATTCTGCAATTTTTTCTTTAGTTTTGGTTTTTGGTTTAACAGATTGTTGAGACCATATTAATCCATTTGTTGGTCCTACTTTAGAAACTTCTATATTACTTAATATATAGGTTCTATTATTTTTTTCTGTTTCTGTTAAACCGTTTCTATGTATAAATTCATAAGTGGGTCTAAAATAGAATGGGTGTAAATCTTCGTTTGAATATTTACTATTTTCAGGATTACTTAGTCCTGAATCAATTAATGTTTGTTTTAAACCATAATCATGTAATAAACTAATTAAATGTCTAATTTCAATTGTGGAGTTTTTTATAAGATTTCCATCCGCAGGGTCTAAATGTACTGAAAATGTTGTAGTTCCAGATGGTGTTGTAATAAATTTAGTAGTCCCCGTAGTTATTGGTGTATATTCATTAAAATTAGTTGTTAAATAAGTTGGTCCTATTGCTTTATTTTGATCGACTTTATATAAATAAAAATTAATTTTTGTTGGGGTTAATAAATTATCAACATCATATTCAACAATATATTTCATTATTCCGGATTCAACATTACTTTCACTTGTTTTTTCTTGAGTTAATTCCATTGTTTTTGAAAATTTCTTTAAAAACAATTTTGAGTATTTTGAACCTAATAATGGTTGAGATAATAAAGTTTTTTTATCGGTAACACTGGCAGCACCTTTTGATAGTAATTTACCACCTCTTAACACAATACCATTTTCGGTAAATAAAATATCTGATCCATCTTTCCCATATAATGCATTATCCGTATTTTTTGGATGTGCACCATCAGCACGTTTATTAACATAATTACCTTTAGAATCGTATATTGCTGGACTATGTTTATATGTTACACCATATGATAAATTTTCTACTTGTTGTGAATATGTTTGACTATTAAAATCATGTGTTGTTGTAAATGGTCCTGGTATATATTCTTGGTTAACAGTTTCTTTTGTTGTGTTATAATTAATAAGTTTAACTGCTTGTTGTTTTGATGGAATAAAATTAATTGTTGGTGGTAAGAATGGTAAACAAATAAAAGGATCTCTATCTCCCCAAGGAATATAATCCATTGCTTTTTCTTTTTCACCAACATAATCATTATAACGAATTGCACGTATTCTTCCAATACCTAGCGGATCTACGTTATCAATACAAATTGCAATATCTATTATTTTCATTATTTATTAGTTCGTTTACTTATTTCATTGTTAACTTTATTATATAATTCCTCAACACTATCTAAATGTCTTGTTAAATCAATAATTAAATTTTTTGTTTTATTAAATTCTTCAAATAATTCATTTTGTACTAAAAACAAATCATTATTTGACCTATCTTGGACATTTTCTACAATGTCTATAATTTTTTTCTTATCCATTTACATTGATTTTCCTGCAATTGTCATAAAACCTGGTGGAATGACACCAATACCCGGAACAATAACAGGTAATGAATTAGTAGAACTAACAAATCCATTAGTATTATTTTCTTCCGCATGTCCATCCATAATAGATTTTATCATTGTTTGTAGATTATTACTTTCACCAAATATTGGACCCATATTAATACCAGCAGAAGACATTTTTTCAGATATGTTCATACTTGCTCTTTCAGGACTATATCCGGGTTGTTTATCTGCAAATATCAATAATAAATTAGGTACTTTAATAGGTCCGTTAGCGGTTAATGCACCATTTATTCCGGCAATAATTGCATTGAACAAATCATAACAATTATCTAATCCATCTTCCAATGCCTTTGTTAAAAACCCAATTAATGCCATTATTATGACATAATATTTTTTTAATTTACCTTTGATGATTTTTTTTGCGGTTTTTTCTAAAAAATGTTTAAGTTCTACTTTAATTAATTTCCAAAATTCTCTAATAAAAAACCAAAATATATCTTTAATTATTCCATAAAATAATTTCCATAATTTTTTCATTAATCCTTTTAAATCAATTGGACCTAAATTGTTTTTAACTATTTTATATGCTAAAACAATTGGAAATATAATTTTAGGTGATAATAAAGCGGTTATTATTGCTTTAGGAACATTTAAAATATAAAGATTTTGTAAGTTAATATTAAAATTAATTGTTGGTAAAGAAGAATCAGATTGTGCAGATGCATCGTTAGCCACTTTACTAAAAGTATTGTTAAGTACAGAACTAATCGGTTTTTTATTTATAAAATAAACGAAATCTTCAATCATTTTCCCATTAACCGGTACTTCAAAATGATTACAATCTTTGAATTTTAATACTCTTCTTTTTCTTGTATCTTCATCATCTAAATCAATACCTTCAACATCATCAAAATTAAAATAAGATTCAATATCTTCATCATTTTCATTAAATAATTTTGTTGGGTTGTGATTTGTAAATTGTTTTGGGTTTAATGGTGGACCACAAACAGTTAATAATTTTTTAATTATTCTTTGAACTTCATTCATCCCATCTAAAAACCAAGAAGGTTCAGTACCATCACCTTGTATTGTCATTAACATTGCTGTTTTTACAATATTGTGAATATCAGGTAGTTCTATTGTTGTAAAATAATCTGAAAAAAATTCACCTATTTTTGGTTGTGTTGATTCTTGAGTTAAACCTGAAATGATAAAATGTTGATTTGGGGCACTCCATGTTGATGTAAATAATGTTTTATTATTATTTGTGTTGAATTGATAGGGTGAACCATTAAATGACGTATAAAAATTCCTATTTACCTTTTGTTTACCTTTATCAGGTGATATATTTTCATACATTATATTTCCTGTTGGGGATGATGGATCAACAGTAAACATTTTTAATAAATCAAACTCATTTGGTGTAATGGTTAATTGATCAACATTAATTGACGTTAATGTACCACAAATACCGTCACCAGCGAAAAAAACTTTATTAACATTATCTGATACAATTTGTCTAGCAGAATCTAAAGTTTTTTTTGCTGCAGTGTGAGCACAATCTTTTACAACACCTAATGTTGACTTGTCTTTACCTGCATTTTTATTTTGTCCTAAAAAACCATTTGCGACATCAAGTAATTCACCAAAAATATCTTTATTGGTGTTTGAACTTTTTGTTTTTTGTTTATCCAAATATGCGGATAATTTTTTACCTAAAATAGCGTCAGTTGAGGGTAGATCTTTAAGGTATTTATCATCAATACTATCTACAAACGCCTTTGGGTCATCATTAATTTTTTTGATGGCCTCAAGTTTTGATTGTATTTTGTTTTTAGTATTTTTAATGTCACTCATTATAATGAATATGTGGGATTTGATGTATTTTTATCATTATCGTCATTAACTAATTTATCTAATATTGCTCTATCTTCATCAGATAAGGTTAGTTTACCAATTGGTCCACCACCATTACCTTGACCTTGTGTTTGTTTTAATAAAACACTTTGTAATTTAACTAATGATATTTTTTTTTCAGCACATTCATTAAGAATTTTTTGTTGTTCTTTAATTACAGGACCAATCATACTCATATCCTCAGCATCTTTCATAAATGCAAGCATTTTTTTCATGATTAATGATGCCGTATTTTTTTGTTCAACTATATCATTGTAAATTTCTTGCATTAAAGATAATGCAGATTCAACATCTAATGATATGATATTTCTTTTGTTTGCCATACTAATAAATAGATGTTTTTTTATTTTATGACATCTTCTAATATACCATTATACATTTTTTTATAACGTTTTAATGATAACCTTATTTCTTTTGTAGATAAAGATGTCATTTCTCTTAATGATAAAAGTATTAGATTTTTATTAAATTTATTACCTCCACCAATTTGAAATACTTTATTAAAATTAAGAAAAATTTCAAGTAAAGCATACCCTAATTTTCTTTCATTTTCATTCATGGTTTCATTTTCCATAAAATCTTCTAACTCTACCACTAATTTCGTTATAATATCGGAATAATCAATAACTTCATGGTCTATTGTATATGACAAATGAGGATTTTCTTCTATTTCAGACGAAATATCCTCATACGATACACTTCTATTACTTTCTTTGGTGTCTTTTTGAATTGCACCCATTAAGTAATTCTTACAAATCGTACCAAAATACGAATATGCTTTCGTATTTTTGGTATGATCAAATTTATTTAATTTTGTAATTAGAAAAGACCAAGTATCTGAATGATTTTCATCAAATGTCACACCTTTTCTGTATAATTTATAGCGTCGAATAATTGATTCGATCATTATAATTAGGGGTTCTCTTAAATATTCGTTGAATATCTTATTCCTTTCGTTTTCGTCTTCAGATTCTAAGTATCTTACTACCGCTTCTTCTTGTTCAACCCCAAAATATTCTTTTTGAGTCCTTTTTTTTGGCATTAAGCGGGTACATAATTAATTTCACGTTTATTTTTAAAGAAAAATTCTTTTTTCGCTGAATCAATCCAAAACTTAACTTCTTCTTCGGTTAAATTTTCATTTTCAAATGATGAAAATAACGAATCTTCTCTTAAATTAACGTGTTGATAACCTACACGAGGAACTGTCATGATTTTAACTTGATTATTTGTTAATCTTAAAAAAAACTCATAACCAAATGTCAATTTGATATTTTCTTTAAACGAACCATTTTCTTTAATAGTTTTTGTTCTATAAAGTCCACCACTTGTTTGGAAATTTTGGAATTCTAATAATGTACCATTATCAATATAACCTTGTTGATCTGTAAAACCATATGCCCAAGATGATTCATTGGTAAAACTTAAAAATTTACCATCTTTATCAACATCTTTAATGATTGGTAAAAACACATCAACATCAGTATATGTTTTAACATGTTCATTCATTGATTTTAACCATATTGGTTTAAATACATCATCAATTTCTAAAATTGTAAACCATTCGGTGTCACATGTTTCAATACCTTTATTAATTTGTGAACAAAAGTCAGTTTTACCTAAATTAACAATGTAATTAATTTCTAATTTTTGTCCAAGATCTATTTCACTAATTTCATTTTTGATGTTAGGAGGACAAATGATTGAAACTTTTACATCATTATAAAATGTTTCCATTGAATCAATTGCAATTGATAACATTTCTTTATAATCTCCATCTATTTTGTGTACTGCTAAAAGTACTGTGATATTTTTCTTTTCCATTATTCTGTTTCTTTATTTATATTTTCAATCCCTTTTGCGATTGCTTCTTTTCTTTTATTTTTTATTGATCCAAAAATAGACAATATATTATTTTGTGTTACATGTGTGTCGTATGGTAATAATGTGTCTTTCATTTTAGTTTTAACTTCATCAGTTAAATCAATACCATCTAACCAAGATAATAAGAATGTACCCAAAATATCTACCAGTTTATTGGTGTCATCAGTCCACATTCCATTTTCACTTAACCAATCTGGTTCTGTATCAGGTATCTTACCAATAACAGGAACTGCAGATTTCATTGATTCAAGAGGAAACGTACCAAATGTAGATTCATTGTCCACCCATAATGATACAACACATTCTTTTAATGCGTCACTAAAATCATTGTAGTTCATTTGAACCATATCCCTAAATGTAATAAATCTAAGTTGTGGGTATTTAAGATAAAATTCTGAAATTAATCTTCTATGAATAACTCTATCTCTACAATTAATTGCTACCAATGGTTTAATTGGTGTTTCTGATGGTGAGAAGTTATCACCGATAATTGGTGGAATAATAAATACTAATGCTTCAGGAAAAACTTGAAGTATATATTTTTTAGATTCTTCTGTTGTTGTTATAACTCTATCAAATCCAAAATCAATCCATCTACTACCAACTGGTAATGTTTCGAAAATGTAGTTTTTTTGTTGTACTAACATTACTTTACTACATTTGATGTTTGTTAATTGTTGTAAAACGTTTGAATAATATTCGGGTACAACAATCGTGTCATCTAGTTTTATTTCAGGTTTATCATCCTTAATTGAAACGACTTCAATAGTATTATAAGTATCACCTAACCAAGGGGTACCTCCGTATGTCTTATCTTCAACAAGTATTTTTGCTTTATATCCATTATTATTCAATGTTAATGCCATATCATAGATATGTTTAACAGCTGCTCTTGGATTGTTTTTTGTGTCATATGTTAAGAAATATATAACACTTTCATTTGAATCTAACCTTCCTATGGCTTCGATTAATTTCTGTATTTGTTCGTCTTTATTCATCATCTTCTGTATATTCAATTAAAATTTCACTTTTTATTAGACTGTTAAATGCAATTTCAAAGGACCTGTCTTCATTTTTTAATCCTTTTAAAATGTTATCATCTTCTGATTCTTGAAAGTCATTTACGACTCTATCCAAACACATTTTTATCATTTCGTATTTGAAAATGTTAATTTCTAAATTTTCTTTAACATTTTCATTGTCATCATTATCTTCTGTGTTTTCTTTTACTACAGTTATTTTGCATTTGTCAACGATTTTGTCGAAGTCAATGTAGTACTGTTTTCTGAAAAATTGATCCATGTTTCTTTAATTTCTGTTAATTTAGTTATTTCTTTTTCAATTGTAAAGAATTCATTATATTTAGTATTAAATTTATATGTAATCTTATCATTAGGACATAAATCAATTATTTTTTTACTATCAGTAATCCAAAGATCACAATTATCCCAATTTTTTTCAATATCATTTGAATTAATAAATTTAATATTATTTGCCATGATACCATTTTTAGATAAAAAGAATAAAGTCGCAGGTCTTGCTTTGCCTAACTCATCAATACCAATTAATGTGATATTATGTTGAGGATTGTCATGTATTAATTTGTTTAAATCTGTAATAGTTGTTGAATAACTAAGACCAGCATGACCAAATATTTCAATAGGGTATTCTAAGAATAAGAAGTACTCATATTCTTCTTTTGAGATAAATTTATAACTATTAAGTAAGTTATCATTTTGAACAGGTTCATTTATGCCATATTCAAACTCATCAGTTTCAATTTTAATTACTTCTCCAGTATCGGCATCAAGTTTTTCACCGATTTCATCTGAGTTTAAGTAATAATCTACATAATGATAGTCAAATTTTTGTATGAGGTTTCTAATAACCCCGTCTATACTAATATATATTTCCATGTATTAAATATAGTATCAGTATATAGATAAGTAAATAATAAACCCATATCGTTATGATAAACGATATGGGTTTATTGTGCAAAAATCACTTTATTACTTAGATAAATGTGATTTATATTTCTTATAAATCTTTTGTATTAATGGATCTCTTTTTTGGAATGTCTCATCTAATTCTTTAATTCCAATTTCAGGTTCATCACTAAGTATTTCAATTAAATCAAATATACCAGTGTTTTTAATATCTGTTTGGAACGGATCTGCCATTAAAATTAATTTAGAACTTGAACTTTTTCTTGTAATAAATGAAATTTGTTCATGTAAAACGGCTCCTTGTATTTCATCGGCAATAATACATGCATTTTCAAAACTTATACCTCTACAAAATTGAATTGGTTCAAAAATAACAATCTCTTCTCTAAATAATTTTTCGGTTTCTAATTTACCAACAATTTTTTCCATGTTGTCAATAAAAGAACGTAAATAAGGTTCGACTTTTTCTTCTGAAGTACCAGGTAAAAATCCCATACTTTTACCAATTTCGACAATAGGTTTTGTTAAAACAATTTTTTCAATATTCTTTTTTCTTAATTCGGTTAAAGCATAAAAAAGAGCAATTGTTGTGTTATGTGTAACAATAAAATTATCGGTTAAATATAAATGTGATGGTGAATCAACATAAATACATTGACATTCTTTTTCACCAACATACTCAATTTTTTTAATTATTCTTTTAAATTCATTACGTTTATTATTTAGTAAACGATCTCTTTTTCTTGTTAATGTGAATAATTTATGATAATCTTCAAAATAAAGATATACATTATAATTTATTGATGTTTTAATAATATCACCATTATTATTTTTATATTTACTTTCTCTATGTTTTATTTTACCAACACCACCCAATGAAAATATTAAAAATAAAATATCATTAGCTAATTGTAAACTACTTGTACTTATGGATATTCTTTGATTTTTTTCTACAGTACCGTCAGTATCCAATAACCCATTTAATAATTTTAAACGATTATCAATATTTGTGAAAATATATTCTTTTGGAATAAATTTTTCTTTACTACCAACATTAATATTTAATCGTCTTATTTCATTTAAAATTTCATTTTTTTGTTTAACCCCATTTATTCGATAATCACAACTTTTCAAATCTTTTTTATTTAATGAACAATTATGTTCTTTTATAATCTCATCAACAGAATTTAATATTTCTTTATCAATTGTAGATAAAATTACGGAATTTTGTGTTAATCCCCCATCACCTAATAATACACCTATTAAATAAGGATCTATATAATGGTTATCTTTAAAATACACCGATTTTGAAAAATCAACAGGTTTGTGTTTTGGTAAATAATAATTATTACTTAATTTTGAAATAATTTCTTTTGTTGGTAATGTTTCATATTTCAAATAATTGGTATTGATATATTCTTTTCCATTTTTTTTATGGAATTGATTATACAAATTTTTCTTTTTTATAACACTCCATAAATGTTCTTCACAACATTCTGTGGTAGAACCATCATTTAATGTTATTTTAACTATCTTTTTAACCCCTTGTGGATAAATACCTAAAACAGTTGTCTCATCACCATTTTCTGTAATTATTTTATCTCCAACGATTAAATCCCCCATTAATTTATAACCATTAGATGTTACAACATTTGAATCTAATGGTTGTGCTTTACCACATCCTGGGTCTGCAAGTAATAAACTAATTTGATTGTTTCTTATAAATTCTACGACTTCTTTTTGATTATCGTCTAATGTAATTTGAAATTTTGGGGGCGTTTTAGGAACTCTCTTCTCTTTGTAAACATTGTCTGTATGCGGTTTTGACGCCATATTCATATCCTTTTTTATAAATATAGCGTCAATTCCAAATACTTTATATATGAATTTATTTATTTACCAGAACTACCAAATCCACCTGCACCTCTTTCAGTTTCAGATAATGTTTCTGATTCGATGAATTTAATTTCAGGATAAGGTAACACAATAATTTGTGCTCCTCTTTCTCCTATTTCATATTTATTATAAAAAGGATCGTTATCAGTAACTATTTTAAATGTTGCTTGAATTTCACCTCTATAACCACTATCAATAACACCAACACAATTAGTTAATAATAAGTCATATTTTCTAATAGATGAACGTGGAAAGATTAATCCAACATAACCCCTTGGTATTTCCATTGCAATACCAAATCCATAAGTCACATCTCCATTAGTTTGATTAATTATTTCAGTAATCGTTAAATCCATTCCAGCATCACCATCTTTTGAATATGATGGTATAACTGCATTTGGATTTAATTTTTTAACTTTAATCTGTAATGCCGGTGTTTTTATTGAGAAGTTTTGTTGAACATCAGTATTTAATGTTGCTAAAAGTTCGTTTAAATCTTGAAGAAAATTTACATCATAATCATCAGAATTTTCTTCATTACCTATTTGATTTTCAAAATCTTTTAATTGTTCAATATATTCTTTAATCTTTTCGTTTTCCATGTTCTTTTTCGTCTATAATTGCTAATTCAATTCCTTGTTTAACAATACTTGTTAATGGTTCGGAATAATATTTTGCTTGTTTATCAGTTTCATCCTTATCTAAATTTACAATTGCTTGAAATTCGTTTTCTTTTAATTTAACTCCATGATTAATTGCATAATATGCAGATCTTTCACCAGTTTTTAAAGAAACTAAATCATCAGTAAATTCATACATTTTACCCAAATTTTTTCTATGCCATTCACTTGGGTTTGGTTTGAAAAGGAAAACTTTACCAATTTGTGATAATAAAACACATTTGATAATTGAATCCTTTTTTTGTCTTATTGGTTCAGGAAATAAATCGTTAATTAATACCGCATATTTACATGCCTTAATTAAATGATTTAATAATCCACCCGGAAAACAACCATACATATCCAACATTGGAGATGCCGGTGCGGAATAGAATCCATCACCCAAAAAATTTAATAATTCAGGTGTAAAGATACCGTATTTCTCATTTGTATCGAGAAACTTTTGTTTATTTGCCTCTAATTGTTGTGTACTTAACATATTTTTTTTATTAATTGTATTAACTCCTTTTCTCTTTTTTATAGATACATAAAACCAAATGTAGATGTTCAATATTTTCTTTTAAATATTTTCTTGACATATCTGACATTTCTTTAGTGTATAAATCAGTTTTATTTTCATTAATAATTTTATTAATGTGTTCAATAAAAGTAACTACTGTATCTTTTTTTTTCATAATGTGTTCAATAAAAGTAACTACTGTATCTTTTTTTTTCATAATTAACTTTTATAAAATTCCTGATTATTTTTACGATCAATTACACACTCAATTGGTAGTTTAACAATTGATAGAGTTTCACTTGCTCTGATGTCACCTTCTCTATATTTTGCGGCAACTAACATCGCTTCCTCAGCAGATTCTGCTTCTAAAGCGTACTTTAATTTTTGAAGACGGTTATTTCCGTTTCTGTCTACTTGTTCGGTTTCGTAACCGATGGTAACTAAATAATGCATATTTTATAATTTTAATAAATCAAATATAGACATTATTTTTTAATTTACCAAATTATTTAGTGATTGATTTTAAAAACTCAACTCTATCTTTACAAACATTTTTTAGTGAAAATTTGTCCTTAACAGTTTCATAAAGACGATTACCTAGATCTTCAATCATGTTTGGGTTATCTACTAAACGTTTCATATGTTTACCCCATTCTTTATGGTTTCTATTTGGATCTACTAATAACGCATTTCCTTTATTATTAAATTGACCGTTATCGACAGCAGATATTAAATCTAAGTTATATGGTTTAACATTACTAGCAATTATTGCTTTTTTGTGGAATCCCGCCTCGATAACTTTTAATTGTGATTTATTTGCGTTAAAATGTGACTCAATTAATGGAGCCAAAGAAACATCAAAATAATTATAGTTTATTGCATATTTTGACACATCTAATGTCCATCTTCTTCTGTACATTTCATTTTCATCTTTATATTCAGGGGAAGGAGTGAATGATTTAAGATAATTTTCATATGAACGATTAGTTACTCGATAATTATCGGTGAATATTTGTTCATATTTATACCAAACGGTTTCTTCTGGTTTTATTGGACGTTGTGATACTTGTTGTGTTTCTGAATTGAATTCACTAACAGTACCTCTAGTATCAAAACCACATAATACGAATTGTGTATTATCTGGTTTTTCATGTTGAATACTTGAGATACCGTTTTTAAGTAATTCTATATCATATAAATGAGAAGAACCTCCTAACCAACCAAATCTAACTTTATCTGATTTAAAAGGTTTTGGTTGAAATTGTGATTCTTCTTCATTGATTGCATTTGGGAATATTGTAGTGTTTTTTAAACTTAATTTTTCTTTAATTGTATTTGCAAAAATTGGTGTTGTGGTTGTAATATGGTCAACCAATTTTAACATTTCAATTTTCTTTTCACCAACTTTATGTTCTTTAACTTGGTGATACATTGGGTGTCTCATATCGACAAACCAAAGGTCATCAATATCCATTATTGTTTTAATTCCTTTTTCTTTTAACCATTTAATACGTGCAATATTTGCTTCGTGAGTGGTAGGAACAACAAAACTATGGAACACAACTACATTATAATCCTTAAAGAAATTATCGTTATCTTCAGGGTTAAAAGAAATATCTACATGTATTTCATCTGAGTAGTTATCACCAATATAAATAAATGGATCTAAAATTCTAAATTTACCTACACCAAATTTATCTGATGGGATTGCTAATACTTTTATTTTTGACATAATTTTTTTATTATACGTCAATAATAATATATATAAATTAAAAAGAAAAGGTTATTTCGCTTTGTTAACTTTAGTAATTTTTCCTGAAAATACTGAATCACCAACTTTAACAACTAAATTTTCATTAATTGACGTTGTTTTTTGTGCGGTTAATAATTGATTTAATTTCTCATCCATTATTTTACGTATAGTGTTTTCAATTATAGGTGTCAATGCTGTTATAATTTCATTAACATCTTGTTTTGCATGAATTACTTGTGTTTGTTGGGGTCTTGATGACGTTTTCGATTTACTTGGTCCCACACCTTCTTGTTCCATTAATTTTCTTGCTTTATTAACAAAATTAATATCAAGAGAATCTGCTAATGAAATTTGTTGTGGTTGTTGAATAGGTCGTTCAATCATTAATTTTTTTATATTTTCAGGTAATTTAGTATTTTGTATTCTATTAACATCTAAAACATTTGAACTAACGGGTCTTGTTGGTGCTGGTCTTGATTCTTCCATCATTCCCATCATATCATATTCACCCATGTTATAACCGGCCATATTATATCCACTCATATCATATTCACCCATTTGTTGTGGTCTTTGTTGTGGTCTTTGTTGTGATCTTTGTTGTGATCTTTGTTGTGGAATCATTGGTTGATTAATCATTTGATTTGCACCTAATTCTTCTGGTGAAGATCTTAAAACGTCTTCATTTACATTACCCGTTTGATAGTCACCATTATCCACTTTATTCATTATTTTTTTTGCTTGAACTAATCTCATCATTAAATCATTTTCTGAGATTAC
>Ga0114964_10001493_pt1 | contig 17022 bp, 15 predicted proteins | sample C_131016_MF_Meta_FD_92638 | JGI IMG/M metagenome (GOLD analysis project Ga0114964, IMG submission 92638) | Freshwater microbial communities from Lake Croche, Canada to study carbon cycling - C_131016_MF_MetaG | ecosystem: Environmental > Aquatic > Freshwater > Lake | place: Lake Croche, Canada... | reverse complement strand
TCATTGTCAATCTTAGACTGAATGGTCAACAGGTCTAATTGGATGGCATTGCCATTTTTCAATTGCGCTTCCACCACAGTTTTGTTTTCGGTCAACAAGGCAACCACTTCATTCTGTATGTCAATGGCTTTTTTTGCATAAATAATTTGATAATACAATTGGCTTATTTGAAAAAACAAACTATGTTCTAATTGTTTTGCCACCTGTTTGGATGTTTGTAATTCCAACTTTGCTTTTTCAATACTTGCAGCTAACCGGCCAAAATCAAATAAAGTATAGGAACCATTCAAAGCCCCTGAAACATTATGTTCTGGTGCAAATTGAAAAGTTTTATCCCCAAATGGAACTTCAATTTTTGGCTGCATGTACGCATAACTTGCATCTAAAGTCAAATCCGGATATTTATTTAATTCGGTCAATGCCAATTTATCTTGGGCCATTTGAACCGATTGTTCTACTTCCTTTACTTTTGGGAAATACGTTAAAGATTGATTTAATAAATTTTTAAGTTCTCTATTTATTAAATTTTGCGAAAAAGAAGGATTGTAAATTACAACCAACAACAATAAAATTATTTTTTTCATAACTCGTTTACTTTAAAGTGTAACTACTTTATATTTTTAATGCGCTTCGGCGGCAGCTTCTGCTGCAGCTTTATCCATTTTTTTACTTGTTCTAAGAAAAAATACAAGTGGAATAACCACTAAAAAGAAAATACCCACTAACCTAAACGTATCTAAATAAGATAAATAATAGGCTTGCCTATCCACCGACATATCAATCATTTTTAGGGCAGTTTGTTTAGCACCTGACAAATCACCTGTTTTGGAAGCAATGCCTTGTGTTACTGCTGTCACCCTTTCCTGCCATTGTGCACCATCAGAAGGCATATGGGCAATTAAATTGGTGCGGTGTTGAAAATATTGTTTTGCAACATAGTTATTGGCCATGGCAATACCGAAGGCCCCGCCTAATTGACGTATCATATTATTTAAGGAAATACCTGCAGCATAATCCTTAGGTGCCAAGCCAACTACCGCTTGATTGATCAATGGCAATTGACTCATGGAAATACCAAATGCTCTAATTAAAAGAGGCCAAAAGAAATCCCATTTGCCAGCATCTAAAGGCATATTTGCACTGTAAAATGCATAGATTGAAAACAAGGTAAAGCCAACAATGACAAAAGGAATGGGTGTGACGCCCTTACTCATTAATTTTCCTATAATAGGCATCATTATCACACCGGCTAAAGTAGGAGGTAATAAAGAAATACCCGTTTCAAATGCGGTAAAGCCCATAATTCTTTGAGCCAAAACGGGGTATACAAATACAGAAGTAAATAAACCAAACCCAGCTACAAAAGTGAATATAGTAGTGAAAGCTAGATTTCTATTTTTTAATACGCGCAAATTAACCGCTGGTTGCTTGATGTTTAATTCATATAATATGAAAGAAATCAAACCAATGACTGCAATACCAGAACAATAACGGATGGTTTCACTATTAAACCACTCCTCAGATTCCCCTCTTTCCAAAACGTATTGCAAACAGCCAATTCCCGCCATAAGCAGCATGATGCCGGTATAATCAATCTTAATAGCATCCTTTCCTTTTCCCTCTCCTGCTTTTTTCTCAATAAACGTAAATGATAAAAAAGTAGCTACAATACCAATTGGAATATTAATCATGAAAATCAAAGGCCAACTATTGTGTTCAATAATCCAACCCCCTAAAGTAGGACCTAGTGTGGGACCCAATACAATACCCATTCCAAATAAACCTGCTGCCATAGGACGATCCTTTGGTTCAAAGGCATCAAATAAAATAGCTTGAGAAGTAGACAACAAGGCACCACCGCCCACCCCTTGTACAAATCGCCAAATAATTAATTCAATTAAACTATCTGATTGTCCGCACAAATAAGAAGCAGCTGTAAAAATAATCATCGACACGATGTAATAATTTTTACGACCAAAATATTCAGCTAAGAAACCTGTTAAGGGAATAATAATAACATTAGCAATAGCATAAGAAGTAATCACCCAACTTACATCTTCAATGCTCACTCCTAAACTTCCTGAAATATCATTTAAGGCAACGTTTACAATAGAGGTATCAATCAACTCCATAATGGCAGCTGATACAGTTGTTATTACAATAATTGTTCTTGCTAATCCCTTAAGCGCTGCCATTCAAACTATTTGTCAACGGTGATAAATACACTCATACCTGCTCTCAATTTGTTTTTGAAAGCAGCTTGATTGTTGATCGCTATTTTTACAGGAATTCTTTGAGTCACTTTGATAAAGTTACCACTAGAGTTATCTGGAGGCAACAACGAAAATTTTGCCCCAGTAGCATCACTTAAACTTAGTATAGTTCCTTCTACAGCTAGGTCTGGATAAGCATCCACTCTGATATTTACTTTTTTCCCTTCTTGTAAACTCTCTAATTGGCTTTCTTTGAAATTGGCTACAATCCAATAACTACTATCATTTACGATAGAAAACATGGGTGTTCCAGCTTGTACAAACTGTCCAATATTAATTGCCTTCTTTCCAATTTTTCCAGTGCTTGGAGCAATTATTTTAGTATAAGATAATTTTAATTCGGTCTCCTTAATTTTAGTCCTTTTCATGTCAATTAAAGCCAAAGCTCTATTTACATTTTCTTTTAATACCGCAATTCTATTGTTTGCTGTTGCTAATTCTGTTTGTGCATTGCTTAATTCTTGATTAGAAGAAGACAATTGAAATTCAGTTTCCTCCAATTGCTTTCTAGTAATGGCTTGTTCTTTAAATAAATTTTGATCTCTTGCCAAATCAGCAGCTGTCTTTTTTTGTTTAATCGTTTTTAATTCGATAACACCTCTATTATTTTTTAGAGACAAGATGGCATTTTCTAATTGTGCTTTAGCGTTGGATACTTCTGCAGTAGATTGAAGCAAATCTGCTTTTTGCTCTTCCAATTGCATTTGTAATTCAGCATCATCAATTTCTGCCACCAATTGATTTTGACTAACAGAATCATAATCTTTAATTGAAATACTTTTTACATAGCCTCCAACTCTTGTTAATACAGGAACTATCGAAGTTTCAATTTGAGCATTATCGGTCGTTTCGTGCGTAATAGAAAAAACTATTTTTCTGCCCCCAAAATAAAGGGCGACTACCAATAGAACGCTAATCACAATTTTTCGAATGTTAGCTTGCTTTTTAAGTTTTTGTTCCTCCATATAAGTATTTTGAATTAAGGTGCTAAATAAGGCTGCAAATTAATATAAATACACAAGACAAATGATTATTTGTAATTAACTTTATCTTGTTTATGGATAATTTACAGGATTTAAAAAAATGGTCTACCGACTTGGCTTCAAGTCCAATGATGCCTATCCTTTTTTTAGGGCATGGTAGCCCAATGAATGCCATTGAAGAAAATGAATTTGTATTGGGATTTAGGAATATAGCTACTGCCTTACCCACTCCCAAAGCAATTGTCTGCATTTCTGCTCATTGGTTTACAAGTGGCACCATGGTTACCGCCATGGAAATGCCACCCACCATTCATGACTTTTCTGGCTTTCCTGAGGACTTATACCAAGTGCAATATCCTGCCCATGGCGAACCAAGCTTAGCCGCTTATACCAAAGAAATTCTTTCTCCCAACCTGGTTACATTGGATGAAAAATGGGGGCTTGACCATGGAGCATGGAGTGTAATCAAGCATTTGTACCCAAAAGCAAATATTCCCGTCATCCAATTAAGTATTGATTATACAAAACCACCTTTATTTCATTTTGAGTTGGCAAAGCAATTGCAAATTTTAAGGAATAAAGGGGTACTAATTATTGGAAGTGGTAATATCATTCATAATCTAGGATTGGTGGATTGGGCCAATTTTGACAAAGACAATCACGGATTTGATTGGGCTATAGAAGCAAGATCCACGATTAATAATTTATTACTAACTGGCAATTATCAACCATTGATTGATTATCAAAAGCAAGGAACTGCTTTCAAATTGGCCATACCATCACCAGATCACTATTTGCCTTTACTCTATACTTTAGGATTACAAAAACAAGGAGAAGCCATAAATCTCTTTAATGATAAACTCATGGCGGGCTCATTAAGTATGACTTCTGTAAAAATTGGAAACTAATATAATTTTACCACTAGCGTATAATAAAGGACAATGCTAAAAACGGCCTTGACAATAATCAGTCCATCTATTAATAATATATTTTCATGAATACTTGTTCTTTTTTGTATGAGGTGAGCTACAACTATTAATAAAATTACAATCATTAAAGGCTGCATTAAATAAAGTACAGGGGAATGTAGTTGAAAAAATAAAGACGCCGATAAATACATTGCCATTAACGGAGCAATAAACTTGCTAATAGTAGACTTGATGCCATGCTTTGCTACTACTGTTTTTATATTTTCATCATGGTCTCTATTCAAATCTTTAATGTCAAATAAAATAGCTAAAATTAAAATGAATAAAAACTGTTGTAACAAATACAGAATTGTAGCATAATCAAATAGATTAAAAAATTTATTTCCATTTTCTATAGCTATAATGGGAAAGATACAAGTTACTACGACCCATACACTGGTTATGGTGATTGATTTTAAAAAACCTTTATTTCTTATTGTTATTATTTTAAATACTAGATGAGCATAATAGTAGAGAAAAGAAAATAGCGCTGTAAGTAATAAAATTATTTTTATTTCAATTGTTAAATTGGAAAATACTTCTATAAGTTGTAATTGAAAAAGGGCGATATAAAGTGTAATTAAAATTAAAACAAGCTGTCTTATTTTTAAATACGACTTGTTTTGTAAATACCACTGTGACCTTTCATTGTATTTACCAGCTTTACTCTCATCAAAATAAGCATAGGTATAATAAATTACTGTACTTAGATAAATAAAAGCAACTAAAAATAAAGCAGGGGGTTTTTTTAAAAGCGTGAATGTGGTTTCGATACACAATAAACCAGCAGCGATTCCATAAAAATGATTACTCCACAATAACAATCCCTTCCATGTAAAAAAAATTTTCCTTTTCAATGCTTTATAATAACAAACTAGTTGGTATAGAATAATCGGTGATCTTAAATTGTTTTGATTCTTTCAATTCTTTAAACCCGCCTTTGATGTCAATGAGGTTTTTGAAACCACGTGCTTTTAATATAGAAATAAAAATCATTGACCTGTAGCCGCCTGCACAATGTACATAATAGGTTTGTTCCTTATTAATAGCAGCCATACTCTGATTGATAAAATCCAATGGCGCATTTTGCACATCTTTAATATGCTCGCTTTTATATTCAGAAGCTTTTCGAACATCTAAAATCTTAACCGCCGGGTCGTTTGATTTAATATTTGCTAATGCTTGTGCATCAATTGAACTGATTTGGTCAATCTCTTTACCAGATTTTCTCCAGGTGTCAAAACCTCCTTGTAAAAATCCAACGGTAAAATCATAGCCTACACGAGCAAGTCTTGTAATAATTTCTGCTTCTCTTCCTTCCTCTGCCACTAATAATATTTTCTGTTTAATATCTGGAATCATCGCTCCCACCCATGGTGCAAAGCTTCCATCTATTCCTATATTAATAGAATTGGGAATAAACCCTTTTGCAAAAGTTTGTGCATCACGCGTGTCTAAAATCAATGCATTTGTTTCATTGGCTGCCACTTCAAAAGCATCAGCACTAAGCGCATGCTGCCCCCTCTCCAACACTTCATCTATGCTGTCATACCCTTGTATATTCATCATCACATTTAATGGAAAATAACCAGGAGGGGCTACCAATCCATCTAATACTGCTGCAATAAATTCCGTTTTATTTAAGCTAGGATCCAATGCATAGTTGGTTTGTTTTTGATGTCCTAGCGTATCCTGAGTTTCGCTGCTCATTTTTTTACCACATGCACTTCCAGCCCCATGAGCAGGGTAAACAATAACATCATCGGACAAAGTCATTATTTTATTACGCAAAGAATCATATAAATAACCTGCTAAAATATCCTCAGTAAGTTCTGCTTTTACTTTTTGTGCTAAATCGGGACGGCCTACATCACCAATAAACAAGGTATCTCCACTAAATAAGGCAACTTGTTTGCCTTGTTCGTCTATCAATAAATAGCAAGTGCTTTCCATGGTATGACCAGGTGTATGCAATACTTTTATTGTAACCTTCCCTAATTTAATTTCTTCACCATCTTTAGCTGAATAAAATTCAAAATTGGGTGCTGCATTAGGACCATAAACTATTTTAGCTCCCGTTTTTTTGGCTAAATCAATATGTCCAGAAACAAAATCAGCATGAAAATGTGTTTCTAAAACATATTTTATTTTGGCTTTATCCAATTGAGCTTTATTGATATAAGATTGAACTTCTCTAAGTGGATCAATGATAGCTACTTCGCCTTCACTCATAATATAATAGGCCCCCTGAGCCAGACATCCAGTGTAAATTTGTTCTACTTTCATAATTATCTATTAATTGCTCAAAGTTGATGTATAAAATTAGCTAATACCGTGACAAAAATCACTTTTAATAAAAAAATATTCCATGGCGACTCGAAATAAAAAGCCTTTAAGTGACAATTAGTACCTAAATTGTAACACCCTTTTCAGATTTTTGTAAAAATAATAAAAATGCACCTTCTTGGTTATTTAGCTTCCATACTAATTGGCATTTCCCTGGGACTCATTGGCAGTGGAGGGTCAATCTTAACTGTACCCGTTTTGGTTTATTTATTTCAAGTAGAACCTTTGTTGGCGACCACTTATTCACTTTGTGTGGTGGGTCTTAGTAGTATTGCTGGCGTCATTTCTCGTTTGAAACAGAAATTGGTGGATTTTAAAACATTATTGGTTTTTGGATTGCCTTCTATTTTAGGGGTGTTTTTATCAAGAAAATTTATACTGCCTTCTATACCAGCAGCCATGCAGCTAAGTAAGAGTGTAGTGCTCACCAAAAGCAACTTTATCATGTTGTTTTTTGCAGCATTGATGATGGTTTCTGCACTATCCATGATTTTGGGAAAAAATAAAAAAGAGATAGAAGGCGTTTTACCCATCTATGGAATTACATTAATGTTGGTAGGTTTAGGAGAAGGATTGTTAACAGGTATCGTTGGAGCGGGTGGAGGTTTTTTAATTATACCCGCTTTAGTTATTTTAGCAAAGCTTCCAATGAAAAAAGCGATTGCTTCTTCCTTAGTGATCATTAGTATTAAATCTTTAGTTGGCTTTACTGGAGACTTATTTCACACTCATGTTGATTGGACTTTTTTATATAAAATAATTATTCTAGCTACGCTTGGTATCATTACCGGAAATTATTTAAATAAAAAGATGGATGGTGCGAAATTAAAAAGAGGATTTGGACTATTTGTGCTTGGCATGTCCTTATTCATACTCATTGAACAGTTCTTCTTTTCTAATTTGGTAAAGTAAATATTTTTTGCATCAACATCCATTTCTCTCCTGGTTTCGCAGTTGGTAAAGCTTGCTGGTAATCCCACATTAATTGCTCCCACTGTACCACTATTTCATTTTTTGCATCCATGGCCGCTTTTTGCTCAAAACTAAAATCAGGGCCTACTTCCATAATCATAAACAAACGATTGGCCACTCTATAAATATCTAAAGATTTAATATCAGCTTCTTTAATGGAAGCAATAATTTCTGGCCATACTGATTCGTGGTATTGCTCATAAGCAGCAATTAATTTTGGATCGTCTTTTAGATCCAATGCAAAACAATATCTAGTCATACTATTTAAAATTTATTTTTTATTTCCATAAACAAAACTTTCCATGACACGCATGGATTGTAATGTATCCTCTGCTGAACATGGATTTTTTTCTGATCCTAAAAAATACGGTACAATTTGTGCAATCAAATTTTGTTGATTGTGCATAGGTGGATCAAAGTGGATTATATTTTCTACTCCATTTTGTACTAAGGTAATAGCATGACCAAATACAGGGAATGAAATTTCTCCATCTGTTCCTATTATTTCAAATACATCCTTATCTACTCCATTGGGTGCACAAAAACACCAATCACCTTTAAAACTTATTCCATTTTCTAAAAGCATGGTACCCGAAACAGTATCCTCGGCTTGATATAACCCAGCTTGATTGCTTGCTTTTCCTTCATAAGAAATAGCGTTACCAAAAAAATAAAAAACCAAGTCCAATTGATGCGGCGCTAAATCATAAAAATAGCCTCCGCCAGCCATACTTGGATCCAATCGCCAGTTTTCATTCGGATTAAAATTACCGCTAGCTGGTTTTAACATTTCAATATGGACCGATTTTACTTTCCCTATAGCATTGGCGTCTATCAATCTTTTAACTTCTAAAAATAAAGGCAGTGCACGACGATAATGCGCAATCACCATTTTAACGCCAGTTTTTTTCGAATACTCATCCATCCGAATACAAGCAGCTACATCCAACGCCATTGGCTTCTCCACATATACTGGCTTTCCTAATTTCATTGCAGCTATAGCATAGTCCTCATGATACTTGGGTGGGGTAGCTATGTATATTGCATCTACCTCTGGGTGTTGAATTAGCTCATTGGCATCTGTAAAATAATAAGGTATGTTGTGTCTAGAAGCATAATCCTTTACCTTCTGTGCATCTCTTCGCATTACTGCCACCAGCTTAGATCCAGTCACCTTACTAAAAGCAGGACCACTTTTTTGTTCAGTGACACTGCCACAGCCAATCATTCCCCATCTAATTGTATTCATTCAATAATGACTTTAATTTTCAAAGCCTACAAAATCCCAATTGGCTTTTCTACAAGCTTCATTGAAATTTTTTATTTCGTTAGCTAATAAATTTTGTTTTTGCTTTTCTAATGCCTTCCACTCACCATGAAGTTCTTGATAACGTTTTAATTGCCCTTCTGTAATATAGGGTATATTACTGTCCATTTCTCCTTTTAAGAAAATCAAATTGGCGCTTAATTTATTTACAAAATTAATCACATCGTCATTGCTTTGTGATTTGGGTTGAATCAATACTTCTTCCCAATCTTTTATAGTTTTTGATAATTCTTTCGCAGTTTTGGCCAATGCTTCTAATGATTTATTATCCTCTGCTCTTTTTACAAATTGATTCAATTGTTCTTGTACTTTTCGCATTTGCACTACAGACACATGAATAGCTTCTACATCGATAGAAGTTAATTTTAGCATACTGTCTTGTAATTGATAGTCTGCAACAGAAGCGTTAATACGCGGGTCGGCCAATACCTTGAATGTAGTTGTTTGCGCTTGCTCATTTATTTTTAAACGAATGGTAAAGTCTCCTGGAGCCACTTTACGTCCTGCACTACTTCCTTCAATCAATACATTTTCAATCGATGGTAAATCAGCATAACACAAATCCCATACAAATCTGTTTAACCCAGCTCTTACCTCCACTTTTGGATCTCCGTCTTTGCTATTGTTACTTGTAGCTTTGGCGGGTTTTTCATTTGAATAGGATCTTACAATATTATTAGCTGCATCTAAGACTTCAATGGTTAATTTTTTAACTGAATCTTTATTTTGAATATGGTAATAGATAACAGCACCGCTTGCTGGATTGACCATGGTGGTATTAATTTTAATAGGATCCTCATCATCACTAAATTGCCTATCCAAAGAGCTTGATGCACTTAATCTATATACATTAGAAACCGGCAATAAACTAAATGTATTATTTAAACTTGAAGCCGATTTTCTTAAAGCAACTAGATCATCTAAAATCCAAAATGCACGCCCTTGTGTGGAAGCCAATAATTTATCTTGATGTAATTTTAAATCAGTAATAGCAACTATAGGCAAGTTTAATTGCAACTGCTTCCAATTTAAACCGCCATTGTAGGAGATATAAAAACCAGTTTCAGTACCAGCATAAAGTAAATTCTTTACCACATTATCTTCTCTCACTACTCTTACAAAAGCACCATAGGGAATACCGGTGACCAATTTAGTCCATGATTTTCCATAATCTGTTGTCTTATATATGAAAGGAGTAAAATCATTAAACTTATATTTTGTTACGGCTAAATAAGCAGTCCCTTTATCAAAAGGAGATACTTCTATTGAATTAACCAATGCCCCTTTTACACCATCAGGTGTAATATTAGTCCAAGTAGCACCACCATCTTTAGTAAGGTGTACTAATCCATCATCACTTCCTGTGTAGATAACCCCCTTTTCATGTGGTGACTCTATCACATAAGCGATCGTACAATAATTTTCTCCGCCCGCACCTTCATTGGTATAAGGAGTTCCGCTCATCCCCATCTTAGAAGTATCATGTGTAGTTAAATCTGGAGAGATGGCCTTCCAAGTTTTTCCTAAGTCGGTTGTTTTAAATAAAATATTTCCAGCATGATAATACGCCTCTTCATGCATTGATCTTACAATGGGTGCGTTCCAATTGAAACGATATTTCATATCTTTTGGTTGCAAAGATTGGTACTGTACTGGAGCAACCATAACACTTACTTGCTCATTTATTTTTGTATCTAAAACGCTAATGGTGCCTTGATAAGAGCCACCTAAAACATATCTAGGATTATTTGGATCAAATGCTAAAAAAGCAGATTCGCCTCCAGCACTGTAACTCCAATCACGCTCTGTAATCCCGCCCCATGAAGGACTTACTTGACTTGCAATTTTTACACTTGTATTGTCCTGCTGACCTCCATATAAATTAAATGGAAATAAATTATCTGCATTAACTCTGTAAAATTGAGCAGTGGGTTGATTATTTTGAGTACTCCAAGTTTTTCCACCATTAAATGAAATGGCAGCACCCCCATCATTAGAAACAATCATATTTTTATTATTAGTAGGATTGATCCATAATTGATGATAGTCTCCATGTGGTGCTCTAAAGCTTTGCCAAGTTTTGCCACCATCTGTACTTTTTACAGCAGGGGAGCTTAAAACATACACAGTATTTTCATCCACTGGATCAGCAGTGGCTTCTATATAATACCAAGCGCGTTGAACCAATCTATGATCCTTACTAATTCTATTCCATGATTTTCCTGCATTTTCAGAAACAAACAATCCGCCTTGCTCTTTTTCGGAATCGCTCTCTACCACTAAATAAATTTTATTTGAATTGGCTTGCGATACAGCTACACTCATTTTACCTAGCTCTTTAGGTAATCCAGTTTCAATTTTTTCCCAAGTATCTCCACCATCTGTACTTTTATATAAACCACTTCCCTTACCTCCACTTCTTACTTCCCAAGGTAGGCGTCGATAATCCCACATCGCTGCATATAAAATTCTAGGATTATTCATATCCATACTTAAATCCACACAACCTGAATTATCATCTACAAATAAAGTTTTTGTCCAAGTTTTTCCACCATCTACCGATTTGTATACGCCTCTTTCTGCACTAGCTCCATGTATCGCACCCTGCGCTGCTACATACACAATATCTGGATTGGTAGGATGGATACGAATATTGGCAATTTGTCTTGTTAAATCTAGTCCCAAATGAATCCAAGTTTTTCCTGCATCAGTACTTTTATACACACCATCACCATAACTTGATGTAACACCTCTTGGAGGATGCTCCCCCATTCCAACATAAACCACATTAGGATCTGAAATAGAAACAGCAACAGCACCCACTGATCCTGTTTTAAAAAAACCATCAGATATATTGTTCCATGTTTGTCCAGCATCTTCCGTTTTCCAAACACCACCGCCCGTAGTACCCATATAATAAGTATATATATTGCCTGCAACGCCAATGGATGTGACAGAGCGACCACCTCTCATAGGACCCACATTTCTCCATAATAGTGGTTTGTAATATTCTGTTTCATTGACAGGTGTAACCGATTTTGGTGATTCATTTTTCTTTTGTCCAAAAACGACCATTGGCAATAAAAGAAAAAATAAACTGCGAAAAAGAAGCTGTTTCATGATATGAATTTTAAATTGATTTTATGTTTGTAAGGGTCTAATTTAATACAAATAGGCGAGCTTGTCAAAGACAAGCTCGCCTATTCAATTAAAAAATTACAAATGGTTAAATTTCTATTACTTAAACGTAAAATGTAAGGAGATAACGTTCGAATTTAGGTCGGTACTTTGCGCATAATGACCATACCTCAACTCCAATGCAGCTACATAGGTTTGATTGATTCCACCAGGAGGAGCCGTTCTTAATCCTAAGCCAAAATAATTACTGTTAAAAGCTGCAGAAGAGTAGTTGCTAGTAAAAAATGTTTCACTAGCTGAATGCATCCCCATGGGTGCAAAATATTTAGTGGCTGTTTGGGTGTAGAATCTATAGAATGGCGAAATAGAGAAAAATGGTGTAAGCTTATAAGGTAGCTCAATACTTGCAGTATGTGAAACCAATCCCCAATCATCTGTATAAAAGCGGTAGTAGGTTCTTACAATAATATCATCCCCAATAAAATAATTAAAGCGTGCACCCAATGGAATTTTTAATCTTGAATGGGGTAAATTTTCTATTGCCTCCGTTCCATTGGTAAAAAACACTCTATGAAAAGGCAATCCCAACCAACCATCTTGTTTCACGATATCAAGTAGCAAAGAAAACTGTGCACTTTTATTAATCACTTGTGTATAAGTTAAAGAACCAGTATAAGTATGTCTAGGTGAAGTGGGTATGCTTGGTGCTGAATATTCAACTTGTCCTGTTGTTGGATTAACAGCACCACCACTACTGCCACTTCCTCTGCTTGCATTAGTTGTAATTACATTGATGTCATAAGGATTAATAGATGTAGTTGCAGTTGCAGGAATTAATTCTGATGGATAAATTAATTTGACTTGATCAAAATAAGCCGAAACCTTACCACTAAATTCTCCGCCTGTTTTATTTTTAAATCCATAATGTCCGTCTAATGCAAAGGAAGTATAATTGTATTCATGAGAATAGTAAGTGCCTAGACCAAATTCAGTTCCTTTGTTTTCATTTTCTGCAGTCCAATTTAAAGAGGGATACACTCTATTACCTTCAGGTGAAGAAGCGCCCGTACTTGAAATCCATTTTTGGGAAGCAGCTGTGTGATGATCCACCCCTAAACCGGCTAGGATGGTATGTTTTATTCCGGTTTCACTATAACCAACTAATTTCAATTCCAATATATTAGCAAAGTCTGTTAATTGTTCTGAACCAGAACCTTTAATAACGATGCCGTTTAATTTAATATCTCCACCGCCTGTTACTGCCGAATGGGATCCTGTTTGTGAATAGTAACTTGTTACTAAATTTATTTCTTCTAATTTTAAAGGCTTTGCCTGAAAAATACTCGTATAATGCTCAGTAACCTGAGAAAACCCATGTAGAAATAATAAATAAAGGCCGATGAGCGTTAGGGATATTTTTTTCATTAAAAACTAAATAATGTGAATTAAAATTAATTACATCCACAACCTCCGCCTGTTTTTCCACCATTCGCTCCCGAAGCGCCTTCTTTATAAGATTGAAAATTAAGTTCATTTTTTTCAACTCTTCTTGCATTCAATACCATTTCTGCATCATTCAATCTGTTTTTTTGATACTCTTTTACTGTTTCACAAGAAGTGAAAACAAATAAAAGCAATACTACTGAAATATATAATTTTGTGTTTTTCATATTATTTTATAAAGATTTAGTTTTTTATTTTGTCAATTTGATATTATGAGAGGTATACAATCTATTGTCATCATCTATTACAATCGCTTCTATATCTTTAATTTGATTAATCATGTCCAAGCCAGCATTAATACCCATAATCATTACGGGTGTTGCCATGGCATCAGCAATTTCTGCATTGGTGGAAACGATGGTAACACTCTTGATCCCTTTGACAGGTAAACCTGTTCTAGGATTAATGGTATGTGAATATTTTTCACCATCAATCATAATAAATTTTTCATAATTACCAGAAGTGGCAACTGATAGCCCACTAATATTCATATATGAAAATATCGAGGAAGCTAATTCCGGATGAACGATACCCACCGTCCACTTTTCCCCATTTACTTGTGTACCCCAAGTAGTTAAATCCCCCGATGCATTCACCACGTCACTTTGCACGCCTGCTTCTTGCATTACTTTTTTAGCACATTCTGCTGCATATCCTTTTCCAATGCCTCCAAAGCCAATGCGCATTCCTTTTTCTTTTAAAAACACCGTAGAGTTTTCGGTATCAATAATGATATGCTTGTAATTAATAAGTCGAACACTTTTTTTGGCAAGTTCTTTACTAGGCAATTCTGTCATCGTGGTATCAAAATTCCAAAGACTTTTATCAACAGACCCATAACTTAAATCAAAAGCACCTTGGGTGACTGATGAAATTTTTAAAGCCCGTTGGATCAATTCAATTATTTCAGTACTTACTTTAACTTCCGCAATGCCTGCATTTGAATTGATTAAATTTGTTTCACTGTCTTCGGAAAAAGTAGTCAATAATTTTTCTATTCGTTGAATTTCTTGTACGCCTTTATCTATTTGATCATAAGCCCATGCTTCGTCCTCAGCCACCACCGTTATTTCAAAGTGATTGCCCATCAACTTCATTGCTTTTTTATACATGGCCAATGTAGTCATAGCTATTGATTGTCTTGAATGGTTTGTTGTAAATCTTCATTGAATGATTCAATGGAAGAAGGAAAACCGTCCCAACTTTTAATAATCTTACCATCGGCAGCAACCAACACAGTTAAAGGAAAAATTCCTTTAGTATTGAATTGATCTGCTAATGATTCATTTATTTTTTGTTGTGCTGCTGGTAATTGATTTTTTTTATACCTTGGAAAATCGGCATTCACTAATACCAATTTTTCATTGGCCACTTTTATAAAAGCATCCGTTGTAAAAACTACTTTATGCAATCTAATACAAGGTCCGCACCAATCTGATCCTGAAAAGTTTACTAAAATAAATTTATGCTCTTTTGTAGCGGCATCTTTTGCTTGCAAATAATTATGACTCCAATCCTGAGCTAAAGAAGAAAAAGTCAAACACATAGATAAAAAGGAAACTAGTATATATTTCATTGATTGCGGTTAAAATGATGACCTTTGCAAATATCCCTTAAGTTAGATGTTAAAACATCAATGGCCCTATAATTTAACTTATTTCTATCAATAAATTAAGCAACTTTTAAGTTGGGTAAATCATATATAAATTTATTTGAATATAAAAGACGTAAGGAGATGTAAAAAAAATCAAATTTGACTTCAGTACCTTTAACTTCAGTTTAAAATCTAAAATTGATTTATGGATACAATAGATATAGCAGGTAGCATTGGTTTAGTAGCACTGATACTTTTAACTGTAAATATCCTTTTGGGAATTTTGATTAGTACTTCTTATAAAAAAACAGTTTTGTGGCAAAAATTACCAACTAAAATTAAAGCCATAAAATTAATAGATGTTCATAATTATACAGCCTACATAGCACTGGCACTTGTAATGGTTCATTTACTAATTATCCCATTAGATCCCAATTCTAAATTTACTTATGTTCATTTAATTCAACCCTGGAGTGCGCCACATCAAGCCCTATTTGTAACACTTGGAACTATCTCTTTTGTAGCACTTATGATCGTGATGATCACCACTCAAAAAGTAATTAAAAAGAAAATAGGCACAAAAACTTGGAAAAATATTCATGTTATATCCTATGGGACTGCCCTTTTATTTATTGTGCATGGATTGGTGATGGATCCACTTTTAAAAGATAGGCCGATTGATTTTATAGATCCAGAAAAATTATTAGTTGAGTTGTGCGCCATTGTGTTAATGATCGCATTTTACTATAGATTTCAATTCAACAAAAAAAATAAGTAAAATAAGGGGCAGTGTAGAAACACCGCCCCGCTTAACGATTGCCTGCTTGTGAGCTGTCATAGATGGATTTGAACCATCGTTAAGGGTTTTGCTGACCCTTGCCTCGCCACTCGGCCACATGACAATATTTTTAAAACATTTTATTATTCATTAAAGGAATCTCGGTGACAGTACAAAGATAGGATAATAAATTTATTGTCTACTATTTTTATAGACTATTATAATACTTGACTATAAAATAATATTAAAACATTGTAAATCAATTGTTTATCTAATTTTAAATGGGATATGCATTTAATCCATCTACCACCTAATATATAAGTGATTGTAAAAAATCATGTAGTTTCATTGAGCAAATGATGCTTTATGCCCAACCTTATCCATTTCAAAAAAACAATTTCAGTTTTTATTTTAGTCTTAATTAGTAAATTTTCAATTGCTCAAATTTTAAATACTGATAAAACAGTAGCAATGGATTCAAGTAAAAAAATTCAAAGCTTAATTTCAGTTTCTATTGCAACAGATCAACAAAAAAAGAGTTTGGTAGATATATTTTATACTGGTGACTTTACTTTTATTAAAAAAAATAATGCTACCACTTTTTATTCTAAAATAGATAAAGTAACCAATGGTGGTCAGTCCATTCAAGATGTAGGTACCTTTCAATTAAAAAATAATAGAATTCTAAATAATAAATTACACCTTGAAACTTTTATTCAATATCAATGGGATGGGGCACTTGGAATGGAATACAGAAACTTAGCAGGATTGAATTTGATTCATTACTTTAAAAATACACAAACTGAAGATTTCTTTTGGGGCGGTGGAATTTTTATAGAAAACGAAAGGTGGAACTGGTCTGCAGTAAATGATCCAACACTAACAAATACAAAGCTGGTTGTTGTTACACATCCCAAATTAAACTTAACTGCAAAGTATTCTGTAATTAACCCAGTAAATAATTTTGAATTTATCATTAGAGTGTTTAATCAATCAGGTTCTTATCAAAATAATTTTAGCAATAGAACTTCTGTATTTAATCAAGTTCAATTACCTATAAGCAAAAAATTAAGTACTTCCTTTAATCTAGATTTTTTATACGATACGGCCCCCATTGTTCCTATTGATCATTTTCATTAC
>Ga0114964_10001492_pt1 | contig 17036 bp, 12 predicted proteins | sample C_131016_MF_Meta_FD_92638 | JGI IMG/M metagenome (GOLD analysis project Ga0114964, IMG submission 92638) | Freshwater microbial communities from Lake Croche, Canada to study carbon cycling - C_131016_MF_MetaG | ecosystem: Environmental > Aquatic > Freshwater > Lake | place: Lake Croche, Canada... | reverse complement strand
ACCCAGCCCGCACGCGCATTACCTGTGCTGGCGCACCGGCATCATGGACCGCTGGGAATGCGCCGCCTTTGCCGAGTGGCTCAAGCAAGTCCTCGCCTAAGCCAGCGCACCGCGCCTGCACCATCGGGCCCGCGCTGCCAACTGTCGAAAATCTGACGATTTTTCTGTTGTCGCCAGGCGGCTTGCGGGGCGCGTGTCTGTGGCGCTGCGCGACAGGTCCAAAGGCATGAATTTTGCTTTTTTGTGAATATTACGAATTTCGCAATATTCAACAAATTTAGCAAAAATGAAAACTTCCCTTTTTTCTTGGAAATCCAGACCCCAGACAAGGCGCGCCGGTATCCAGCGCAGCCAACTACATGCCGCCGCGCTCAGGCTAGTGCTGTGCCTGATGGCGGGCGCCTCGGCTGCGCAGGCGCAAAGCGTGGTGCTGGTGCTCGTGGGCACCATCAGCGCCCCGACTTGCCCATTTGCTGCCGCAGCACTCCCGGCCAAGCCGGGCACCGCAGCGCCGCCCGTACCCGTTTGTCAGCGCACCCCCACGGCCGCCGCACCAACGGACACGCCCGCATTGGCCCAGGTCAGCGAGGCGGCGCTGCCGGGCAAGCCAGAGCAAAAGCGCGTCGTGACCGTGGTGTATTGGTAGCAGCGCAGGCCGGGCAAGGGCTGGCAACCGACTAAATTTCCAAATTAAAATAAATTACCAATAAAATAATCAAACCGGAAATACCAATAGACACGCGGGGCGGTTTTTTCGGACGACCAAATCTATTGACGTTTATTTATGGGAGAAATGTATGCGGGAGTTCAAAAAAAACACATGGACGATGATCAAGCGACTTTCCCTGGGCCTGGCGCTGGCCGTGCCAGGGCTTTACCAAGGGCATGCACAAGCCCAAAGCATCGTTTTAAATTTCAATGGGACCATCAATCCTGCACCGTGCCTGTTGCGTGTGACCTCCGGTGGCGCAACAATCGCAGGGGCCGGCGGCTCCAACACCGGTAGCATGAGTTTGAAAACACTAGAGATTGCCGATATCAGTAACGTTAACCCGGGTAACGCTCTGATCGGGAAGGACGCAACATTCTCGGTTGACCTGAGAGCCGCAGATGGATCATCATCTTGCACGAGCACCTCTTATTTTCAAGTTATCCTAGTTGCTCCGACTGCAAATTTGGTAGATAGGACTCTAGGGCGCCCCGTCCTCGTAAACCAAGCCACCGGTGCGCAAGTGGGTTTACAGTTTTCTGCGAAACTTGCTGCAAGTTTATTGGGCTACACAACATTGAATAGCTTGCCGCAGGTACCGACGGACGTTGGCATAACCTCTGGTACCAGTGCTCAAACCACTTTGTCTTCTGTCTCTCAATCTGGCGGGAAATATGATTTTCAAGTAACACCAGTGAGATTGGCGCTGCCAACAGCAACAATTACGTCAGGTTCCTATGGCGGTTCGATCACGATTTATGCGAGCTTCCTCTAGCCTTTCCCCGCGGCCCTGCGGGCCGCTGCACTGATCCAAGCCGCCTGCGCTGCAGCTTGCCGTGCATGCCGGCGCATGGGGGCTTGGGCTCTCCCCAGCGCCCTCAGGGAAAACCTGGGAGTGTCCAAATTATCAAGACTTTGTTGCACACAAAAAGACGGGACAGACGCATGCCCTCATTGAACAGACCACCCTCCGCAGGCGCTCTGGGCAGCCGCATTTTGCAATGCTGCGTGGCGGCCTGGGTTCTCTGGGCGGGCGCACCGGCTTGGGGTAGCGTGTACCTGGAGTCCACGCGGGTCATCTACCAAGAAGGCCAGCGCGATGTGGCCCTGAAGCTGACGAATGCAGACAAGGCTCAGGCTGCCTTGGTGCAGCTGTGGATGGATGATGGCGGCTTAGACGCATCGGAGGTGCAAGGCCATGTTCCGTTTTTTATCAATCCCCCAATGGCCAAGATTGAGGCTGGCAAAAGTCAATTGGCGCGGATTGCATTTATTGGCGAACAGCTCGACCCCGCCCATGAATCCCTGTATTGGCTCAATGTTCTGGAGATACCGCCTAAAAGCACCGGGAGCTCTCAGCTGAGCTTTGCCATACGCTCGCGTATCAAATTCTTTTACCGGCCCAAGGCGCTATCGGCGCTGGAGCCGTTCAACCCCGAAAAACTGCAGTGGCGTTGGAAGTCAAAGACCTTGCCACTGCAAATCGAAGCCCGCAATACCAGCGCCTTTCACTGGACGATCAATACGGCTACCTTGCTGATTGCAAACCAAGAGTACCCCCTCGACCTCAGCGCCATGCTCAAGCCCCAACAAAGCCTGGGCTTTAGCCTGCGGGAGGCGGATGTGCCGCTCGCAGGGCCGGCGCGCATCAGGATCAGCGTTATCAATGACTACGGTGGTGAGTCCAAGTTCGAATTCGAGGTGAAGGACGCCTGGTAAGCCCGCCTCGTGCGTCATCTATGGTGCCCACGCCCTATGCGCAATTGTTTCTTTCTGGCTCTTGTGGCGCTGGCAATGTCAATGCATTTTGGCGTAATTGCTCAGGAAACGGCGACGCGCACGCCCGAGCGCGCAGCGGGCCAGCGCGGTTTGGAAGACGAGTTTGACCTGGACTTCCTCAACCCGGCCGTGGCCGACAAGGCAGAGGCCGCCGCGCTGGTCTCTGCAGGGCGGGTGCCCTCGGGCCGTTTTGCCGTTGCCTTGGAAATCAACGACGCGAGTGTGGGCTCGATGAACATCCAATTTGTCAGGCGCGCGCGCGACGAAAACGCCCAGCCCTGCTTCAGTACCAAAGACATCCAGGCCTTGAAGCTCAGGCCCGAATTTTTGACCGAAGCGGCCACGGCACTGGGCCCTGGCTGTTTGCCTATAGGTGCCATCGTGGAGCAAGCCTCGTATACCTACGATCGCGACGATCTGCGCCTCAAAATCACGGTGCCGCAGGCCGCCTTGCAAAAGGTGACCCAAGAGCGTGCGTCGCCCGCGTCCTTTGTCGATGGTGAGGATGCGGGCTTTGTGAATTACTATTTCAATAGTTACCAGACCTATGGCCAAGGGGCGGGTACGTCCTCGCAGTTTCTCGATCTCAAATCGGGGCTGAATTGGCAAACCTGGCAGCTGCGCCAGCAAAGTCTTTTTGCGGCGAGCGATGGAGGCGGTTTGACGCAGATCAATGGCGACCTGAGCGTACGAAAAGTATTTCGCGCATGGAAAATGGCAGCGGCCTTCGGAAACATCAGCAGCCAAACCCCCTTGATTAGCGGTGTATCGATGCGGGGCTTGAGCATCAACTCCGAAGAAGGCCTTATGCCGCCGCAGGAGAAAATACACAACCCGGTCATCAGAGGCTTTGCCAGAAGCAATGCGCGCATACAGGCCCGACAAAATGGCATCTTATTTTTGGAAAAAAATGTACCGCCCGGTCCGTTTGAGTTCGATGCGCTCAACCCTCCCGCCAGCACCGGTGATATTCAGGTCACCGTGACCGAGGCGGACGGTTCGCAGCAATTTTTTGTAATGCCTTATGCCAGCAGCTGGGGAAAACTCCGTCCAGGTGCTTTCCGCTACCTTGTCAACTACGGTTTTTATGGCTATCAAACCGACGCTCAGCAAGCGGTGTTGCAGGCCAGCTTTCGCTATGGTTTGTGGGACAACTTCACCGGCGCACTCGATGTTTTTTGGTCTGAACGCTACCAAAGCTATGCCACGCAGTTCGATTTCGAAAACATGGTGGGCGCGCAGTTGCTTCAGGTCAATATGGCCAGGTATGCGGCCAATCACAACGAAGCCACCTGGAGTCTGCGCTACCAGGACCGTTTGGCCGTCACCAAATTTGCATCCCTGTCGTACAGCCTGAGCGCCGCCACGGAAAAATACCTCGAGGCGGCGCAAGCGCTGTCCTATGCTGCCGCCGACCCCAAGGCCTCTGTCGGAGCCAAGCTCAGCCAGGCACTGAGTGCCGGAGTCGACTTGGGCGCGTGGGGCGCCTTGGGTCTGACGCACAGCGTGCAAAGCAGCGGGTCGTCGGTGGGTGCCAGCCAAAGCACCTACCTGTCGTATGGCAAAACTTGGGGTCGCGCAAGCCTGTCGGTCAGCCTGAGCAGGTCGACAGGCAATGGCCTAGGGGGCGATGCAGGCGCTAATACTGCCCTCTATCTGGGATTGAACCTGCCGATTTCCATAGGCCCTGGCAACGCTAACCTCAGTAGCAGCTGGAGCCAACAGTCCAACGCGGCGAGCACCAGAAATATCAACTACCAAAACACTTTGGACGACGGGCTCACCTATGGCGTGGGCGTGTCCGACAGCAATGCACACAATGTGGCCAGCGCCAATGTGCAAGTCGCCCATGACTGGGGCTTTGCCAATGCAAGCGCCAGCCAATCGAGCCGTGGCGAGGGTCAGTGGGGCTTTAGTAACAACGGCGCCCTTATTTTTCACCGGGCAGGCGTGCTGGCCGCACCACCGGTGGGCGATACCTTTGCCATTGTGGAGGTGTCCGACGGGGCTGGTGCGAGGGTGCAGGGCCAAAGTGCCCGCATCGGATCGCAGGGTTTTGGCGTGGCGCAATATCTCTCGCCCTATACCGACAATACCGTGCAGATCAGTCTCGATGGCGCGCCCCTGGAGCTGGAGATTGCCACACCTATTCAAAATGTAGCGCCTATAGCGGGGGCCATTGTTGCGCTCAAGTACGCGTCCTCTACCGGGCGGCCCTTGTTGGTGGACTTTCAGCCGCTTGCCGTCAAAAAAATTCCCCTGGGCGCAGAGGTGAGCGACGAGGACGGTGATGTCGTGGGTATGGTGGGCCAGGGCGCGCGCGCGCTGCTGCGGGTCAGAAAGCCCAAAGGCCTTTTAAAAATAGTCTGGGGCCCGCAGGCCGATGAGCAATGCCAAGCGCGCTACGAAATTCAATCCCAAGATAAACCGAATGCTGCGGGACTCATCAAATTCTTACTGAAATGCCAGTAAGCATGCATGCTGATGGCAGCCCACACCGACCAGGACCTGACTATGACGATGCGCCGATTATTGGAACTGCTTGCAGGCTTTTGCCCCCGCGGGCCTGGCCTGGGGCCATGGATGGTGGTCGTCCTCGCAGTGCTGGCATGCAAAAGCACTTTGGCTGGAACGGCCTGTATCCCCTATGGGTACGGCACAACGCCCAGCCCCACCCCGGTGATTACTTTTGCCGCAATGGCCAAGGTGGATACGAAAAAACTGCTGTACCAGCGCAACTGGATCTCCGCGCTCGTCCAGACGGAATGCACACAAGACGCCAATGCGCGTTTATATATGGCACCCGATTTCAGCGCCCCCTATTTTCGTGTCGTTAATCGGCAAAGCGCCAGCGTTTCTCAAGGGGTCAAAATCAGCTTTGAGGCGCTGGATGACGCTAGCCAGTTTCGCATCCCTGAGGCCTTGTTTTCGATCGTGTACACCACCACCATAGTGTGTACCAATGGTGCGCCTCTTGGTGTGGCGCGAGATAGCACAGGCGCGGGGTTTGTCATTACCGGTATCAATGCCGAGGGCGGATGCGCCGGCAAATATGTGGTGACCTACGACATTCAAGTATGGCAAGTGCCTACGCAAACCTTCCCCACAGGGGCGACGTTCGTCACCCTGGGTGGCCGTGGCTTTCGGTTGGTGAACGAATTGCAAACCGAAACCGGTGGCCTGTTGTTTGCACGATCGGGCGCCTTGGCCAATAGCTCTTCTTTCAATTTCGTAGCTAATGTAGGCTGTGACGTGCGTGTGCCAAGTACGTCAATCAGCCTGCCCGACACCACGCTGGACAGTATCAAAAACCCAGCGCCCACTACTAGGACCTACTTTGATGTCATTTTGTCCAACTGCCAGGGTGGCAGTCAATCCAATAAGCGGCCAGTGATGGTGACATGGCGGTTTTCTGCGACACATCCCAGCGACCCCACCTTGATGATGAATGGTGACACCACGAGCGATGCTGCAAAAAATATCGCGCTCAAAATGTTTGTACTGGGGCTCGATTCATCTGTCAAACCCATCGAGCACCAGGTGCCGGTAGATTCAGGGCGCAGATTGCCCCTCAATGCCGGGAGCCAGACGGTGCTGCGCCATTTTGTGCAATACGCATTGACGCCTGAAGGGCAAGCGGATGCCAATGTGCTCTCTGCCGGCAAGTTTTCCGGGCAGGCCCAGTTGTTTGTCCAATACCAATAAGCCCGGTATTGCGCCCGAATTCACGGTGTTTTGTAAGTTTCTTCATGGTCCGCTGAGCTGGCCTGCGCTAGAGTACGCGGTATGAATGCTCCCTTTAAGCCCGGCGCCCAGGACGCCATCGCCCGCGCCGCTTTGCAAGCCCAGGTGGTGCAGGCGCTGGGCCGCGATTTGCCGCAGCACGCCTTGCTTTATCAGACCGAGGACACCGCGCCCTATGAATGTGACGGCCTGACCGCCTACCGCCAGCGCCCGCTGGTGGTGGCCCTGCCCGAGACCGAGGCCCAGGTACAAGCCGTGCTGCGCAGCTGCCATGCGCTGGGCGTGCCGGTGGTGGCGCGTGGTGCGGGTACCGGTCTGTCTGGCGGCGCCATGCCCCATGCGCAAGGCGTGACGCTGTCCTTGGCCAAGTTCAACAAAATAGTGCAGATCGATGCGCTGGCGCGCACCGCGCGCGTGCAGTGCGGCGTGCGCAACCTGGCCATCAGCGAGGCCGCGGCGCCCCTGGGCCTGTACTACGCGCCCGACCCCAGCAGCCAGATCGCCTGCACCATCGGCGGCAATGTGGCCGAAAACTCCGGCGGCGTGCATTGCCTCAAATACGGCCTGACGCTGCACAACGTGCTGCAAGTGCGCGGCTTTACCGCCCAGGGCGAGCCCATCACTTTGGGCAGCCAGGCGCTGGACGCGCCCGGCTACGACTTGCTCAGCCTGGCCATCGGCAGCGAGGGCATGCTGGCCGTGACCACCGAGGTGCTGGTCAAGCTGGTGCCCAAGCCGCAGTTGGCGCGCTGCATCATGGCCAGTTTTGACGATGTGCGCAAAGCTGGCGAGGCCGTGGCCGCCGTCATCGCCGCCGGCATCATCCCCGCAGGTCTGGAAATGATGGACAAGCCTATGACGGCCGCCGTCGAGGACTTCGTCCACGCTGGCTACGACCTCAGCGCCCAAGCCATCTTGCTGTGCGAGAGCGACGGCACGCCGGAGGAAGTGGAAGAAGAAATCGCCCATATGAGCGCGGTGCTCAGCCGCCACGGGGCCACTGCCATTGCGGTCAGCCAAAGCGAGGCCGAGCGCCTGCGCTTTTGGAGTGGCCGCAAAAACGCCTTCCCCGCCAGCGGCCGCATCAGCCCAGACTACATGTGCATGGACAGCACCATCCCGCGCAAGCGCTTGGCCGATATCTTGCTGGCCATTGCCGAGATGGAAAAGAAATACCAGCTGCGCTGCGCCAATGTGTTCCATGCGGGCGACGGTAATTTGCACCCGCTCATCCTGTTTGACGCGAACGACCCGGACCAGCTGCGCCGCTGCGAGCTGTTTGGCGCCGACATTTTGGAGACCAGTGTTGCGATGGGCGGCACCATCACCGGCGAGCACGGCGTGGGGGTGGAAAAGCTCAACTCCATGTGCGTGCAGTTCTCGGCGGCTGAAAACGCGCAAATGTTCGGCATCAAGCGCGCTTTTGACCCGCAGGGGCTGCTCAACCCGGGCAAAGTGATCCCCACGCTGCAGCGCTGCGCCGAATACGGCAAAGAGCTGGTGCGCGGCGGCCAGCGCAAACACCCGGATTTGCCTCGGTTTTAAAGCCCCGAGCCGGTGCACAGGCCGTCAGCCAAACCCTGTACCATGACGGCCCGGGCACGGTCTGCGCCCGCCAATGGACGGTTTTTGTGAGTTTCCCCATGGCCCAACACAATCTTTTTGCCGCACTGCGCGCCGGTTTTCCGCGCGATCTGGATCAAATCGCCGTACAGACTGAGACCGGCCTGCACTATTCCTGGCGCGATCTGGACCGCGCCAGCGCCATGCTGGCCAATTTGCTGCAGTCGCTGGGCCTACCCGCAGGCAGCCGCATCGCAGCGCAAGTGGACAAATCCGTCGAGGCCATGCTGCTGTATTTGGCCACGCTGCGCGCCGGTTTTGTGTACTTGCCGCTCAATGTGGCTTACCAAAGCGGCGAACTGGCCTATTTTTTGGGCAATGCCGAACCGGCGGTGCTGGTTTGCAGCCCGCGCGATTTCGGCTGGGCCAGCAAGCTTGCCTTTCAGGCCGGCACGCAATACGTTTTTACGCTGGACGACCAGCGCCAGGGCAGCTTGCTCGCGCGCGCCGCGCAGCACAGCGATGTGCACACCATCGCCCCGCGCAAAGCCAGCGATCTGGCGGCCATGGTCTACACCAGCGGCACCACCGGCCGCAGCAAAGGCGCCATGCTCAGCCATGGCAATTTGCTGAGCAATGCCCAGGTGCTGAAGGACTACTGGGGCTGGTCGGCTACCGGAGGGCCTGAGGGCCGTGGGGATGTGCTGATCCACTGCCTACCCATCTTCCATGTGCACGGCCTGTTTGTCGCCTTGCACGGCGCGCTGCTCAACGGCAGCAAAATGATTTGGATGGCGCGCTTTGAGCCCAAGCAGGTGCTGTCGTATTTGTCGCAAGCCACCATCTTCATGGGCGTGCCCACTTTGTATGTGCGCCTTTTGGGCGAGCCCGGTCTGGACGCCAAGGCCTGCGCGTCCATGCGTCTGTTTGTGGCCGGCTCTGCTCCCTTGCTGCTGGAGACCTTCCAGGCCTGGACCGAGCGCACCGGTCACACCATCCTCGAGCGCTACGGCATGAGCGAGACAGTCATGCTCACCTCCAACCCTTACACCGCCGACAAGCGCTTTGCAGGCCAGTCCGAGCGTCGTGGCGGCACCGTGGGTTTTCCGCTGCCAGGTGTTCATGTGCGGGTCGGCAGCGGCGAGGGCCAAGCCTGCGCCGTGGGCGAGGTGGGCAATATCGAAGTGCGCGGCCCCAATGTGTTTAGCGGCTATTGGCGCATGCCCGAGAAGACCGCCGAAGAGTTCACGGCCGATGGTTTTTTCAAAACCGGCGACGTGGGCATGGTGGATGCGCGCGGCTACATCAGCATCGTGGGACGCAGCAAAGACCTGATCATCAGCGGCGGCTACAACGTCTACCCGGCAGAAATCGAAGGCTATATCAACGCCATGCCCGGTGTGGCCGAAAGCGCGCTGGTCGGCGTGCCGCACCCGGACTTCGGCGAAGTGGGCGTGGCCGTGGTCATTGCCAAACCCGGCGCCAAGCCCGATGGCGATGCGATTGTTAAAGCCCTCAAGCAAAACCTGGCCAATTTCAAAATTCCCAAGCGCTGCTTTGTGCTGCCCGAGCTGCCGCGCAACGCCATGGGCAAGGTGCAAAAAAACCTGCTGCGCCAGCAATACCAAAATCTGTTTGGCGCCTGAGCCTGCGCCAAAGTCACGGTATGCGCCAAGCCATCGCCGATTTGCAAGCGTCCCAAATCCGCGAAGTTGCCAACGCGGGCCTGGGCCGCTCCGATGTGCTGGCTTTTTGGTTTGGCGAGAGTGATGAGGTCACGCCCGATTTCATCCGCCAGGCGGCCATCGACTCCTTGCAGTCGGGCGAGACTTTTTACAGCCACAACCTGGGCCTGCCCGTGCTGCGCGAGGCGGTGGCGCAGGCCATGGCGGCCAAGCATGCCGGCGCGCCGGGCAGCGCGCCCATAGGCGCCGAGCGCATCGCCATCACCTCGGGCGGCGTCAATGCGCTGATGCTGGCCGTGCAGGCGGTGGTGGACGCGGGCGACGAAGTGGTCGCCGTCACCCCGGTGTGGCCCAATCTGACCGCGCAGCCGCTTATTTTGGGCGCGCGCCTGCGCACCGTGCCCCTGCGACCGCAAGCCGGAGCCTGGACGCTGGACCTGGATGCCTTGCTGGAGGCCATCACGCCGGGCACCAAGCTGCTGATCGTCAACGCGCCCAACAACCCCACGGGCTGGACGCTGAGCCGCGCCGAGCAAAGCGCCATCCTGGCGCACTGCCGACGCACCGGCACCTGGATTTTGGCCGACGAGGTCTACGAAAACCTGTACTACGCGCCCTCTGAAAACGCGTGCGCACCCAGTTTTTTGGACCTCGCCGAGCCCGAAGACCGCTTGCTGGTGGCCCACAGTTTTTCTAAAAGCTATTTAATGACCGGCTGGCGCCTGGGCTGGCTGGTGCTGCCCCCGTCGATGACGGATGCGCTGGGCAAGCTCATCGAGTTCAACACCTCGTGCGCCAGCGTGTTTACCCAGCGCGCCGGCGTGGTCGCCCTGCAACGGCGCGACGAGGTGACGCCGCGGGTGGTGCGTCATTTGCAAGCCTGCCGCGACACTTTGGTGCCAGCGCTGCAAACCATCCCCGGCCTGCAAGTGGCCAGCCCGCTGGGCGGCATGTACGCGTTTTTTGAGCTACCAGGCCACACCGATTCTTTGGCGACCGCCAAGCGTCTGGTCGCCGAGGCTGGCCTGGGCTTGGCGCCGGGCGCCGCTTTTGCGCCCGAAGCGGGCAGCTGGCTGCGCTGGTGCTTTGCCTCCAAAGACCTGGCGCGCCTGACGCAAGGCGTGCAGCGCTTGCAGGACTGGCTGCACCAGGCCGGCGCGCGCTAGGCCTCGCCCCCCAATTACCAAGTGTCGATCATGCCCCCGCGCAGCGGGCCGGTATGGCCTGCGGCCAGGGCGCGGGTGAGCCATGCGCGGGTTTGGGCGGGATCAATCACTGCGTCAATCTCCAGGCTGGCGGCCATATTCAGCGCGCTGCCGCCTTCCACTTGCAGGGCCAGGAGTTGCTCGAACAACGCCTGGCGCTGCGGGCCTTCGGGCTGCGCCTCCAGCTCCTTTTTGTAGCCCAGGCGCACCGCGCCTTCCAGGCCCATGGCGCCAAACTCGCCGCTGGGCCAGGCGATGGTGCACAGCGGCGCATGAAAGCCACCGGCGGTCATGGCCATAGCGCCCAGGCCATAGCCTTTGCGCAGCACCACGCTCATAAAGGGCACGCGCAAATGCGCCGCCGCCACAAACATGCGGCTGACATGGCGCACCTGGGCGCGGGTTTCGATTTCCGGGCCCACCATGAAGCCGGGCGTGTCTACCAAACTGAGCAGCGGCAGGCCGTGCGCATTGCACAGCTGCATAAAGCGGGCGGCCTTGTCGGCCGCGTCGGCGTCGATCGCGCCGCCCAGGTGTTGCGGATTGTTGGCCATGCAGCCCAGCGCGCGGCCTTCTATGCGAATGAGTGCGGTGTGTATGCCCATACCAAAGCCGCTGCGCAGCATCAGCACGCTGCCCGCGTCGGCAATGCCTTGGATGGCGGCGCGGCTGTCGTACACGCGCAGGCGGTTTTCGGGCACCACGGCGCGCAAGGCTTGCGCATCGGGCGCCTGCCAGGCGGTGCTGGCGCTCGCCGGGCCGAAAAAGCCCAGGTAGTGTTTGGCTGCGGCCACGGCCTGGGCCTCGTCGGCGACCAGGATGTCGATCACCCCGTTGGCGTGCTGCACCGCGCTGGGGCCGATGGCCTCGGGCGGGTACACGCCCAGGCCGCCGCCCTCGACCATGGCCGGGCCACCCATGCCGATATTGCTGGCCTCTGTGGCGATGATGAGGTCGCAGCAGCCCAACAGCGCCGCATTGCCGGCAAAACAACGCCCGGTCGTCACGCCGATGACGGGCACCTGGCCATTGAGCCGCGCAAAGCGCGCGAAGGTGGCCACATGCAGGCCGGCCACGATGGGCATATCGACATCGCCGGGGCGCCCGCCGCCGCCTTCGGCAAACAAGATCACGGGCAGTTTGTTTTCTAGCGCAATGCCCAGCATGCGGTCGGTTTTTTGGTGGTTGCGCATGCCTTGCGTGCCGGCCAGCACGGTAGCGTCGTAAGCCATGACCACGCAGGGCTGGCCGTTCACGCGGGCAGTTCCGCAAACCATGCCGTCGGCGGGTGTGTTGCGCGCCAGGTCCTCGGCGCTGCGGCGCTTGCTTTGGGCGGCGACGGCCAGTGCACCGTATTCGGAAAAGCTGCCCGCGTCCACCAGGTCGGCGATGTTTTCGCGGGCGCTGCGCAGGCCTAAGGCGTGGCGCTTGGCCATGGCCTCGGGGCGGCTGGCGTCCAGCGTGAGTGCTTGGCGCGCGTGTACGCGCGCTAGATCCGGGCGCAGATCGGGATCTGCAACGGGCGCGGCGGGCGCCGGCGCGCCTGCGACTTTAGCGGGCGTAGCCGCCAAAGCTGCGCCTGCCTGCGGCCCGTTTGCCTCCATGGGCGCATTGGGCGCGTGCGCGTCCAGTACCAGCAGCACAGCGCCTTCTTGCACGGTGTCGCCTACCTGGCATTGCAGCGCGCGCACGGTGCCGTCTGCCGGGGCACAGATTTCATGCTCCATCTTCATGGCTTCGAGGACCAGCAGCAGCTGGCCGGTGTGCACCGCCTGCCCGGGTTGGACCAGGGATTGGACGATGTGGGCTTGCAAGGGGGAGCGTAATTCGGTCATGGTGGGCGGGGGCTCGCGTATGCTTGTGGACACATGCGCCCTGTCGGCGCAGCTTGGGCCGGATTGTCCGGTAGAAAAGAAATACGCAGTGTCTCCTGCTGAACTCGTGCCCCTGGTAGAACTGACGCGCGGCGGGCACCGCGAATGCCTGCACTTTGGCGCCCTGGCCGTGGTGGACCACCGTGGCGCGGTGCTGGCCCATGCGGGAGATCCGCATTGGAGCGGCTTTACCCGCTCCACGCTCAAAGTCTTGCAGGCCTTGCCCTTGCTGCAGTCGGGCGCAGCGCAGGCGCTGGGGCTCAGCTCGGCGGAGCTGGCCCTGCTGTGCGCCAGCCACAACGGCGAGCCCATGCATGTGCAAGTGGCCGAGTCAATTCTGGCCAAGGCCGATCTGGATTACCGCGTGCTGCGCTGCGGCTGCCATGTGCCGGGCCTGTACACCTTGCTGGACAAGGCACCGCCCGATGGCTTGCAGTACGACGAGCGCCACCACAACTGCAGTGGCAAGCATGCCGGCTTTGTCGCCTTGTGCGCGCACCATGGCTGGCCGCTGGCCGACTACACGGAGTCCGCGCATCCCTTGCAGCAAGCGGTGCTGCGCGATGTGGCCCGCGCGGTAGGCATGGCGCCTGCGGACATGCCCATGGGCATCGACGGTTGCTCGGCGCCCAATTACGCCATGCCGCTGTCGCGCCTGGCGTATGGCTATGCGCGCCTGGCCACCGGCGCCAAGGACAGCGAATTTGGCGACAGCTTTGCGCTCTTGGGCGAGGCCATGACGGCGCACCCCGACCTGGTCAGCGGCACCGGGCGCAACGATGCGGCCTTTATGCGCGCCGGGCGCGGCGACTGGATTAGCAAAATCGGCGCCGACGGCGTTCAGGTGCTGGCCAGCAAAAGCCGTGGGCAGGCCCTGGCCGTGAAGATCAGTGACGGCAACAAAGCGGCCTTGTTTGCCGCGACGATTGCGGCCCTAGCGCAGTTGGGCTGGATGGACGCCGACCAGGCCGCCGAGCTTGATGCCTGGCGCGGCGCCGACATCCTTAACGCACGGGGTCTGCGCGTAGGCGCGCGCAGCGCCTGCTTTAACTTGCAAGGCCGCGCCGCTTAGCCGGTTTGCACCACGCCGTGGGCGTTGACCCGGGGAAAGCGCGCGCGCCGCTCCAGGTCGTCCAGATCGATGTGGTTGCGCATGTACTGCTGCGAGGCGTCCACCATCGGTTGGTGGTCCCAGGCACTGCGCTTGCCCTTGGCCAGCGCGCTGCCCACCAGTCGGCGCCGGCGCTGGCTGGCCAGTACCTGCGCATGCAGCGCAGGAATGTCCCAGCGCGCGGCCACCTCCAGCATAAAGCTTTGCAGCGTGTCGGCGTGCGCCGGCGCGCCGGCCAGGTTGTGCAGTTCGTCGGGGTCGCTGGGCAGGTGGTAGAGCATGCACACATCGTCCTGGCTGTAGATGAACTTCCAGGGGCCGCGCCGGACCATGAACAAAGGCGTTTTGCTGCCCTCGGCCATGTACTCACCGATCACCTCGTCGTGGCCGCCGCTGCCTTGCAGATGCGGCACCAGCGAGCGGCCGTCCAGCGGCAAATCGGCTTGCACCGTGCCGCCAGCCAGTGCCACCAGCGTGGGCAATAGGTCGATGGTCGAGACGCTGTGCGCCACGCTGTGCGCCGCAAAGCGGCCCGGCGCATGCACGATCAGCGGCACGCGGGCGGCCATCTCAAACCAGTGCATCTTGTACCAAAGGCTGCGCTCGCCCAGCATGTCGCCGTGGTCGCCCGAGAAAACGACGATGGTGTCTTCGGTCAGGCCGCACGCCTGCAAGGTGTCCAGCAACTGGCCCACTTTGCTGTCGACATAGCTGCAGGCGCCAAAGTAGGCGCGCCGGGCCCGGGCGATGGCTTCATCGGCCAGCGGTTTGTCCCACAAATCAATCACTTTCAGGAGGCGCTGGGAATGCGCATCTTGCGCCGCCTGCGCGATGGTGTTGCGCGGCGCGGGGATGTCCACGCCCTCGTACAGATCCCAAAACTCGGCCGGGATGGTGTAGGGGTCGTGCGGATGCGTCATGGACACCGTCAGGCAAAAAGGCTGCTGGGGCGTGTTGCGCACATGGTCGTAGAGGTATTGGCGGGCTTTGAAGACCACTTCCTCGTCAAAGTCGAGCTGGTTGGTGCGCACGCAGGGCCCGGCTTGCAGCACCGAGGACATGTTGTGGTACCAGCTGGGGCGTTTCTCGAGCTCGTCCCAGTTGACGGCCCAGCCGTAGTCGGCGGGGTAAATGTCGCTGGTCAGGCGTTCCTCGTAGCCGTGCAACTGGTCGGGGCCGCAAAAATGCATCTTGCCCGACAGCGCGGTGCGGTAGCCCAGATTGCGCAGGTAGTGCGCATAGGTAGGCACGTCGGCGGCCAGGTCGGCGGCGTTGTCATAGGCGCCGATGCGCGAAGGCAACTGGCCGCTGACCAGGCTAAAGCGCGAAGGCGCGCACAGCGGGCTATTGCAATAGGCCGAGTCAAAACGCACCCCTTCGCGGGCCAGGCGGCTCAGGTGCGGCAGCTCCATCACCGACTGCGGATCGTACATGGGCATCAGGGGCGCCGCCATCTGGTCGGCCATGATGAAAAGAATATGCGGTGGGGTGGAAGCGGTCATGGGGCTCCGATACAAAAAATGCCAGCGCGCGCTTGCTGCGGGCTACGGTGGCCTGATTGTCACTTCTTCAGTCAGCCAGTTGGCTGTGCGGCAACTCCACCACGGCGCGCAGCACCGGGCGCAGGCTAAAGACCAGGGCCACCAGCAAACAACCGCCCCCGGCCAAGGCCAGGGAATAAGACAGGCCCCAGTGCTCGGCCACCCAGCCGCCGATCAGCGCGCCCGGGCCGGCCGGAATCAGGGCCAGCCAGCGCATAGTCGAGTTCATGCGCCCCAGCATGGGCGCGGGCGTACTGCTTTGGCGCAGCGACAGCATGTTGATGAACATCAGTGTGCCGCCCAGGCTAAAGCACAAAAGCATCGCGCCAAAGAGCAACACTGCATCGACGTGGCCGCGTAGCGCCAGCACGCCCAGCCAGCTGACGGAGGTCAGCGCTACGCCCAAAAGCAAAGAGCGGCCCACGCCCCAGTGGCGGCTCAAAGCCGGTCCGGCGGCACCCGCCGCAATCGATCCGATACCCAGGGCGATGAAGGACAGGGCGGTGCTGTGCTCGCTCAGGCCGAGTTCGCGCACCGCGTACAGAATTTGGATGGACAGCGCCATTTGCGCAAAAAACTGCCAGCAACCCAGCACAGCGGCCAGCTCCATCAAAATGCGGTGATTGCGCACAAAGTGCAGGCCCTTGAGCAATTCGGCTGTAAAGGCGCCGGGCGGCGCCGTGGGTAACTGCTCCTCAATGCGGATACCGCGCAGCAGGAGCACCGAGCCGACCAATAAGCAGGCGTCGGCCACCAAAGCCAGCGGCGCGCCCAAGATACGGATCAACACCCCGGCCATGCCCGGGCCGGTGACTTCGGCCAGCGAGGTGGCCAGCGCGTTTTGCGCATGGGCGCGTACCAGGTTGTCGCGCCCCACCAATTGGGTGAGCACAATTTGCGCGGCCGAGCCGGCCACGGTGTACACGCAGCCCAGGCCAAATGCGACCAGGTACATCAGCGGCATGGACAAATGCCCCAGCCACCAGGCCAGTGGAATGAGCAGCAGGAGCCCGCCCATCGCCAGTTCGCCTACGACATAGACCGGAAACTTGCGCCGCCGGTCCAAAAACACGCCGCCAGGCAGCGAGAACAGCACAAAGGGCAGCAACTCCAGCGCGGTCAGCAGACCCATCTGGGTGGGGCTGGCCTGCAACAAAACCACCGAGGTCAGCGGCAAGGCCAACATGGTGATTTGCCCGCCCAGCCCGCTTACCAAAAGCGAGAGCCAGAGTCTGCTGTAACCGGGGATTTGAAATAGGGGATTGGAACGAAACACGAACTAGCGGGGGGTCAAAGCGGGGCGCGCATTGCGCCCAAGAACGGCACTGATTGTCGCATCGCAGCACGCGCAGTCGCCACTACGCAGATTTTTGTCTCTTGCGGGCCTGCGGTTTGCCGGCGGGCCGTTACAGTCTGAAGCATGTGTTTTTTCTCTGTGTGTTTGATTTACGGGTGCGGCGCGCATCTGCTCCGCCCATGAATGCGCGTCAGCAAACTTCTGGCATGTGGCTGGGCCTTTTGGGCGTGGTGATTTTTGCCATCACCTTGCCCATGACGCGTCTGGCCACCGGGCCGGTGCAGGACCCGCAGCTCTCGGCCTGGTTTATTACTTTTGCCCGCGCGGCCCTGGCCGGCGGCTTGTCCATCGTATTTTTGGTGTTGACGCGCTCGCCCTGGCCGCAAGCGGCGCAGCGCAAGCCCTTGTTTTTGGCTCTGCTGGGCAATGCCATTGGCTTTCCGCTGCTGCTGGGCCTGGCGCTGCGCCAAGTCAGTTCCGGGCATGCGGCGGTGTTTACCGCGCTCTTGCCTTTGGCCACGGCGGCTT
>Ga0114964_10001491_pt1 | contig 17038 bp, 14 predicted proteins | sample C_131016_MF_Meta_FD_92638 | JGI IMG/M metagenome (GOLD analysis project Ga0114964, IMG submission 92638) | Freshwater microbial communities from Lake Croche, Canada to study carbon cycling - C_131016_MF_MetaG | ecosystem: Environmental > Aquatic > Freshwater > Lake | place: Lake Croche, Canada... | reverse complement strand
GTGCGTCCACCGGGGCCTCGACTGCCACCGGTACCACCGCCACATCAACGACGACCGGCGCGTCAACGACCACCGGAGCCTCACTGAAGACCGGGATCTCAACGACCGACACGTCGATGACTGGAACCTCGACGGGCTGGCCGTCAACGACCGACACCACCCCGACCGGACTCTCCGGCGCTGTGGCGGCATTCGTATCGACTACCTCGACCACGGATGGGTCCGACGGATCGCCGGATTGCTTGGGCGCCGCGTCGGTATGCATCTCCTCGGCCTGAACCGGCAGATACATGTGATGGCTGAACTGCGACTGATAGGCGCCGCCGCCTCCGACGCGCACGCCCGCGCCACTCTCACCACTGGACACCGGAGTGCCGTCGGGCAGAGTCACCGCGGCGTGACCGCCGTTCCAACCGATCACGACCGAATTGGGCGCGGTGCCGTAGTGGAACCCGCGCGTCAGGAGTGCCGACTCGATATTGCCGGTGTTGAACCTGCTGCCGAAAGCCGGCCTGCCAGAGGCCACGTTGGACACCCAGGACGCGAGTCCGGAACAGTCCGTGCCCGCCGGAGTATCACCGCCGGGAATGTATGGCGTACCGGACACTTGTGCGATAAGCGACATCAATGCCGCGAGAGCAAACATTTGGACAACGCTAACAGGATCAAATGCGGACACCCAAAGCCGACATTTGTCAAAAGCTGTGGCGCCCATCACTATTCGCGCGATGATGTGGTCAACAACACTAAATTTTGTGCTGGGCAATGCTATTCATAATCGGCATGTTTACGCTGTTCACGATAGGTATCGAGACGTGCCTGCCGCAGATTCCCGGGTCCGGTCTACCGACGTGTCCGAGCTCGGGAATTGTTATCTAAATTTCCACGCATAGGCGCGTGTCGCGTGAAGTCGACGTTTCACGTCCTGCAATGTGTCTGACGATCTGCCGGGTCTCATCGTCGGCAAATGCGGATCAGATGAATTCGAATGATTAGCCCCGCCCTGGCATTATCGGCGGTTATGCGAGTCCTGGTGCAGCGCGTCATATCGGCATCGGTGTCGGTGGACGGTGAAGTGGTTGGAGCCATCCGGCCGCAGAGCCAGGGACTGCTCGCACTGGTCGGCGTCACCCACACCGATGACGCGGTCACTGCGGCGCGGACGGCGGAGAAACTCTGGCTGCTGCGGATACTCGACGATGACCGGTCCGCCGCCGATATCGGTGCACCCGTGTTGGTGATCAGTCAGTTCACGCTGTACGCCAACACGGCCAAAGGTCGGCGGCCGACGTGGAATGCCGCGGCGCCGGGTGGGTATGCCGAGCCGTTGGTGACGGTTTTAGCCGACACCCTGCGCCGGCTCGGTGCGCAGGTCCAGACCGGCGTATTCGGCGCCGACATGCAGGTCGAGTCGGTCAACGACGGACCCGTGACGGTGCTGCTCGAGTTGTGAGCCTCCCGCGTATCGGCGTCGGGACGTGAGACGGTAGGACCCTATGCCCACGCACAACTTCGTCACCTACGAGGAGTTCGGACGGCGGTTCTTCGAGTTGGCCGTCACCGAGGAGCGTGTTGCCGCGGCGTTCGCCGAGATCGCCGGCGACGAATTCGAGATGGGACCGATGGCGCAGGGCCCGGGCGGAATCGCCCGGGTGACCGCCAAGGTCAAGATCCAGCAGCCGCATGTGCGACGCACACTCGGCGACACCATCACCTTCGCGATCCGCATCCCGCTCATCATTGAATTGGTCGTCGACCTCTGGCTGGATAAGCAACGGTTCGTCGTCGACGGCGATATCGCACTGCGCGCCTCCGCGCGGGCCGCCGAACCACTGCTGATCGTCATCGACGTTGCCAAACCCCGGCCATCGGATATCGCCGTTCACGTCACCGCGAAATCCCTGCGGGGCGAGATCTTGCGGATCCTGGCCGGCGTCGACGGCGAGATCAAGCGATTCGTCGCCGCCTACGTCGCCGAGGAGATCGACAGTCCGGCGTCGCAGCAAGCCAAACTCATCGACGTGGCCGCGGTGACGGAAACCGCCTGGGACGCCGACTGAGCCTTGACGCTCAGCCCACCGGGGTCGGGATGACGGTCACCACACCCGGCGCTCCCGCCGTCGGCCTATTCCCGGCGTCGGTGCTCTGGGTGCCCGGGGCAGTGGCCGCCGAGGTCGCCGCAGGCTTCTCAGGTTGGGCTGCCGCGGTGCAGTCGAGCATCAGTTGCATTTTCGCCGAACTCAGCACCTTCTCGCTGCTCACCACGCACTGCGACTGCGGCACGTCGCTGCCCACCGAACCGCCGAAGGTGGCCTTCACGCCCTGCGCCCGCAGAATCGCCACCGCTTTGGCGTAGGGCTCACCCACCACGTTGAAGGTGCTGTTCGAGGATGGGTCGGCACTGCTGGCACCGATGCCCAGCGCTGCCGCAGAGCCAGCCAGGGCTGCACCGGCCATCACGAGCACGAGCTTTCTCACCGCTGACGCCTCCTAGTCCCCGTCGAAGATAGCGCAAAACCGCCTGTTCGGCCGTGTCAGAGCCTTATCGCCACCGGCGGGCGAGATGTTTCGTAAACTCCCAGCACTCGCATAACGAAAGGCGTCCGACTGTGGCTCTGTCTCGGGTGGCATCGCAGGAACATCGCATCAAGACGTTGGCCGCTGCGCTGGGCATCGGTTCGGCGCTGGGCATCGGTTCGGCCGTGGCCCTCGCGGCAACCGCGCAGGCCGACACCGCCGGTTCGGCGGGGCCATCCGCGTCGGCGGCGGGCAGTACTGACGCCGGTAAGTCGACGACCCGACGGGGCGCGGCGAGGTCGGCCAGACCCGCGACGGGCCCGGCCCGGCCGTCAGACGGCCTGCAGTCCGCCGCGAAACGGAACACGTCGACCGCAAAGGTCTCGGCGGTATCCACGCTCAAGCCTGTGGCGCTATCTGCGCCACACGCTTCGTCCGTTTCCACGCCACAGGCCATCTGGAAGCCCGGCAGCGTGCTGCGAGTGTTCGTTGGCAACGGCACCGCCGACAATCCGAACGGCGGCCTGCTGGTGGGTGACGGCTACTCGTATTCGGGCTATGCCGGGGCCTGCATGAGCGGTGCGTGTAACGGGGGCCTCGGCGGCCTGATCGGTAACGGCGGCGACGGTTTCGCCGGCGGAAACGGCGGGTCGGCCGGATGGCTCGGTTCCGGCGGCCACGGTGGTGCGGCCACGACGGCGGGCGGTACCGGCGGCAAGGGTGGTTCCGGCGGGGTGTTCGCGGGCCGCGGCGGCGACGGCGGGGCCGGCGGTTCCGGCGGCGGTCTCGGTGGTGACGGCGGCGATGCCGGCGCGTTATCTGTCTTCGGCCCCGGTGGCCGCGGTGGCGTCGGCGGCGCCGGGGTCAACGGCGGCCCGGCCGCCATGTCAGGCGCCGACGGGCGCAGCGCCGGCCTGGGCGCGCCCAGGCTTTCGCTGCTGTCGCGTGTCGGACTCGATCTGTTGTTCGAGGTCGGGGCGCGGCTCGGCCTCCAATCGGGCTATGTGGCGATGTTCGCCCGCGATGGCCAGATCGTGGACACCTCGACGGCGGGCTACGCCGACATCGCCTCACACACGCCCATGGAACTCGACACCAGATTCCGCATCGCCTCGATGACCAAGCCCATCACCGCGACCGCGGCCATGATTCTCGTCGAAGAGGGCCGCCTCGGCCTCGACGATCCGGTGTCGGACTACATTCCCGCCGCCGCGAACCTTCGCGTCGCGACCAGCCCGGACGCCACGAATGGGACGATCCCAACCGTCCCGCTCGACCGGCCGGTAACGGTGCGGGATCTGCTGAAGTTCGCCTCTGGCATCGGCGGCAACGGCGGTCCGTCGGATCTCGACGCACTCTGGGCCGCTAACAACATCTATGCGGGCGCGGGCACCCTCGCCGAGCGCGTCGATCGGATCTTCACGGCGCCCCTCTACGAGCAGCCGGGCACGCGCTGGCGCTATGGGTGGTCGGCGGACGTGCTCGCCCGCGTGGTCGAGGTGGCCGGCGGTGATCCCTTCGGTGATTTCGTGGTTGATCGGATCCTGGCGCCCCTCGGCATGACGTCGACCGAGTTCATCACAAAAGAATCCGCGCTTACCGGACTGGCGACCATGTACACCCAGGATTCGAACGGCCGGCTCGTGGCCGTCGATCGGTCGGGCGGGGAACCAATGGACTGGACGCCGGGCGGAAGTGGACTCGTCTCTACTGCCGGCGACTACATGCGCTTTGCATCCATGCTCTACAACGGCGGGACCTATCGCGGCATTCAGATCCTCAAGCCGGAAACCGTAAAGCTGATGACAACCGCGGCCGTTCAGTCGGGTGTGCTGGTGGACCAGGGCATCGAGGGCCTCGGCTGGGGTCTCGGGATGGCCGTGGTCGTCGATGGGAACGCGACGGCGACATTCGACCGAACCGGCGACTTCTGGTGGTCGGGCACCTACGGCACGACGTTTTTCGTCAGCCCATCGACCGGCCTGATCGGTGTCGTGCTCAGCCAGAACCAGACGGGCCCGTACAGCCCCACTCCCTACGTGGTCTACATCGCGCAGGCGTTGGCGTTCTTCGGGCTCTGAGTGAACGCCGTGTCGATTACGATCCGCTGGTGTCCCGTATGACCGCCGGAGCCTCGGTGATCGGCCGCCTGAGATCGTTGGGCTTCCAGTCCAAACTGCTGATCATGATGCTGACGGTGAGCGTGATCTCGGTACTGGTTGCCGGACTGATCGGCTATCTCTCCGGCACTAATTCGCTGCGCAACGCCGAGTTCGCGCGGCTGATCCAACTCCGCGAGTCCCGAAGCCAGGCCATCACCACCTACTACAGCGGAATTACCAATTCGGCGACAGTGCTGACCCACTCGCCGTCGACGGTGAGCGCCATGACCGAGTTCACCACCGCGTTCGCCGACCTGCAGAAGACGCCGCTGCCGCCGGGTGCGAAGGAGGCGGTGGACAACTACTACGCGACGGTATTCGATCCGGCGCTGGAGCGGGGCAGGGGCGGGAACGCGGACGGGGCACTGTTTCGGCCCACCTCAAACGCGCAGACCTACCTGCAGAGCCTTTACACAGTTCCGGCCAAGGGTGACTTCAACGCCTCGGAAAAGATCCAGACCGCTGGTGATCCGAGCGAATGGTCAAAACTCAATCAGCGGTACCAGCCCTTCTTCTCCGACTTCACCGACCGGTTCGGGTTCGACGACGCAATGCTGATCGACACCGACGGCAACGTGGTCTACTCCAGCAACAAACAGACCGATCTGGGCGCGAACCTGCTGGGCGGACCCTTCAAGGGCACTAAACTCAGCGACGCGTACCGGCAGGCGATGCGGGCCGCGTCGGTCGACGATGTAATCCTGACCGACTTCGAGGAGTACGCACCGGCCTACGGAAAGCCCACGCCCTGGGTACTGACCCCGGTCGGCGACGAGAATAAAATCCAAGGCGTTCTGGCACTGCAACTTTCGGTAGACGGCATCAACGACGTGATGACCGGCAACCGGGAATGGGTGAAGGACGGCCTCGGAGAGACCGGTGAAACCTACCTGGCCGGACCGGACCGGTTGATGCGTTCGGTGTCACGCGAACTGCTGGTGTCTCCCAAGGTCTTTCTGGCCGATGTGGTGGCCAACGGAACGCCCTCGGAAGTCGCGAGGCGCGAGGTTGAGATCGGTGACAGCGTGCTCCTGCAGCCGGTAAACACCCAGTCGGTAAGTCTGGCGCTGAGCGGTCAATCCGGTGTGACTACGGCCAAAAGCTACCTCGGAGCCGAAGCCTTGAATGCCTATGCCCCACTGAAGCTTCCGGGGCTGAACTGGGTGATCATCGCCAAGGTCAACCGATCAGAGGCACTCGCGCCCGTTGACGCGTTCGCCCGCAATGTCGCAGTGTCCACCGGTGCGATCGTCCTCGCCGTCTGCCTGCTGGCGCTGCTGTTCAGCCGTATCCTGACCCGACCGGTCACAATCTTGGCCGACGCAGTGCGCCGGGTCAGTGGCGGCGAACTCGGCGTCACCGTGCCGGTCACCTCCCGCGACCAGTTCGGTCAACTCGCCTCGGACTTCAACGATATGAGCGCCAGTCTGCAGACCAAGCAGATGCTCATCGACGAACAGCGCCACGAGAACGACAAACTGCTGAGCTCCCTCATGCCGGAACCGGAGGCCCGACGCTATCGTGAGGGCGAGGAGAACATCAGCACTCAGCACCGCGACGTCTCGGTGATTTACGCGCAATTCCTCGGATTCGATGAATTCTCGCGTTCGCTGTCGTCGGAACAATCGGTGTCGATGCTGAACTCGATCGTCCAAGCCTTCGACGGTGCCGCCGAACGGCACGGTGTCGAGCAGGTTCGCAGCATGCAGGACACCGGTCTGCTTGCGACCTGCGGGCTGGTTGTTCCCCGAGTGGACCACGCCAGTCGCACAATCGCCTTTGCCAACGAACTCTCTGAGATCGTGGCGCGGTTCAACGACCAACACGGTGCCGGTTTGGCGATGCGGGCGGGTATCGACAGCGGACCGGTGACCAGCGGTCTGGTGGGTGAACGCTCCACCGTCTACGCGCTGTGGGGTGAGGCCGTCGATCTGGCCCACCGCGTGCATGCGGCCACCGGATCGGCAGGCACCTTCGTCAGCAACCGGGTGCGTGACGCCGTCGTAGGTATCTACTCGTTCTCCGAAGCCGGGACCATCACCGGCGCCGCCGGCACCGAGACGGTGTGGCGCCTGGACGCCGAGGGCTGACCGCCGGTATGAGTAACTTCACTGGCCAGCCCTGGTTCTGGCCGATCGTCGGGGTCATCGTCGGCCTGCCCTTGGCGTTGCTGCTTCTCAATGAGGTGCATAGCGCACTGACGCGTCGCGGCAGCACATACGCTAAACCCGTTGTACTGCTGCGGAACTGGTTACTTCCGGCCGTCGCGGTCTACCTCCTGATCGGCCAGCTCAACCACAGCGATCACGGCGATGGGCGCGGCACCTGGACCAAACTCGCCGCCACCGCGGTGGGCTTCCTGATCATGCTGCTGGTGCTGTCGGGCGCCAATGCCGCCCTGTTCGGAGAGGCGCGGCCCGGAAGTTGGCGCAGACGCCTGCCGGGTATTTTCGTCGACCTGGGTCGGCTGATTCTCATCATCATCGGTATCGGTCTGCTGCTGTCGTGGGTGTGGGGCGCCAACATCGGCGGACTGATCACCGCGGTCGGGGTGACGTCGATCGTGATCGGCCTGGCCGTGCAGAACGCGGTCGGTCCGGTCATCTCCGGACTGCTGCTGCTGTTCGAACAACCCTTCCGGATGGGCGACTGGCTCGATACCAAGTTTGGCAAGGGCCGTGTGGTCGAGGTGAACTGGCGCGCGGTCCATCTGGACACCGAGAACGGAACTCAGATCGTGCCCAACGCGGCGCTGGCCGGCGATTCGTTCATCAACCTCAGCCGCACCGCCGCCCCGTACTTCAAGGCGAAGGCAACGCTCACCTTCGCCCCGGAAGACCCGCCCGGTGCGGTCAAGGCCGCACTGCTCTCAGTCGCCGAAAACCTGCCCGCGAAACTGCCGGACGTGCCGGCCAAGGTGTTCTCCGTCGGCATCAGCGGTAACGATCTCAGGTTCATGGCTTATCGGGTAGTCGTCCCGGTCGCCACTGCGGCCGACGAGTTCGGTACCACCGCGCTGATGCTGCACCGCGCCTGGTACGCCGCACAGCGGGCCGGCCTTCATCTCAACGACATCACGTCACCGGATGATGCGGCTGCCGCCTACGCCGCCGGTCATCTCTCGGCCGTCGCCGCCGCACTGGGGCTCGACGATGATGCGCTGGCGACCATGGTTGCCGATGCCCGGATGCTGCCGTACGCCGAAGGCGAGATCATCCAACCGGTCAACAGCATTCCGCAGGCGATGGGGTTCATCGCTGAGGGCAGGGTGCGGATGATCGTCTACGCCGAGGACGGCCGCCAACTCGACCTGGGTGAACTCACGGTGGGTGACTACATCGGCGGAACCGCGCTGACCCGACAACGGATGTTGACCGGGGTGGTGGCTATCACCGACACCACGATCGTGTCGGTGCCCCGCGACACCATGAATACCGTTGTGCAGCAAAACAATCGGCTTGCTCGTCAGATCGGAGAGACCATCGACATCCGGCGTCGTACTGCGCGCGAGGTATTGGACGAAGCGGCCCAGAGCGTGCGCTAGGTGTGATGTCTCGCCCGATGGATCAGAACCTCCGAATTACGGCGGTCCGATTTACGGCGGTCCGAATTACGAAGGTCCGAATTACGAAGGGGGAGCGCTACTCGACGCAATTCCCAACTGAAGGGCTTGCTTGCCATTCAGCCAGATCATGTCGCGCGTGAGGTTGCTTTCGTCGGTTTGGAAAACCCATTCGTAAGCTGCCGGCGGAAGCATTTCTTTCAAATAAGGCGCGATTACGTTGAGATAAAAACCTCTGGCTGCCTCAAAATCCCCATTGATATTAGGGTGGTGGAACCCCAAACCAAGCTTCTGCTGGGGATTTTTGCCGGTTCTAATGGCGTCCGCATTCGAGTAAATACGCTGAGCTCCACCGGCAAAAACACGGTTACATGCACTTGAACATTTATCAACTGCAGCATCAACCCAGGTCGTTATCGCATGATCACGGAGATACCGCCCCATCTTCACCGCTTCTGTGCCGACCCCGCCCCGAACGTTTAGCTTCACAAGATGATAGGCCTGGCCGACGGTCGACATGTACCGGACAAACTCATCCCCCACGTCGGGGCAGATATTCCCTTGCACGTAAACATAATCGTCTTGTGTACTGATTTGCAGGCCTGGCCCATTCTCGCAGGGTGCAGTCTGAACCGTGGGCGCAGCAGGGGGCTTAGGCGCGGTCGATGGGGGCGCTGTGCTCGACATGGTGGCACTGGGTGATGGCGCCGGTGACGCTGATGCGGTGATGGAGCTGCCCGCCACCGTCGTGGTCCCCAAACCGCATCCGGCTACCAGCACGCTCGCGACAAGAGCAGCAATACCTGAGAATCGCGGGGATCCCACACTCATAAGGGTAGAAGTTAGCAAAACAGCGCAACGACCATTTTTGCTCTGCCTGCCACCCACCCGGTTGCGGTAAACCGCACGTTTTAAAAAGATCGTGTAGCTGCCCACAGCACCTCGGCCAGCGCTGCGGCGCGGGGATTGGTGATCACGTCCTCCAGGAAGATCCGGTTGCCATCCGGCCCGGCCAGTGGCACCCGCCAGTTCGGGTACTCGTCGGTGGTGCCGGGTTGGTTCTGAGTGCGCCGTTCACCCACCGCATCGGCCAGGCTCAGCGCCAGCAGCCGTGACGGGGTGCGGCCCAGATACCGGTGCAGTGCGGTGGTGACGTCCTCCTCGTCGGCGTCTGCCCCGAGCAGACCGACCCGGCGCAACTCCGCCATCCACCCGGCCTGTTCGCTGTGGTGGTCGGCCATCTCGTCGTCATGCGATCGGGTCAGCAACCCGAGTTCGTGTCGGATCCGGACGTGCTCGCCGGCCAGGTAGCCCGGTGTCGGCGGTAGGTCGTGAGTGGTCACCGAGGACAGGCACAGGTCGCGCCAGTGCTCGGCCGCCAGCGGCCCCCGGCTGTACCCATCGATTTCGAACCACAGGATCGAGGTGCCCAGCAGGCCGCGGTCGCGCAGATATTCGCGTACCCACGGTTCGACCGTTCCGAGATCCTCGCCTACGACGACCGCGCCGGCCCGATGCGCCTCTAGAGCAACGATGCCGATCATCGCGTCGTGGTTATAGCGCACATAGGTGCCCTGTGTGGGCGGTACGCCCTGCGGGATCCACCACAGCCGGAACAGCCCGATGATGTGATCGATGCGCACCCCGCCGGCGTGCCGGAGGATCGCCGAGATCAAAGCCCGAAACGGTTGGTAGCCAAGCTCTTCGAGTTGATCCGGTCGCCAGGGTGGTTGCGACCAATCCTGTCCGAGCTGATTGAACTCGTCCGGCGGCGCACCCGCATTCACCCCGAGTGCCAGCACATCCTGCAGCGACCACGCGTCGGCTCCGGAGGGGTGCACCCCGACCGCCAGGTCGTGCATGATGCCCAGTGCCATACCGGCGCGGGTGGCCTGGGACTGGGCGGTGGCCAACTGATCGTCGAGTTGCCACTGCAGCCACCGGTGGAAGTCCACCGCGCGGTGGTGTTTCGCTGCGAAATCGGCGACCTCCGCGTTGGCGGGGTGCTGCAGTCCGCGCGGCCACGCCCGCCAGTCGGTGCCGAACTTCTCGGCCAGCGTGCACCAGACCGCGAAGTCGTCGAGTGCGGTGCCCTCCCGCTCCGTGAACGCCGCGAAGGCGAGTTCCCGGCCCGCCGACCGTGGCACCTCGTAGACGCACATCAGCGCCGCGCGCTTGGCGGCCCAGGCGCCGTCGCGGTCGATGGTGTCGGACGCACGAGCCTGCGCCGCACACTCTGCCTGCAGTCGGCGGACCCGGCGCCGCTTGGCCATCGCGCCGAATTCCGGGATCGCCTCGACGCGGAGGTACAGCGGGCTGACGAAACGCCGTGAGGTCGGCAGGTAGGGCGAGGGTTCCATGGGCTTGGGTTCTATGGGCTTGGGTTCCATGACTAACGTCGGTGCGGCCGCGTGCAGGGGGTTGACCAGGACGTAGTCGGCACCGTGCCGTGCACCCGCCCACACCGACAGGTCGGTGAGATCGACCAGATCGCCGATGCCCCAGGAGTCCGCCGAGGTCACGCTGTAAAGCTGGGTGGCCAGACCCCAGGCCCGGCGACCGCCCATCCGGGCCGGCAACCCCAACCACGACGGCGTGACGATCAGCGGCGTATGGGATTCGACGGCACCTGAGTTCAGATACACCCGGTGGTAGCCCAGCGGAAGATCGGCCGGCAGGACGAACGAGGCCTCGCCGACAAGTCGGTCGCCGAGGTCAAACGGTGCGGTGAAGTTATCGACCTGGCGCAGTCCGCCGCGGGCCGTGCCGTCTTCCAGCCGGATCCACACGTCTGCCGGGTCACCGTGGGTGACGTGCACCCAGAACGCGGTCTCGGCACCGGAGCGGGTGACGATCGTCGGCGGCAACGTCCGCGACCAATATCGCCGATCCTGCTCGGAAAGTGCTGCCGCACAATCATCTTCGGTGCTGGCTTCTATGCCCAACGCGGCCAGCACCGCCACCACCGTCGAATCCTCGACCGGTTTCAGGTGGCCGACCCAGTCGTAGTACTCGGTGGCCACCCCCAACCGATGGGCGAGTGCGGCCAGTGCCGGATGGGTCATGCTGTCATCTTGCTTGGTGAACCGGCACTCAGTGCAGCGAACCCGACAAGTCGATGGTCAGCACGCCGGCAATGATCAAGACGATCCCGGCCACCATCATCGGAGTCAGGGGTTCGGCGAATACCACCCGCCCGATCAGGGCGACCAGTGCCACACCGCATGCCGTCCACAAGCCGTAGGCCACCCCGACCGGCATGCCCAGCCGAAGCGTCAGCCACAGCAGCGCGAACGACGCGAGGTAGCCGAGCACCACCGGGACGATCCAGGCCCGCTTACGGAAGCCATCGGAGGCACGCATCGAGAGCGTCGCGCACACCTCGATGATGATGGCGCCGGCCAACGCCAACCACATCATGGTGCGGCGTCCTCGGAGGCCTTCGGGTGTGATCCGAACTCGATCATCAGCACCCCGGCGATGATGAGCCCGATGCCGATCGCAATCGGGACGGTCAGGGGGTCCCCGAAAATGACCGCGGCGATCCCGGCGATCAGTGCTGTCCCAACGGCGCCCCAGATGCCGTACGCCACCCCGACCGGCATGCCGGTCTGCAAAACCCGCGCCAGGCCCGCGAACGCGGTGCTGTATCCGATGACGACCACGACGAGCCAGATCGGGTGATCCTGGGAGGCCCGCAGGGCCAGCGTGCCGGTGACCTCGGCGACGATGGTGGCGCAGAGCAACAACCATTTGCGCATGGCCTGGGCACCTTCCGGGTCGCTGCGCAGCATAACGGTCGCCGACCGGCGGTTTAGACTTCGTCCCGGGAGGTGTCGCATGGATCGACTCGCCGGACTGCTGTCCGTACTACCGCCGCCGATGCGGGATCCGGTGCTGTTCGCTGTCCCGTTCTTCCTGCTGTTCCTGACCATCGAGTGGACTGCGGCGCGCAGACTCGAGCACGATCAGGATCGCCCCGCCCGCGGGTCCTATCGGGCCGCGGACGCGCGAGCGTCGATCCTGATGGGTTTGGTGTCCGTCGCGACCATGGCGTTCTGGAAGTTTTTCGGGTTGTTGGGTTACGCCGCGCTGTACGCCTACGTCGCGCCCTGGCACCTGTCGGCCCGGCACTGGTACACGTGGGTGATCGCGATCGTCGGGGTGGACGTGCTCTTCTACGCCTATCACCGGATCGCGCACCGGGTCCGACTGATCTGGGCCACTCATCAGGCCCACCACTCCAGCCGCTACTTCAACTTCGCCACCGCGCTGCGCCAGAAGTGGAACAACAGCGGCGAGCTGATCATGTGGATCCCATTGCCGCTGTTGGGAATTCCGCCGTGGATGGTGTTCACCAGCTTCTCGATCAACCTGGTCTACCAGTTCTGGATCCACACCGAGCACATCGGAACCCTGCCGCGACCGATCGAGTTCCTCTTCAACACACCGTCGCACCACCGGGTGCACCACGGGATGGATCAGCTGTACCTGGACCGCAACTACGGCGGCATCCTCATCATCTGGGACCGGCTGTTCGGCACCTTCCAGCCTGAGGTCTTCCGGCCGCACTATGGGCTGACCAAACCGGTGAATACCGACAACATCTGGACGCTGGAGACCCGCGAGTACGTGGCGATCGCCCACGACGTCCGCTCGGCCACCACCTGGCGCGACAAGCTGGGATACATCTTCGGACCACCCGGCTGGGAACCCGCCGCCCGTGGCACCATGGACCAGTGCGCATCGTTTTCGACCGCGACGTCGACTCGCGACTGATCGAACGCGCCCTGGCGCCAGCCGTTTTCGGGTCGATGTGGCTGGACCCCTTATTCGTTGGGCCCCGGCCCGACTATCCAAGCCTGCCCGGCGCGACGACCTGCGATCTGCTCGTGGTCGGCGGCGGATACACCGGACTGTGGACCGCTCTGCACGCTGCCGAGCGTGATCCCGGTGCCAAGGTCGTACTGATCGAAGCCGAACAGATCGGCTGGGCGGCCTCGGGCCGCAACGGTGGTTTCGTCGACGCGAGCCTCACCCACGGCGCTGCGAACGGGAAGTCCCGGTGGCCCGAGGAGTTCGACCACCTCGAGCGCCTGGGCATGGCCAACCTCAACGGTATGCAGTCCGATATCGAGAAATACTCCATGCAGGTCGACTGGCAGCGCACCGGCATGCTGGCGGTGGCCACCGAAGCCCATCAGGTGCCCTGGCTGCGGGAGTCGGCCGACGCCGGCGAGGGCCGGTTCCTCGACCAGGCCGCGGTGCGGGCGGAAGTGAACTCACCCACCTACCTGGCCGGGCTGTTCTCGCCCGACACCACCGCGATCGTCGACCCGGCCCGGCTGGTCTTCGAACTTGCCCGGGCCTGCGCGGGCAAGGGTGTGCAGATCTTCGAGCACACCGCGGCCCACGGCATCAACCCCGAGGCGGGTGGAGTTACCGTCAGCACCCCGGTGGGGCCCATTACTGCGAAGCGGGTTGTGCTGGCCACCAACGTCTTTCCCAGCCTGCTCAAGCGCAACCGGTGGCACACCGTGCCGGTATACGACCATGTGCTGGGCACCGAACCGCTGAGCACCGAACAACTAGACCGGATCGGCTGGCGCGGACGCCAGGGCATCAGCGACTGCGGAAACCAGTTCCACTACTACCGACTCTCCGCCGATAACCGGATCCTGTGGGGCGGCTACGACGCGATGTACCACTGGGGCCGCCGAGTGGACCCCCGCCACGAGGACCGGCCGGAGTCGTTCCGCAAGATCGCCGCGCATTTCTTCCTGACCTTTCCGCAACTCGACGACGTCAGGTTCAGCCACCGCTGGGCCGGGCCCATCGATACCAGCACCCGGTTCTGCGCGCACTGGGGCCTGGCCGGGAAGGGGCGAATCGCCTACGTGAACGGCTTCACCGGCCTGGGTGTGGGGGCGTCGCGGTTCGCCGCCGACGTGTGCCTGGACCTGCTCGACGGGCGCCCCACCGAGCGCACCGAACTGGAGATGGTGCGTCGAAAGCCGTTGCCGTTCCCGCCCGAACCGCTCGCCAGCATCGGAATCGGTGTGACTCGGCGGTCTTTGGATCGGGCTGATCACAATGCCGGCCGTCGCAACGTCGTACTGCGCACCCTGGACCGGCTTGGCCTGGGGTTCGATTCATAGGTTCGCGAACCTCACCGTTCACCCCCGTCCCCCCGGCAGGGCGCATTTCTCCAGTAGGCTCGGCCTCGGTCCGTCCGTGTAAGAGGGCGGTATATGAGGAGGAAAACACTCGTGGGAGACACACTCACCGCAGGACAGAAACTGGGTCGGGGCGATTCGCTGACATCCAGCAACGGGGCGTACACCCTGACGCTGCAGGATGACGGCAACCTCGTCCTCGCGGCGCGCGGGGAGGCCATCTGGGCCACCGGCACCAATGGCGAGGGCGGCGATCGTGCCGAGGTCCAGTCCGACGGCAACTTCGTGCTCTATGCCGGCGATAAGCCGATCTGGAATACCGATACCAAGGGCAAAAAGGACGTCAAGCTGGTTCTGCAGGACGATCGCAACCTGGTGCTCTACTCCGCCGACGGTTCGGCCTGGTCATCACGCACCGAGACCGACGCCCCGCCGCCGCCGCTGGTGGAGGAGAAGGTCGAGATCGCTCCGGTCGCCAACGAGGTGCGCACGCACACCGTCGCGTCCGGGGACACCCTGTTCAACATCGCCAAGCAGTATCTCGGCGACGGTAACCGCTACCAGGAATTGGCGACGTTTAACAACATCGCCAATCCTGACCATATCGAGGTCGGACAGGTCATTAATATTCCCTGACCTGCACCTGAGGTCTCGTGACGCCGGACGGCGCGGACCCGCAATGACGAGTCGGTAACGATCGGGGCGCAACCCCGATACACAGTCGACACAATGTTGCGACCGCGCCGTTCGCGCGTCCGAGACCGATCGAGGTGTACGTTGACCCGCTTCCTGCGAAACCTCGTCCTCGCCGCCGCTGCCGGAGCAGCATTGGCCGTCGCGGTCACCCCGGCCGCCTCCGCCGATTCGGCCGACAAGTCCGTCACGGTGTTCCCGGGGATGGAAATTCGTCAGGAATCCACCATGTGCACCCTGGGTTTTGTGGATCCGGTCGCACGGATCGCATTCTCGGCCGGGCATTGCCGCGGTAATGGCCCGGTCACCGACCGCAACGGGCGCCTCATCGGCGTGGTGACCACGTCCCGGGACAACACCCCCGACGGTTCGGTGGTACGCGTTGACCAGGTGATCTCCGATTACGAGACCATCACCCTGAACGCCGATGTGGTCGTCAACACTCTTCTCCCGGGTGGCCGGGCGCTGGTGGCCGACGTTGTCGCACCCATGGCGGTCGGCCAACAGGTCTGCCACTTCGGCATCGTGACGGGCGAGAGTTGCGGCACCGTCGAACGAATCAACAACGGCTGGTTCACCATGACCAACGGTGTGGTCAGCCAGAAGGGCGACTCCGGCGGCCCGGTCTACGTGCCGACCGACAACGGCAAGGCCGTGATGGTCGGCCTGTTCAACAGCACCTGGGGCCGACTGCCGGCAGCAGTGTCCTGGCAGGCCACCGGTCAGCAACTGCGCGAGGACACCATGGCGGTGAACGCCGCGGTCAACAGCGCGCTCAACAACCCGGTGGTCAATGCCTCCGCCCGCAACTGATGCGGTCAAACTAGAACACGTTCTAGCCAGCTGGTCGCCGCGGCGATATCCTCACCGGAATGAGCGGACTTGATATCCCGGATACCGTCGACGCCGCGACCGTGACCGAATGGTCCGATGATGTCGACGTCGTCGTGATCGGTTTTGGTATCGGCGGTGGTTGTGCGGCGGTGACCGCGGCCGCCGACGGTGCCCGCGTGCTGGTCCTGGAACGCGCCGCCGTCGCCGGCGGGACCACCGCACTGGCCGGCGGCCATTTCTACCTGGGCGGCGGCACCGCCGTGCAGCAGGCCACCGGACACCCCGACAGCGCCGAGGAGATGTACAAGTACCTCGTTGCGATGTCGCGCGAACCCGAGCACGACAAGATCCGCGCCTACTGCGAGGGCAGCGTCGAGCATTTCAACTGGCTCGAGGACCTCGGAATCGCGTTCGAGCGCAGCTATTACCCGGAGAAAGCGGTTATTCAACCCGGCACGCAGGGCTTGATGTACACCGGCAACGAGAAGGTGTGGCCGTACAAGGACATGGCTGTCCCGGCGCCGCGCGGGCACAAGGTTCCGGTGCCCGGCGATACCCAGGGTGCGGCCATGGTGATCGATCTGTTGGTGAAACGGGCAGCCGATCTCGACATCGAGATCCGTTACGAGACCGGCGCGACGAATCTGGTGACCCAGGACGGACACGTCGTCGGGGTGTCATGGAAGCGATTCAGCGAGACCGGAACCATTCGGGCCAAGGCGGTGGTCATCGCCGCGGGCGGGTTCGTGATGAACCCCGAGATGGTGGCGAAGTTCACTCCGGAACTCGCCGAGAAGCCGTTCGTTCTCGGCAACACCTACGACGACGGACTGGGTATCCGACTGGGCGTCTCCGTGGGCGGTGCGACCAAACACATGGAGCAGTCCTTCATCACCGCGCCGGTCTATCCGCCGGCGATCCTGCTGACCGGGCTTATCGTGAACAAACTCGGCAAACGGTTCGTGGCCGAGGAGTCCTACCATTCCCGCACCTCGGGCTTCGTGATGGAGCAACCGGATCACGCCGCGTTCCTGATCGTCGACGAGGATCATCTGCAGCGCCCGGAATTCCCGCTGATCAAGTTCATCGACGGT
>Ga0114964_10001490_pt1 | contig 17039 bp, 16 predicted proteins | sample C_131016_MF_Meta_FD_92638 | JGI IMG/M metagenome (GOLD analysis project Ga0114964, IMG submission 92638) | Freshwater microbial communities from Lake Croche, Canada to study carbon cycling - C_131016_MF_MetaG | ecosystem: Environmental > Aquatic > Freshwater > Lake | place: Lake Croche, Canada... | reverse complement strand
TAAAGAAAAAAGTTTGGAATCAATTGTCCAATGTCAATACAGCAACCTACTCTACTTTGGCGTTAAGCAAAACAGAAAGAAGATATGTAACCACAACCGACGGTAAAAAAATGCTGGTTTGGGTGATTCTTCCTCCCAATTTTGATGCTTCAAAAAAATACCCAACTCTATTATATTGTCAAGGCGGGCCACAATCACCATTGACACAATTTTACTCTTTCCGTTGGAATTTCCAATTAATGGCTGCTAACGGATACATTGTTGTGGCGCCCAACCGAAGAGGAATGCAAGGTCACGGAGTAGAATGGAACGAGCAAATTAGTAAAGATTGGGGCGGACAAGTAATGAAAGATTACCTTTCGGCGATTGACGATGTGGCCAAAGAAAACTATGTTGACAAGTCGAGATTAGGATGTGTTGGAGCGAGTTACGGAGGTTATTCGGCGTTTTATTTGGCTGGAATTCACAACAACCGATTCAAAACTTTCATCGCTCACGATGGGGTTTTTAACACGCAAAGTATGTTTGGAACCACCGAAGAAGTATTCTTCAACAACTGGGATTTTGGCGGTGCTTATTGGGAAAAAGACAACAAAGTAGCTCAAAAAACTTACAGCGAATTCAATCCTGCAAGCCACGTTGATAAATGGAATGCACCAATATTAATCATTCAGGGTGGAATAGATTTTAGAGTGCCAATTGGGCAATCGCAAGAGGCATTTCAGGCAGCACAATTGCGCGGAATTAAAAGTAGATTTTTGTATTTCCCGGAAGAAAATCACTGGGTTTTGAAACCGCAAAATGCACAAGTTTGGCAAAAAGAATTTTACAAGTGGCTGAAAGAAACGTTGTAAAAACATAAAATACTGCTAAAACCACGGGATTCGTTCCGTGGTTTTTTATTTAAAATGCATTCGTACCTTTGTAAATCAGAATTAGAAACTAAAAATGAACTTCACTTATCCAAAAGCCGAAAAACTAAAAAGCAAAACAACTATTGATTTACTTTTTTCAAAAGGAAAATCGGTATCGAAATATCCGTTGCGATTGGTTTATATTGAAGGTGATTTTGGTGAAGGCATTCCCATTAAAATGGGGGTTTCGGTTTCTAAAAAGCATTTTAAAAAAGCAGTTGATAGAAACTATTTTAAAAGGGTACTTCGGGAAACGTATCGCCTTAACAAACATTTATTGTTGGATAATTTAACTACGCCTTTTTCGTTTATGTTGCTTTATCAAAGCAAGGACCGATTGGCATTTGAAGAAATCAATAAAAAAACAATTCAGCTGTTTGAAAAGTTTTTGGAAGCTCAAAAAACAGAAATAAAATAAAACCATGTACAAATTCCTAAAAAAAAGATTTATAATTCCAGTTTTGGCAAGCGGAATGCTGTTTGTTGGCGCAAGCTTTAAAGACGATTTTTTTGAAGTGGCCAAGCAAATAGAAATCTTTACCACGTTATTCAAAGCGGTAAATAGTAATTACGTCGACAATGTAAATCCGGGTGATTTAATGGACAAAGCCATTAAAAGCATGTTGGCTGAATTGGATCCTTACACGAATTATTTCAACGAGCAAGATGTGGTAAAATTCAAAATTAACAACACCGGCGAATACACCGGAATTGGTGCCGTAATCACTCGAAAAGAAGCCAAATTAATCGTTAAAGAAATTTATAAAAATTACCCTGCTGATAAGGCGGGACTTAAAGGCGGTGATGAAATTATATCAATTGGAGACATCAATTTAGCCGATTACAAAGAAGACGCAAGCCAGTTGTTGAGAGGTGGAAAAAATGCAAAAGTGGACATCAAATTCATCCGTCAAGGAAAAACACTTTCGGCACAATTGATTTTAGAAGAAGTAGATATAAAAGCGGTTCCTTACTTTAGCAAAATTGATGAAAAAACAGGCTATATTGTTCTCAATCAGTTTACAGTAAAGGCATCGGCGCAGGTCAAAGAAGCGCTTGAACAACTAAAAAGAGAAGGGGCGGAGAAAATTATTTTAGACTTAAGAGGAAATCCTGGCGGTTTATTGAACGAAGCCGTTTCCATTTGTAATTTATTTGTTCCTAAAGACGAGATTATTGTTACTACAAAATCCAAAATCGAGAAACACAATATTACTTTCAAAACTGTTAGAGAGCCAATAGATACAGAAATTCCGTTGGTGGTGATTGTAGATGGTAAAAGCGCCTCGGCATCTGAAATTGTGGCGGGAGCATTACAAGATTTAGATCGCGCGGTAATCATTGGTAGTAGAAGTTTTGGAAAAGGATTGGTTCAACGACCAATAGATTTGTGCTATGGAACGCAAATTAAAATTACCATTTCCCGTTATTATACGCCTTCTGGAAGGTGCATTCAGGCGCTAGATTATTCTCACAAAGACAAAGACGGCAAAGCAATAAGAACGGCATCAACAGATTATAATGCATTTAAAACTAGAAAAGGTCGCACGGTTTATGACGGCGGTGGAATTTTGCCAGATGTGGTTTTAGACGAAACGAAACTTAGTAATATTTCTGAAGCATTGGTAAAAAACGATGGTATCTTCAATTTTGTAACCGAATATTATTTTAAAAATCCAAATTTAGGAACTGCAATTCCTGTAATTTCTGATTCTGATTTTTCTGATTTTAAAGCGTTTTTAAAGCGTGAAAAGTTTTCTTTTGATACAGAAACTGAGTTGGCACTAAAAAAGACTTTAGCGGCAGCAAAAAAGGAGAAATTAGACGCATCAATTGCAAATGAGTACCAACAATTACTTTCGGCATTACAAAAAAGTGAAGAAAACCTACTGAATCAAAATCAGAAAGAGATAAAAAATCTAATTCTCGATGAGATAATCAAGCGTTATCAATACAAAGAAGGGCTTTATTTGTATTACACCAAAAACAATTCGGAAATTAAAAAAGCGCTCGGAATTTTGAATAATGAGATTGAATATCTGAAAATATTGAACTAAATCTTTATTTGATTATTTTCATTTCAATGTGCGGAATATCGTCTTCTAAATACATTTCTGAAGTGGCAATAAATCCGTGAGATTCATAAAATTTCTTCAAATACAATTGCGCAGAAATAGTGATGTTTTGTTCATTAAAACGATTCTTTATTTCTAAAATGGATTGGTCAATTAATTCGTGCCCGAAATTTTTATCTCGGGATTTTTCAGCAACTACAACTCTTCCTATAGAAGAAAATTCGAAATAATCTCCCGGTTGAAACAATCTAGAATACGCAATTATTTCCCCTTCAAATTCCCCAAATAAATGCAACGCTTTTTGATCTTTGTTGTCGGCATCTTGGTAAACACAATTTTGTTCAACAACAAATACTTCTGATCTTAATCTCAATATTTGATATAATTCTTGCGTTGAAAGTTCGTCGAAAGTTTTTGTTTTCCAGCTAATTGGCATCTTTTACAATTTATTTTTTTATGAATTTAACCGATTTTATGATCGATTCCAATTCAAACATTAAGTCTCTTTTTTTCATTGAAGGTGCGTAACAAAAGCCTTCTAAAACTACAATTCGGCGGTTTCTGTAATCTTTAATGCAGTAATTTATGAATGGTCCTGACATAAAATCGTTTTTCATTTCCCAAGTTCCTTTGGTTTCAAAAGCGGTTCTTTTTGCCAATTTAGTTTTAAAAAAATACGGCGAATAAGCCTGTTCAGTAATCATTTTTGAGTGACGCTCTGTGCCATGAATGTAAAGCGCGCCAATGGAATCTCTGGTTTTGATAATGTTTTTAATTAAACTGGATTTATAACTGGCTTCGATGTTCCTAATTGGTATTTGATAAATCAATATGCTGGTGCTTCCTCCGGTAATTTCTTTTTTGTACCAGTTGAATTTTTTTCTAGACAAAACGCTTTTGTATCCAACTGGAATGTTCAGGTCAATTTTAAATTTCTTTTTTATTCGATCCGATTTTATTATTGAAGTGTCAATTATTCTTTGGTTTTCAACAATTTCAGTTTCCCGCATCAGTTGGATAATTTCAGACGAATGTTTGTCAACAAGACCTAATATTTCATTGGTGTTTCTTCCTGAAATATAGAAAATGTTCTGCGGAGTGGCAAACTCATTTTTTTTAATTTCAAATTCACTGGCGGTCGCTTTTTTTATAACAATACTGTTTCGACTATTGACTACATAACCCTCCAAAAATTTTATAGGATATTGATTAATAGTGAACTGCGGTTCTTCTTGAGGAAGGCCAATTACCGAGGAAGCAAATTTATTTCTAATAGAATCTCCTATTTCGCCTTTCCAAAGTTGGTCGTCTATTAAAACAGAAATGGTGTTAATTTCGCAAGTAGTTTTTTCATTGGCATTGCCTCCTTTGTTTTTACAAGAGATCAAAAACAAAGCCGTAAGCAGCAAAAAAAAATGGACTTTATTCATATTGTTATAAATGAATTAAAGTCCAAATTTAAGTAAAGATATTGTATTATCCGCTAATTTTTATTTTCATTCCTGGTTTCAAATTTTCATTGCTTATGCCGTTCAATTTTTTAAGTTCGTCTATCGAAACGGAATATTTTTTGGCAATTTTATAAAGTGAATCTCCTTTTTGAACAAAATAATGCTCCTCAATAGCTTTGTTTTTTGAGGATGCTTTTTCTGTTTTAGATGGTTTATCAACTAGCACAATTTCTGTTTTGGCAACAATTAAGGTGCTTCCCAATTGGATATTATTGTCGGTAAGGTTGTTCCACAATTTAAGATCGTCGGCAGAAACCTTATACTTTTTAGCAATATTTCCAAGGTTGTCTCCTTTTAAAACCACATATTCTTGGGTTTTAAATTCTGTTTTTGAAGCCACTTCTGTATCAGAATTAATTGTTTCGTTTTCGTTTTCGGTGGCTAATTTAAGTTTTAAACCTAAAGCGATATTTCCATTAGATAAATTATTCCATTTTTTAAGATCATCAACCGAAACGGCATATTTCTTTGCAATAGCGCTCAAATTATCTCCTTTTTGAACCACATAAAATTCGGGAGTTTTGGATTCAGTCGTAGGAGTTTCTTTTTCAAGTTTAGGCGCTTTTTCATTTGCGGCAAGCACTTCGTTTTTGTTTTCAGTCGCTTTTTTATCGGTTTTAATTTCTTTTTTAACTTTGGAAACTACCTTTTCGGTTGTCTTGATTTTCAACACTTTTCCTGTGGCAACATTGTTCTTTTTTAAATCGTTCCAATCTTTGATGTCGGCAACCGTAACGTTATATTTATCGGCAATAACGCTTAAATTATCGCCTTTTTTAACCGTATATTTCTTGGTTGTTTTTACAAATGAAACCACTTGATCTTCCTTGAATTTAGTTTCATCAACCGCTGGTTTTACATCTTCAACTGCAGGCTCTTTTTTAACTTCAGCCACTTCGTTTGTTTCAGCGTCTTTAGGGTTTACCACCACATTGTCGTAACTGTAAATTTTTAACATTTTCCCTCGTGGAGCATACGTTCCTTTTAATCGGTTCCATTTTTTTATTTCCGATAAGGAAACTCCAAATTTATTTGCGATTTCGCTCAAGCTATCGCCTCGTTTTATTTTATAAAAACTCGTTTTGGTAACTGTATGTCCGTCAGCGGCATCGTTGTCTTTCGAAGCATACCTACTTTCGTAAGGACGTTCTCTTTTACTGGTTTCGTGATTCACATAAGCGTAAATTTTATCTTCGTTGGAAGTATAAATCGCCACTTTATCGTTTGGCAGGCGCAAATAGTGGTTTTCACCAGAAATATAGGGAACTACATCTCTTTTATACCCTGGATTTAGCAACTGCAATTGCGAAACCGGAATGTCAATTAAGTCGGAAATTTGCTTGAAAGTAATTTCCCTTTTTACCATAATTGTATCGGTTGCAAAATGTTTAATTACTGCTCTATTAGGAACAATTCCGTGCTCTTTGTGGTATTCATAAATGTACATGGTGGCTAAAAATGCAGGTACATATCCTTGTGTTTCTTTTGGCAAATGTTTTCTAATATTCCAAAAGTTTTGCTGGCCTCCCGATCTACGAATGGCTTTCGCTACATTTCCTGGACCTGAATTATATGACGCCAAAACCAAGTCCCAATCGCCGAAAATTTTATACATATTCGACATGTACAATGCCGCAGCATCACTTGCTTTTAAAGGGTCGCTTCGGTCGTCAACATAGGTATTAATGTCTAATCCGTATTGCTTTCCGGTTTGAAACATGAACTGCCATAATCCAGTAGCGCCCACTCTGGAAACCGCTTTTGGATTCAATGCCGATTCTACTACTGCCAAATATTTTATTTCCAAAGGCACGTTTTGTCTCGCCATCGCTTCTTCAAACATGGGGAAATAAAACTCAGAAATGGCCATTAATCTTTCAAATGATTTCTTTCTATTTTTCAAAAAAGATTTGATGATGTTTTCAAGCCCTTGGTTGTATTCAATGTTAAATGGTGATTTCGCGTCCATTTTGGCCAACCTCGATTTTAATAATTCCGTAGGTAATTCAAAATCAACTTTTTGATCGATATTGATGTTTTTAATGTCAACAGAAATATCGTTGTAGATGTCTAAATTGGACAATTCTTTCATCCATAAACTGTCAACGCAGGAAGCAATATTATCTTGAACAAAGGTGGATTTTATAGAGTCGAGGTAAGCGTTTTTGGTTTCCTTTTTCAAAGTCCAAGTTGGATCTTGAGCAAAGGTATTTAGGGATAATAAGAGAAAAAAGCTGAGGGTTGTTTTTTGTATATTCATAAATAATAATGTCAAAATACTGCATTTCAATTCTTTAGACAATAAGCAAATCTAATAGAATTAAACGTAATAAATCTGAAATTAGTGTTAAAACTAATTTTTATTCCAATATTGCTGCAACTCCAGGTAAGGTTCTTCCTTCCAACATTTCAAGCATGGCACCACCTCCCGTAGAAACGTAGCTCATTTTATCTTCCAAACCAAATTGTTTCACTGCCGAAACAGAATCGCCGCCACCCACTAATGAAAACGCACCGTTTGCAGTAGCTTCTGCAATATAATTTCCTAGAGTAATTGTTCCATTGGCGAAAGCTGGCAATTCAAAAACGCCTAATGGCCCGTTCCAAAGTATGGTTTTCGATTCTAAAATTACTTTTCTAAAGTCCTCCAACGATTTTGGTCCCGCGTCAAGTCCTTGCCATCCGTCAGGAATTTCTCTTACATCTACGATTTGGGTATTTGCGTCGTTTGAAAAAGCGTCTGCAGCAACCACATCCACAGGAATATGAATTTGCACGCCTTTTTCTTTAGCTATTTTCAAAATTTCTAACGCCAATTCCATTTTATCGTCTTCGCAAATAGAATTTCCGATTTTACCGCCCAATGCTTTTACGAAGGTAAAGGTCATTCCGCCGCCAACAATCATGTGATCTATTTTATCTAAAACATTCTCGATAACTGTAATTTTCGAAGACACTTTTGAGCCTCCAAGAATAGCTGTTACTGGTTTTTCGCTGTTTTTCAAAACTCGATTCAAGCTCTCAATTTCTTTAGTAAGAAGCGCACCAAAGCATTTTTTACCTTCAAAAAATTGAGCAATTATTGTGGTTGAGGCGTGAGCCCTGTGAGCAGTTCCAAAAGCGTCGTTCACATAAATATCTCCTAAAGACGCCAATTGTTTTGCAAACGCCACATCGCCAGCTTCTTCTTCAGCATAAAAACGAAGGTTTTCAAGTAATAAAACTTGGCCTGGTTGTAAATTTTTCGCTGCCGATTCAGCAATTTCACCCACACAATCAGAAGCAAAAAGCACTTCGATTCCTAGGATTTCAGATGCCGTTTTTACGATGTGTTTCAATGAATATTTTGCTTCAACGCCCTTTGGTCTTCCAAGGTGGGACATTAAAATTACGCTTCCTCCATCGGCAAGAATTTTGTCTATGGTTGGTTTTGCGGCTTCAATTCTGGTGGTATCTGTAACGTTGAAATTTTCGTCCAGAGGAACATTAAAATCTACTCTAATTATAGCTTTTTGGTTTTTAAAATTGAAGTCTTGAAGGGTTTTCATTGAAATGGGTTATGTTAGAAATTAAATTTGGTGCTAAGATAGTAATTTTAGAATTCTGATTTTAGAATTTAGATTTCTGATTTTAAGAATTGCAATTAAATTCATAATTAAATAGCTATTGGACGATTTATGATTTTATATTTCTATATTTGAAATAAATAATGCAATACAAATTTTCGCCAATCTAATAGTTAGGCAAAATGGCCGAAGCCACTTTGCCTAATTGGCGGCCACTTCGCCTAACTAGCCGTTTGAAGAAATCAAACGACTTCGTCAAGCGGCCGCCTATTAGTGGTAATCGTAGAAAAAAATCGCGGAAAAGAAACATAAACATAATAAAATCAGATAATGAGTAATAAAATATCAATTTCATTTTTGTTTTTTTCTATATTTTTAATCTTTTCTTGTAATAACTCGAACACAACTTGCGAAAATTTAGCTAAAGGTGATGTTTGTTTGATTGTCAAAAACAGAAGCGGAAAACTTATAAAATCAGTTGAACTAAAGCATAGTAAAAATCCATATAAAATCGAAAATTTGGAGAATAATCAAAATGCAAATATTTCATATAATTGTCCAGGCGAAAGTTCATATCAAATAGAAGTAATTTTTGAAGATGGAAAAAGAATAAAATCGAATGAGTCATACACTGAAGGTGGCTATACAATGACTGAAATTATTCACGAAAACAAAATTGAAACGAAATTCGGAACAACATATTAAAAAACGACTACCACTAACAGCAGTTTCTCGCATTTGCAAATTTTGTAATAAATTCATGTTCTCATTTCGCAAAATTTTTTTTCTTTAACAGAAAATGAAAAGTTGCGAAGTTCGCAAATAACCCAAACTGCATTCCAAAATCAAATCCAAATTTTTAACCATCCCAATTAATGAAACTCTTTCTAACCCTTTTTCTTGTTTCTTTTTCCACTTTATTTGGTCAAAAACTGAATTTTGATGTAATGGTTGAATATACAATTACTTATGAAAATTCAAATTATGACAGAAGCGCTTATGCAATGTCTTCAAACGAGAATTATATTTTACAGATTATAAATAACCCTAACGGTCAAAAAGTTGCTTATGTTGTTGATTTAAAAGAATTAAAGGCACATGAGTTTACTATCACAGAAACGATTATTGAAAATGATCTGAAGAATATTAAATTCACCTATTTAAAAACCGTTAAACATAAATTTGCAAGAACTACAGCGAGAGGTATTTATTTTGATTTTATGCGCATTTCAAATAATGATGGTGTGGAAATAGTGAATTTAAATTCTTATAAAAACAAAGCAAAAACAAAGCTTACTGATAGTTTGGAATTAAAAATTATAAAGTCGGAGCTTAATTTATTTCCGTTGTTCCGATTTATCTGTTTACACCCATTCGAATACATAACTGAGTTAAATTATAATGGTGCAGGATTGGTAACAAATTGCGTATCTAAAAATGGCTCAAAAAAACATGTGCTCAAAGCTTTTGAAAAAGCAAATTTAGAGGTAACTATTCCTTATTAAACTCCTGAATTGTTTAAATTTGGCACTTAAAAGCAAGAAAAAGTCGCAGAATTTATGAAAAAAAATATCTTAATTCTATTATTGTTTATTGGTTTTTCTATGTTTTCTCAAAACACTTCAGAAGAAACTAACGGCTCCATAAAAGCATTTACATTTCAAGGTTATGGCGAAATTTATTACAGTTATGATTCGTCAAACTCGAAAAATAATGAGAAGTCTGATTTCCTTTTTAACCACAAAAGAAACAACGAAATTAATGTCAATTTAGCTTATGCAAAAGCAACTTACAATAAAAATAAAGTACGGGCAAATATCGCTTTAATGGTTGGAAATTATAGTCGTTACAACCTTTCTTCAGAGCCAAATTGGGCACAATTTATTTATGAAGCCAATATAGGTTTCAAAGTTTCTAAAAAACAAAACATTTGGTTGGACGCAGGAATTATGCCTTCTCATATCGGTTTTGAAAGTGCAATTAGCGCCGATTGTTGGACTTTATCAAGAAGCATCCTTGCCGAAAACTCTCCTTATTATGAAACGGGTGTCAAACTTTCGTATACCAATAAATCAGAAAAATTAAGTGCATCGTTTTTAATATTAAATGGCTGGCAAAGAATTAAAACACCCGATTACTTCAAGCAACCTTCGTTTGGTTTGCAACTCAATTACAAACCAAATACCAAATTAACACTCAACTACAGTACTTTTTTAGGCAACGATAGGTCCGGCGGAATTGACTCGTTGCGATGGTTTCATAATTTATATGCCATTTACAAACCCTCAAATACGTTTGGAATTATTGCAGGGTTTGATATTGGAATGGACAAATTTGATCCTACAAATTACGGAACTTGGTATTCTCCGGTATTCATAATCAAAAAAAGTGTAAACGAAAAGATTAAAGTTGCTTTGCGTGGAGAATATTACAGCGACACAAAACAACTAATTATTACAACAGGAACAAACAACGGTTTTCAAACTTTTGGCCTTTCTTCCAACGTTGATTATGATTTCAATAGCAAAATTAAATTTAGAATTGAAGGGAAAATGTATCACTCGAAGGATAAAATATTTTTAAATGAGAACCAAAATTATTCGCTGACTACAAATATGACAATCAAATTTTAAATCAAAATAAAGTGGCAGAAAAAAATAAAACTACCGAAACTGAAGTCATCGTAAACGACTTTATCAATTCTTTTGTGGAAAACGAACAAAAGAAACAAGATAGCTTTGCATTAATTGAATTAATAAAAAAATGGTCGGGTTTTGAACCTAAAATGTGGGGACCAACCATAATCGGATTTGGTAGTTATCATTATAAATACGCCAGCGGTCATGAAGGTGAATCGATGCTAATTGGGTTTTCCCCACGAAAAAATGAATTCTCGCTTTATGTGGTAGCGCAAGATAAAGACTATAGTCCTCTTCTATCAGATCTTGGTAAATACAAAATGGGAAAAGCGTGTATTTACTTTAAAAAATTATCGAATCTTGATCTTAATGCTTTAGAGGCCATTTGTAAAGAAACCATTCAACATTATAGTAAATAGCCCCAGATTCAATGAATAAAACCTTTGCGGTTACTTTTTTTTTACCAAAAAGAAACAAAAGATATCTATCCCTTGCGCTCTTTTCAGTTACTTTTTTTCACCACAAAAGAATCAAAAGAAAACCCTTTGCGAACTTTGCATAAAACTTTGCGCTCTTTGCGGTTAAACAAATAAACGATTAACCGATTCCACAAATTATCTTTTCTAAGAACTTTCTATTATCTTTGCTTCATGCTTTTTTCCCAAATATTAGGACAAGATTACATTAAAAATCATTTGACCAAAAGCGCTTCTTCGGGCAGGATTCCTCATGCACAATTGTTTGTAGGACCTGAAGGATGCGGGACTTTGGCGATGGCTATTGCGTATGCTCAATCTATTTTGTGCCACAATACTGATGGCGAAAATGCCAACGGAAACGAATCTTGCAACCTAAAATTCAATTCGATTTCGCACCCCGATTTGCATTTTATTTTTCCAACCGTAACTACAGAAGACGTAAAAACAAAACCCAAGAGTGTCGATTTTATGCCCGATTGGCGAAAATTTGTTGCTGAAAATCCATATGGCGGACTGTTTGATTGGCACAAATTTTTAGGGGTTCAAAACAAGCAAGGGGAAATTCGTGTGGACGATGCCCAGGAAATATTGAAATTACTTTCTTTAAAATCCTACGAAGGCGGACATAAAATAGTAATTGTTTGGATGGCAGAAAAAATGAATGTTACGGCTTCCAACAAGCTTTTAAAACTATTAGAAGAACCGCCAGAAAAAACGGTTTTCATCTTGATTGCCGAAAATGAAGAAGATATCATTCAAACTATTTTGTCGCGTTGCCAAGTGTTGCATTTCAGTGGTTTAAGTGAAAAAGTAATCGCCGATAGTTTGATTCTTAAAGAGAATATTGAGGCGAGTGTGGCTGATAAAATTGCACATCAATCGCAAGGAAATTACAACAAAGCGTTGCTTTTACTAGACGAAGAAAGTGAAGAATTGCCGTTTGAAGAATGGTTTGTTTCTTGGGTTCGTGCCGCTTTTAGAGCCAAAGGGAATGCGGCTGCAATTCACGATTTGATTTTGTGGAGCGAACAAATTGCAGGTTTAGGACGGGAAACCCAAAAGAAGTTTTTGAATTTTTGCATCAACATGTTTCGTCAGGCTTTACTACTTAATTACGAAACGAAAAAATTGGTTTACATGGAAACGAAAGTGCCTAAATTTCAATTGGAAAATTTTGCGCCTTTTGTAAACGGAAACAATATTAATGAAATTTTTAAAGAGCTGTCCGACGCAATGTATCACATTGAGCGCAACGGAAATGCGAAAATAATTTTAACAGATTTATCCATAAAATTAACTCGCTTAATTCACAAAAAATAACCAATTATGAATAATGTAGCTTCTATTTTAGTTTTGATTTTTTTAGCAATCACTTTTTTACAATCCGGATACGACAAATTGTTCCATTGGAAAGACAATGTGGGTTGGTTGACCGGTCATTTTGCCAATACCATTTTGAAAAAAGCGGTTCCTTTGGCGCTATTTAACGTGCTCGTTTTAGAATTAATTTCGGGCGTTTTAAGCATTGTTGGCGCAATTGAATTGTATGTAAATGAAGGCCGTACTTTTGGTTTTTATGCTGGAATTTTTTCGTGCATTACACTACTGATGTTGCTTTTTGGACAACGATTAGCGAAAGATTACGATGGCGCTCGCACTATTGTAATCTATTTTATTCCTGCCGTGATGGTGGTTTATTGGTTGAACTAAGAAGCTGTTTTTTATTTATTGTTTTTTTAAGTACTTTTACATCAACGTAATACAATTCATAAATGAATCTTTCTGTCAATCAAATCAATTTAATTAAAGATTTTTTTTCAAAGCAACCTGTTTTGAAAGCCTATTTATTTGGTTCTTACAGTAGAGGAAATGAAACTGAAAACAGCGATATTGATTTATTGATTGAATTGGATTACAGCCAACCAATTGGGCTCGAATTCATTCAAATGCAAATTGACCTACAAAATTTGCTTTCTAAAAAGTTAGATTTAGTTTCAGCCAGAGGGCTTTCTAAATATATTAAACCTATTCTTGACAAAGAAAAAAAACTGATTTATTCAAGATAGATTAGGTGATAAAATTCGTCTTCTTCATATTATTGACGCTATAAATGAAATTGAAAACTACATACAAGATTCTGATATAAAAGGATTTGTTGATAATTCGATGATGTTTAATGCCAGTCTACGTCAGTTGGAAATTATTGGAGAAGCAAGCAATCGCCTTTCAGAAAAATTGCTTAATAGTAGCCCGTCAATTCCTTGGGAAGAATTATTGGATTGCGTAATCTTGTTATTCACGAATATTTTGGAGTAGACGATTTTACGATTTGGAATGTAATCAAGATAAATCTTCCTGTTTTGAAATCAGAAATTACAACTATTTTATCAGAATTTAAAGAATAAAATACAACTAAATCAAACTCGCTTTAAACAATCGCATGTCGTTCCACGTGAATTTATCGCCGTGGGATTCCATTAATTCGTTTAAAGATTCTCCTTTAAATCCTTTGAAAATTTGGGTTAACGCTTCTATTTTGTCTTCTGGCATCACGTCTTGAAGTTGGACTTGCTCTGATTCTATTAATTTGGCAAAATGGCCGTAGATGGTTTGTGGCGTTAATTTTCTAATGGCTGCAATTTCGTTAATTGAATTACTTTGAAGCCACAATTCATAGGTTTCCTGCGTGGTTGATTTCTTAGGCGTTACTGTTTTTGAGGTTTTCTTTTTGGTATACCGAACTACGTCTAAATCGTCGTTTACAATGGTAATATTCAGCTCTTTGAACTTTGTTTGAATTTCAGAAATTTTATTATTTCTATAGGATTTAATTTCATTGGAATCCAAATTTTCTTTTGAAATCTCTGCCCCTGCGGCAACGGTGTTTATTAGTAATTTGGCTTTCATTAATTGGATTACGGCTTTTATTTGCAATTCTTCTAAAAGTACTAATTCTTCGAAATAGGCTTTTGCTTTTTTCGAGCGTTTCACTTCTTCCATTTTCCATAAAATATCGTAAACAACGCCATCCATTGTAGGGAAGAAATAATTGTACGCCGCATGGATCCGCTCAGCTATTTGATTGATATCAAAATTCTCGGCAGCAAATAGTTTGTCCAATTGCGATAAAAATTTTCTGGATGGATCCACTATTTCTCCGATACATCCAGATTGCTTTTTTGCCCAAAAGGCGTGTTTTGTCTTTTCAGAAACTGCTGATTTATCGTTGTAACTGAATTGATGATTTCGCCATTCTTGAACCAAATCGGACCAATCAAACGTGGCTTTTAAATAATTTAGAAGGTACTTTTTAGTGTCTTGTTGTAACGATTCGGCAAGCGCTTCCTCTGAAGCTTTGTTCAAGGAATAGTCCATCACATCTTGGTCGTTTGAAATGCCGTTCATTTGCAACGGAGAAAGCAAAATTAAGCCATTTAAAGACCTTAATCTGGATAGTGCTACGTAGGCTTGCCCAGGAGCAAAAACTTGCGAAACATCAAGCGCTGCTTTATCAAAAGTTAAACCTTGGCTTTTATGAACAGTTATTGCCCAAGCCAATTTAATAGGATAATGAACAAACGTCCCTAAAATTTCTTCTTCAATTTCCTTCGTAGTTTCATTAATTTTATAACGAATGTTTTGCCATTCGTATTTTTCAACTTCTATGGTTTCATTTTCTTCTGGAAAATGAACTAGAATTTCATTTTTTGAAAGTGATTTTATGAATCCCATTTTGCCATTGAAGTATTTTTTCTCAAATGAAAGATCGTTCTTAACGAACATAATTTGAGCACCAACTTTCAATTGTAAATTGTGTTCTATTGGATAAATTTTATCTGGAAAATCGTCCACAATTTCGGGATTGAAGGTCATTAATTTCCCTTCTAAATCTTCGAGTGCTTTTGAGTTTATAGTATCTGCTTTGGCGTTGTGCGTGGTGAGAATAATATAGCCTTTATTGGTGTTTAAATCGAAGTTGGGTTTTACATATTGATTTAAAACGGCAATGTCTTGGTTAGAAATTTGGTTGTTTCTAAGATTATTTAAGATAGAAATAAACGCGTCGTCCGATTGTCTAAATATTTTTGACAATTCAATATACAACGGCGGATTTTGCTGAATTACATGCGAATGAAAAAAGAATTTTCCGTTGTAATATTTTCTCAAAGTGTTCCATTCTTCGTCTCGAATTACTGGTGGTAATTGTAATAAATCTCCAATAAAAAGAACTTGAACGCCACCAAAGGGCACTTTCTTTTTGCGCACAGATTGCATCATAAAATCGATAGCGTCTAATAAATCGGCCCGCAACATGCTCACTTCGTCTATGATCATCAGTTCCATATTTCGGATTACTGATTTTTTTAAACCGCTCATTTTGAAGTATCTAAACAAGGTGCTCTTGGTTTCAAATTTGACACTATTGGAAAAATGGGGTGCAGAATTATCGGGAATAAATCCGCCGAAAGGCAGTTGGAACATGGAGTGAATGGTAACTCCTCCAGCGTTTAATGCAGCAATTCCTGTTGGCGCAACCACCACGGTATTTTTGTGAGTGGTTTTAATAATTTCCTTTAAAAGAGTGGTTTTTCCAGTACCCGCTTTTCCAGTCAAAAAAATGGAGCGATTGGTTTGATTGATGAATTTTAAAGTAAATTCTGCGGCTTCAGATATAGTTTGCATTGTTATAAATTAGATGTTGAAATTACAATTTATTTTTAATTTCTGAAAATAAAATAAAAAATGCCTTCGATTGAAGGCATTTTGATAATTCTGAGAGCCGTTATTTCTTTTTTTCCAATTCTTCGATTTCTTTTTTAGCGTCTGCTTTTACATCTGTCTTATCATCTTTTTTAGACGATTTGTACTTATCGTTTAACAGTTTGATGATTTCTTTAGTTATATCGTATTTTTCTTCGGCATACAATATTGATGCAGAATCACCTGTTCCATAAATATAAGCGTACCCTTTTTCTTTACCGTAAGATTTAATGAACTTTTTAACTCCACTAACTACAGAATCGATTTCTACACCGCTTTCTTGCTGTAATTGTTGCGCTATCGATTGTTGTGCGTATTGAAGTTGTTGTTCTCTTTTTTGCAATTCAGCTCCTTTTTGTTGTGCCCAAGCTTGTCCGTTCATTTGTGCATTTTTTTGGAAACCTGCTGCTTCTGCTTTAAATTTTGCGATTTCGGCTTCAAGTTCTCTGCCCATTTCTTCCGATTTGGCTTTGTATTTCGCTTCGATGTCTTTCGCTTCCGTATACTCGATCATTAATTTTGAGGTATCTACGTAAGCAGTTTTAACTGAGGCAACCTCTTCAGTTTTTTTACATGAAATAATTGAAAATGCGATTGCGATAATTACTAATTGTTTTTTCATCCTGTTTTGATATTGATTTTTAATTGTTGGTAAAAGTATAAATTTTTATATTTAAATAAATAAAATATTTAAATTTTACTGCATTTTAGAATTATAAGTTTTTCTAATTGCTATTTTAATTGTTATAATCGTTTGCTGTTAAAAACGACTTTATTTGAGCGTTTTTGAGTAGTTTTTTTTTAAATCTCTACAGTTAAATCGCTATAAGGTAAAAGAATGCATTAAATGGCTTCATATTCTTTTTTCTTGGTTTTTTAGCAAATAAATATGTGACGAATACTCAAAATTTAGTTTCGCTTTCCAATTAGACAAAAATCCAATACAAAATGCTTTTACAAAATTCATTTTACCGTTTTTGTACTTTTCAGAAAGCAAACTCACATAAAAAGAATCAAACTTCATGGGAAGCACTTTTTCTAATTTTATATTTTCTTTTTCAAAAAGCAATTTAATGGCTGTTTGAGAAAAATGC
>Ga0114964_10001489_pt1 | contig 17044 bp, 34 predicted proteins | sample C_131016_MF_Meta_FD_92638 | JGI IMG/M metagenome (GOLD analysis project Ga0114964, IMG submission 92638) | Freshwater microbial communities from Lake Croche, Canada to study carbon cycling - C_131016_MF_MetaG | ecosystem: Environmental > Aquatic > Freshwater > Lake | place: Lake Croche, Canada... | reverse complement strand
TATGGATTGGGGTAGATTTGATTCACCTTATTTAAATAAAGATTTAGTACCTGCATTTTGGATACAAGAAAGTGGGGATGATCCTCAAAATTTTGAAAGAAATTATCCTAAATCTAATCGTTTCCATTTAACAATAACACCTGATCATGATTCATATTTAGAATATAAAAATAGAGGTATAAATGTTGAATGGGTTAATCATTTTGCTGATACCAATATTCAATATCCTATGGAAATTGATCCTGAATATATTGCTGTCACTACTAGAGGTAGAGGTGGGTCTCAATTTTTGGATCAATTAACAGATTGGTCTGAAGGTTCTATAGGTAATCAAAATGGTTTTGAAGGGGAAAAACACACTGAGTTTTTAAATAAAGGGTTAATGATTATCCAAAATAGTAGATGGGGAGAAATTACTCGCCGTATCTTTGAAGGAATGGCATGTGGTAAATTAATAATTACTGATAGGTTAGCTGACAGTAAAAAATTGCATGAGTTATTCATTAATGGGAAAGATATAATTTATTATGATGATATGGTAGATTGTATTAATAAAATTAACTATTACGCAGAACATTCGGATGAGAGAGAAACTATAGCACAATCTGGTATGAAAAAAGTACTAGAAAATTATACTCAAACTCAAGTTGTAAATAAATTAATAAAAAATAAATTATAAAAAAAAAAATGAAAGAAAATTTTGAATTCAATTCCCAAATGTTAAATCATTTATTAAATAAAATTTCAAGTGAAAAAATACAATTTTCATCAATAACTAATTGGCATAATTCTCACCCATATTATAGGTTAAATTACTATGATGAGATACAGATATCACAAGTTTTAGGAATTTATTTAGCTTTTAATAAAGATTATTTTAGCAATTTTAAAAATATAATTGAAATTGGATCATATAATGGTGGATTATCAAGTTATATATTTGATTCTAAACCTAAGGATTGTGTATTTGTATCATATGATATAGATCCTAAAATTAATGAGGCCTCTTTAAAAAGAGATGATATTGACTTCAGGATAGGTGATTGTTTTGAAGAAAAACAATTTAATGAAATTATAAAACTAATACAAAACCCAGGAAAAACCTTAATGATATGTGATGGAGGACATAAAACCAAAGAATTTAATTTATTTTCAAAATATCTTAAAAATGGTGATGTAATTATATTACATGATTATAAACAAGATGATTTAAGTTGGAAAGAGATATGCGAATATTGGCAATGGCCATACGGGAATGAAACCTCTTTTGAAGAAATTAAAGACGCTATACAAGAAAATGGGTTAGAAGAATTTAGAAATAAAGAATTTAACTTTTTTGCTTGGGGGTCTTATATAAAAAAATAAAAAATGGAAAAATTACCAATTAGTATAGGAATATTAGCCTGGAAAAGCGGACAGACTTTAGTAGACACATTAGCTACATACTATCAAAATAGTCTAAATGAAATAATATCCGATATCACAATTCTATTTCAAGAAGTATCAGAACAAGATAAACAAATAGCAGACTACTTTTCAATTCCTTATATAGGTTTAGATAATAATATTGGTATTGGTATGGGGTTATTAAGATTAGCGGAATCCTCACAATCTGATAACATTTTATTATTAGAACATGACTGGAAACTTATTGAAAATAAAGAAACTACATACCAACGTTTACAAAGTGGAATTGAACTATTAGATAAAGGGTATAAATGTATAAGATATAGACATCGTAATAACCCAGGTTTCCCTCATTTTTCCTTTAAACATATCGGGAATGAGTTAGAATATTATGATGATTACTATAAGATGAAATCACCTCACCTATTAGATTCTTTACATTGGCTAGACCCATCAAAGTCTTTTCCTGATAAAATACAAAAAGAAGGGGAATATTTTACATCAACTTCTCGTTGGGGGAACTGGACAAATAATCCATGTATGTATAAAAAAGAATTCTACATAAATTCAGTATTAAATTTTAAAGATGATTCAAATCAAATAACATCTGAAGGGGAAGTTGCAATCTGGTGGGCACAACAAAATTATAAAGTAGCCCATGGTGAAGGGTTATTTAAACATGTAGATTTAGTAAAATATGGACAATAAATTCGCTGTACATTTCCAAGACGGGAATAATAGTGACGCTACAAAATTCGCTATAGAAAATTTTAGAAAATATTTTCCAACTCAAAGAGTTAAATTAATTTCTAATAATGAAAATGATTATATTGATTTTATTAAAGAATATAATATTGATTTTGAATTTTCTACTAGAAATTTACTCCCAAAGGGTAGATTTGATTCTATAGATAGTTGTTATGAATGGCTTAAACGAATTAATGACACCTGTACATTCTATAATACAGAATGGATAATAATTTTTGAACCTGATGTCCTTACAAAGAGTTCAAATATTACTTTTCCTGAGGAGGATTCAGCTGGATTAATATGCTGGCCTTGGTATAATGATTTACATAACTTATTATCATCTATGAATAATAGAAATAAAAATATTGGTTATGGGATGTGTGGTGGTGCTATCTTTAAAAGGCAAATATTCATAGATGCTTATAATAAAATAAATGAATTTGATTTAGAGTATTTATCTCAATTAGATGATAGGGTAATAATAGCTGGGGATTGTCTTATTAATTGCTTCTTACAATATTTTGGAGCCACTTACGGTCTATGGGATAAATTAGAAGATATGACTTATCCAGGTTGGGTTGAATCTGATAATACCTGTTTTATACATGGGTATAAAAATTTATATAGATGAAATATGACTATTTAATAATAGGAAGTGGTTTTTTTGGAAGTATTTGCGCTTATGAGTTAAATAAAGCTGGGTATAAAGTATGTGTTATTGAGAAACGAGACCATATAGGAGGAAATTGTTATACTGAAAATAAAGACAATATTAACATACATACTTATGGTCCTCATATATTTCATACTTCAAATGAGAAAGTATGGAAATGGATAAACCAGTTTACCCCATTTAATGATTTTACCTTACGACCTGTAGCTAATTATAAAGGAGATATTTACTCATTACCTTTTAATATGTGGACATTCTCAAAATTATGGAATATAACACATCCTGATCAAGCTCAAAATATTATAGAAGAACAAAATTCTAATATAGGAGAACCTTCTAACTTAGAAGAACAAGCTATAAAACTAGTAGGTAAAGATGTATATAAAAAATTAATTAAAGGGTATGTTACTAAACAATGGAAAAAAGACCCTAAAGAATTACCAAAAGAAATAATAAAACGACTTCCAGTTAGATTTACATACGATAATAATTATTTTAATGATAAGTATCAAGGTATTCCAGTAGGAGGTTATACTCAAATATTTCAAAAATTATTAGAAGATATTGATGTTAAAACTAATACTGATTATTTTAAAGATGATTTACCTGAACATGATAAAGTTATATACACTGGCCCTATTGATAAATTTTATGATTATCAATTTGGTGAATTAGAATATAAAACTACAAGATTTGAACATATAAAAATTCAGTATCCTAATTATCAAGGTACAGCAGTAATGAGTTATACTGATATTGAAACCCCATTTACAAGGTGTATAGAACATAAACATTTTGAAGACTCTCAATCAGATGTAAGTTGGATTACATATGAGTATCCTATTGAGTATAAAGTGAATGAAACTGAACCAATGTATCCTGTTAATGATTTAGAAAATAATTTTAAATATTCTCAATATAAATCCTTGGCTGACCTAGAAGAAAATATTATATTCGGTGGAAGATTAGCAGAATATAAATATTATGATATGCATCAGGTTATAGAATCTGCATTAAACCTTATAAATAAATTAATATGAAAGATGTAGTATTAGGTTGTATAACAAATTACACATTTGATAAAATAGAAGTATTTGTTAATTCATTAGAAAAATCAGGGTTTGATGGGTATAAAGTAATGATTGTTTATAATGTACCATTTTCTACTGTTGAAGAGTTATCTAAAAGAGATTGGATAATAGTAGGATTTAATCATGATGAAGTTAACCAAAAGTACACTTATAAAGATGACTTTAGAATAATGTGTGACCGACAGTTACATTATTATCAATCTTTGCAATCCTTAAATGATGAGTACAATGATTTAAGATATGTAATCGCTGCCGATCCTAAAGATGTAATTTTCCAACAAAACCCATCTAAATGGATTGAAGATAATATAGGAGATAAAAAAATAATTGTTGGAAGTGAGAGTTTAAAATATAAAGACGAACAATGGGGTAAAAATAACCTAATTGAAAGTTTTGGAGATTTTACTTATAACCGTTGTAAAGATAATTTAATTTATAATTGCGGTACAGTTAGTGGTGAATGGAAGACTATGAGTGAGTTATTTTTAAACATATATCTAATGTGTATTGGAAGTCCAAATAGCACACCTGATCAAGCAGCATTAAATGCTTTATTATCACTAGAAGTTTATAAAAATATTACAAGATTTACTCAATCTGAAGAGGCCTGGGCATGTCAAGCTGGTACAACTGTTGATAATAAAGTAGTATCGATTAATAAAAATAATTTAACTGAACCCCAACCTTATCTAGATGGGGATATAGTTAAAACAAGTACAGGTACCCCATTTACATTAATTCATCAATATGATAGAATTCCTGAATGGAAATCTATTTTAGAAACTAAATACAAATAATTATGATTATAGGTCGTGGTGACATAGCGTCAATTTTAAATGATAGAGAAGGAGCTATATTCTTCGTTTCAGGGGTATCAAATAGTTTAGAAAAACGTGAATCTGAATATGAACGGGAATATAAATTATTAAGTGAACAAGATAAAACTAAATGTATATTTTATATTAGTTCAATAACTATTGATAATAAAGAGAAATTTGAAATAAGTAGATATCTACAACATAAAAAACAAATGGAAGATTATATCAAAAATAACTTTAAAAATTATAATATTATCCGAATTGGTAATATTGCATGGGGTAGTAATCCTAACACATTTTTAAATTATATTAAAAGTAAAGTAAAAAATAATGAACCCTTCTTCATATCAGATGAATATAAATTTATGATTAATGAAAAACAATTGTTATCCTTAACTGATAACCTTCCAATCGATTCTCAAAATCAAATAAGTATATTTGGGCAAATGGTAAAAGTAAAAGATCTAATATGATTGAAATAGTAATTTGGATATCACCTTGTGATTTAGATGACTTAGAAAAAACCTTAAACCGATTAAATATTAGTCAAGAATTTTTACTTCCAAATAAAAAATCTTCTATTAAGTTTAGTATAGCTTTAGGGGTATCTAATGAGATAATTAATTGGGATAAAAGTCAAGTTACAAAACAAAAATGTGTTGATAGATTTTTAAATCTTAAAACATTAACTCAATGGGCTGGAGAAAGTAATTTCATAGTGACAGACATTATCAATGGATGCACCTCAATGAGAAACGAAACTAGCAATTCTGACTCAAACTATTTTTTATGGTTAGACACTGATATTATATTTGACCCTAAAATTTTACCTCATATGTTAAATGCTATTGAGATTTTAGAGGCTAATAATATAACTGAATTTGTTATTACACCTGAAATAGTTAGACAATGGGATGATACTTGGGATTGTTTAGTTAATGATAATTTTATTAATAAACCTTTAGGTTATCAAGCTCAAAATAACCCACATATTGATTCTCAAATAACTCAGGAGGATTTTGAATTAATAGAGGTAAGAAATACTTCATTTGATCAACCTTATATGAAATTTGCTGGAGGTTGGTTTACAGTTTTATCTAAAAAGTTATTAGAACTTACTCCATTTCCAACTGATTATGGACATTATGGGTTAGATGATACTTATATTATGTGGGCTGCTCAAATATTAAATAAATCTAATATAAAACAATTCAAATTAAAGAATTTAATAGTTTGTGAGAATTATCTTGATAGGATTATTACTTATAAAAATAAAATTGAATTTATAGACAGACGTGAGGAATATAAAAGACATAATGAAAATCTATTTAATATAAGTTTGCAAAATTTATCAAACAATTAATATTTATACCAAAACAAAATTATGGGATTTAAACTACGTGATTTCTTTTTAAACGAAGAATTTCTTAGCGAAGAAGGTGAATTAAATTATAACGCTACATACGGGGGTGAAAACTTTAAAGTTGTAGTTGATGTAAATAAAAACCCAACTAAAAAAGGTATTAAAGTTAAATTCTTCCCTGTTAATGAAGCAGGACAAGTATTAACTAACTTAACACCTGAAGAAGTAGACACATTACAAAATAGTATTGCAACTACCATATCTAAAAAATTTAATGAATTTGGTTTAGAATTTGATAGAGATACAGATGCACCAGATAAAAGTGCAGCTAACTTTCAAATACCATTAGATTCAGTATTCACATTCATTAGAGATAAAATACTAGGTGGGGGTGAAGAACAAACAACAACAGGTTCTGAAGATGAAGAAGTGTAGTAAATGTAAAGAATTAAAACCTTTAGATAGTTTTAATAAAGATTCTCAAAAAATTGATAATTTAACTTCTAAATGTAAAGAATGTTCTAAATTGAACTATGATAAAAATTTAAAAAAAGATTATTATAATAACAATAAGGAAAAAATTAATCTTAGGGGGAGATTATATTATCAAGACAATAAAGATGAAATTAAATCTCAAATGGTATTATATAGGTTAAATAATTTAGATAAACAGAAAGTTTATAACCTAAATAAAAAAGATGAAAATAATATTTATTGTAAGAAGTATAATAAAGATCGTAGGGGAACTGATATTAAGTTTAAACTAAAAGGTAATATTAGTAATTTAATATATAATACTTTTAAAAGTACATGTAATGGAGAATATAAAAAATCTAAACGTACTGAAGAAATATTAGGCTGCACTTTAGAAGAATTTACCCAGCATTTACAATCTCAATTTACTGAAGGTATGACTTTAGAAAATCATGGTGAATGGGAAATGGATCATATAGTTCCAATTTCAAGTGCTAAAACCGAAGAAGAGATTTATAAATTAAACCATTATAGTAATTATCAACCACTATGGAAAGAAGATAATAGGAGAAAAAGTAATAAAATTAGTTATAATGAAAAAACAATCATCAAACATAGTATTTCTAGAATATAGTTTAAGGGGTATATTAGATACCCTTTTTACTCCTAAAATTCAACATCTATTGTTTGAAATGGTTGTAGAAGGGATAAAAATAGCTATTAAAGGTAATAAAAATGAATTTACTATTTGTAGTGTAAACCAACTTGAAGTAAATATAACCATACCAAAATCTGGTTTTATTCCTGTTTTAAAATCATCACTAGACTACTTTATTAAGACTGAAGATTATTTAAAATGTTCTCAAATTAATGAATTAATCCAAAAAGTAGAAAATGGACAAAGAACTGCAAAACAATCTTGAAGAAGGCTTTGAAAAATTATTTAACACACCTGTTGTATTAAAAAAACAAAGACAAAATAAGGCATTAAAGAAAAAGGCATTGTTCTTATCTTTAATAGAACAATATGAGAAGTCAATTATTAAATCATCTAGATTACAAGCAGAATTTGCTATTGATTTATTTGATTATGAAGAAACTTACTATAGTATTATAGACAAATTAATGTTATTAATGTGGGGTGAAAATGGATATGATTTAATTACTTTCTATTTACATGAACGAATAGCTTTAGATGGTTCAGTCAATTGTTTATTTCAAATGAACGAAGACGGAACTGAATCTGAAGTAATATTAAACACACCTGAGGATCTTTATAGTTACTTAGTAAAAATAAATCCAAATTTTCTAAACGAGAAATAAGTTATGGCTAGAGCCTCAAAAGTATATAGCAAAGAAGATTTACTTCGAGCTATGAAAGTTACAAAATCAATTAGAGCTGCAGCACGTTATCTTAACTGTTCATATCAGCATGTTAAACCATACTTCAAATCATATCGTATAGACGATAATGATATAAACTCACCTACCCTATTTGACACTCATAAAAACCAATTAGGAAAAGGTATCCCTAAATTTTTAAAACATCATGGTAAGGAACCTGACTTACAAAAAATACTAACAGGGGAATTATACACTGAGTCATTTAGTATTGATAAATTCAAACGTCGTTTAATTCAAGAAGCAATATTAGCTGAGGAATGTACATGCTGTGGATTTAAAGAACAACGAGTATCAGATTATAGAGTACCATTACTAATTAATTTTAAAGATTATAATAAACGTAACTGGAAACAAGACAATCTAGAATTTCTTTGTTATAATTGTTATTTCTTAACAATTGGAGATGTATTCACTAAAAAACAAGAACAAGGTATAGAAGATTATATGGATGTTCCTAAAACACAGCAAGTGACATGGGAATTAGATAATTACGTTAAGGAACATTTCAGGTCATTAGGTCTAATAGATGAGGATGATAGGGATGACGATTTTATTTCTTACAATAAGTAAATTTGGCTTCCATAGGGAGCCTTCGTATATTAAGGTATAAAATAAGAGTTATGGCAAAAGGTAGACCAATTGAAAATGATACTGTTATTAAAGTTTATACTCAAGAGTTTAAAGACCATACAGGTGAAACCGCTATATGGGAGTGGGATAAAAATGTTAATCCTAATGGTCCATTAAGTGTTACTATTAAAGACCCACAATGGAGTACTTTTGATAAAAAAGAAAAACAACTACAAACTCTATTAGACAAGTATGAATTGAATGGTAAAGAACGTAAACAACGTATTACCAAAGCAGACAAGTTAGAGATTGAACAATTGGAAAGCGAAATAAATGAAATATGGTATGGTTACTTTCCTGAAGATAGACCTAAAATAAGAAAAAAACGAACCTTCAAAATCAAATAAATGAAAGCCAAAACAATGTCCTTAAAAGATTTAGATGATTTAATCAGGTTCACAGAGCGTAACCCAGAAGTTATTCACACTCAGACTTATAAAATGTTAAGTCAAGAATGGAAAAAAAGTAAAACGTTCTCATTAGTAGATCTATTTGTTATAGAATTAACAGATGATCCCGAATTAAATGAGGTGATTTTAAATGTCCAACCTAATGAATGGGATAAAGCCTTACAATTAGGATTAGAATATTTTGAAGTAGTAGAGAATTATAAAATGTGCTCTAAAGTGCATACATTATTAGAAACAATTAAAACCAAATAAAAATGAGTTATTTTTTAGCAGCCGTTGAAATCATTGACGTAAGTGATAAAGGCAAACAATCAAAAATTAGAGAACAATATCTAATTGACGCTGTAAGTGTTACAGAAGCAGAAGTAAAAGTCACAAAAATGTTTGAAGATGAAGGTATGTCAACAGACTTTCAAGTAAAAAGTGTTAAGGAAACAAAAATATTACAGGTAATAGAATAAAAATAAGCTTTTCACCCTACCCCACCTATATCTATCCGTATATATGAAACAGTTATTCAAACATGGTAATCTATTATATCTAGTTAATAGGGCAATGCCACTACATCAATTTCACGATAAAACAGGCGTATTCAACAACGAAAAGATGAAATCATGGAAGCAGTGGTTAGGATGTGATCATGTATTAAAACATAATGAAATGTATTTATTTGTAGAGACAATACCGGAACATGAGTTTGAAGAGATAATTGAAGACGAAATAATGGAGGTGCCAATGGTTCAATATGAAGAAGAACAAATCGATGGTTTAGAAATGGGTCAAATTCTATCAAAAGAAGAACAATAATGGAAAAGAAGGGTAAAGAATTAACATTCATATCTCAAATTAATAGAGATGGAAGTGGTACAGACATTAATATTTCAAAGGAATATATAGATATGATGCAGAACGATGTATTCAAAGTGTTCCATTTATCATTGAGTGAAAAAACATTCATTGCAATTGAGTTTAATTCATTTGTAGTAAAATTAAAAGAAAATAAAGATGAAAACAGTAATTAAATACGGAGCAGGTTGGTGTGGGCCATGTAAAATGTACGCTCCAACCTTTAATAAAGTAGCAAATGAGGTACCTGGAGTTAATTTCCAATCAATAGATGTAGACTCAGGTGATCCAAGAGTACTTGAACATGGGATTAGGAATGTACCTACTACTGTGGTAGTGGAAAATGGGATGGTTGTAAGACGACAAAGTGGGAATATGAGTTTAGACCAGTTAAAAGCATTAATTGGGTAATATTTATTACCATAATCTAAAACCATGACTAAATTAAAAGACGTATTACCACAAATACCTAAAGACGAATTAGCAATATTAAGAACGTTAAATCAAGAACTAGGACAAGAATTAACAGAAGCTTCTTCTAAGGAAGTTGCTCAAGCCATTAAAACTATTGTTGCAGGATGGAAAGGATGGAGTACCGCAATGTTATTAGCATTAATGCTAACCCCAAACATTTCATCAGCTTTAGAGACATATTCCCCCAACACCTTTAATGCAATTCAAACCGAATTATCATCAACAACTCCTCAATCTACTCCCAACCAAAAAATAATCCCAGGATCTATAAAATCTATTAATTTTGGAGAAAACTTTGAGAGTGGGAAAGCTACTTTAACCAATAAAACCACCTTAATTCAGAAGATTACGGAAATGAAAAATTTCCTAAAAGGTAAAGATGCATCTAAATTTAAAGTACTAATAGTGGCAGGCGAATCCCAAGTAACTAATCCTGAAGAGTTTAAAACCAAAGGTTCTCTTGCACGAGCAAGAGCAGGGGAAGTTGAAGGTATTGTAAATCAATTAGGATTTACTAATATTAACACTCAAATAAAAATAGGAACTACTCCTTATAAACCAGGAGATAGTATAAATAATCCTAAGTACCAAGAAGAACAATTTATTACAGTTGATCTTATAGCTGATAATGATTTATGCAGTTTGGCTCCTATAGATAAAGATGGAGGAAGAGGGGAAGTATCTAAAGGGTATATTACCTCTGATGAATATATAAGTGGTAAAGGTGATTTAATATTTCATACAGGACAGGTGCCTGATAGATTAGTGGTATTAGATGCAAATGGAAACGTTAAACAAGATACAGGATACATCACAACCGAAGTTAGTAAGTATAAAGACTGGAAATACACTCCAATGTATGTTTTGGATTTAACCCGAGCTAATCAAGGTAAATCAAAAGCAATGATTGGTTCTAAGATTAAGACCATAACCGTGAACGATTATGAAGATTTAAAATCACAATTATCAAATAAGCCAAACGCTTCTATGATAGGTGACGAAATAGGGCCCGCACTTGCTCAAATGAAGGCTATGATTGAAAAAGGGCAAAAAGAATTTGTTATATATGATCTAGGAACTTCTGATGTTAAAGTGGGTTTTGATGGTAATAGAGGAGATATTCAAGCTATTGTTTATTCACCTGTAGGTAAAACTGGTTATAATATTAAGGGAAGTTGTAAATAGGTAATTTAGATATAAAATACTCTTAGAGAGGTTTGGTTTTCCAAACCTCTTTTCGTATATTTGAGTATAATTTAAAAATGTAAAGTTATGAAAAAAGTATTAGTAATGCTATTAATAGGTACAGCAATGTTTTCTCAAAGTAAAACAACTGTAAGGGGAGTTACAATGAGTTATGATAAAGTAACAAAGGTATTAATATTAGATATCCCCCAACAATCTGTGTATACAAATGATTCAAACATAGATGTTGGAATTGAAATTCACAAACAATATGTACTTAAAGTAGTAGTGAATGGTATAACACGTACAGCAACAGACCCTTATTTTCAACAAATAGGACATACAGGGGATAGGGGATGTTTATTTTCAACTACTAGACCTTATGGATGTAGTGTTATAAAGAGAAATTATAAATATAAATTTACTCATGTGGTATTAGGGGATGAATTTATATTAGAAGTTAGTACTATAAGTGAAGGTAAATACACTTCCAACATTCAATCAGGGACTTTATTAATTGATTAAGATGATACATGCAATAGTAGGAGTAATAATAGGGGGATTTGTTCTAGGGGGATTAATCACTGGAATTGTATTGATAGTAGAAACTATAATTAAGCTATACAAAAATGTCAGAAAAAACTGGTAATACTGAGAAGATCAAATATGATTTTGAGACAGCAGCTAATCTAGAAGTGTTTATGCCTAATTTAAAAGATTGGTATAGAGTGACATCAAGGGAATTTCGTTCATTTAATGGTAAACGCCGTATAAATGGAGAAGAATATAATGGTAATGTATATCATTATGGAACTAATAAAAAAGCAGATGTTTCATTAGTTGAATTAAATAAAATTACTAGTTTTAATTGGAAATCAATTAGGAGACCCGGAGATTAATTCGTATATTTAAGTATAATTTTAAATAAAAAATGTTATGGAAGTAAAAATTTATCGTGAGCCTGAAAATGAAGCTCTAATTTTAGATGAAGATCAATTAGCTGAGTATAATGACTTAGCACTTGAATTAGGGTTCGCAACAACTCAAAATGTTGAGGAACAAAATGTACCAAATGTTTATATTAGTCTAAACAATGCTATGGAGAAGCAACTAAAAGCTGTTTGTCCTATGAAAGTAGATGCCGACAAATATACTAAGTCAACCATTCCGTTAGAGGTACTTAAAGTGTATAAGTTTGCTAAGGACAATAAAATGTTTGATGGTTTTCATATATGGTATAATGATGTTGATCCTGATCCTATGTTAATAGGTTGGAATTGGAGATCAGAAAGTGATAAGAAGAATGGTTATACATGGAACCTAAATAGATTCTTAATAGCTAGATGGGGTGATTGTGCTTTGGAATTACCTGAATTACTTGAATTAGGATTCCAGAAAATGAAACAAGAATTAATTGATAAAGCAACATCAGCGATTGATAAATGTAATTCTGTATTAACAAATCCTGATTTGCATGTTAGAAAGATATTATCTAATTCAGCTGATAGTGATATTAGTTTAAATATAACATCTTCAGGAACAATTTACTAATAACTAAAAACAGATAAAATGGAAAAATTAGTAGGAATAACATTAGGGGCATTTGGGATTGCGGCATTAACAGCAGTAATTATGGCTTGGCCAACACAATGGCTTTGGAACAATGCTTTGGTAGGAGCAGTGGGTGGAATTAATCCAATAGGATTTTGGCAGGCATTAGGAATTACTTTCCTTTGTAATGTCTTATTCAAATCTACCTCAAATAGTAAATAATATGAAGATGGTTATTAAAGTTTTAGCAATATTCCTATCGGTAGCAGGATTAGCACAGCTAATAGATTTATCATTCTATTTGATGAATCAATCAGACACATATGTATTCTATTTAGGAATTGTATCATTAGCAGCTACATTCGTTGCATTTGGACTATTAGGATTAGGCGCAACTAAGTGGATAACAAAGGAAGACATTAAATCAACTATAAAAGAAAAATATGATAGGAAATTATTATCAAGTAGTATTAAAGACAGGGAAAACTCACCCATCACTTTATGTTAGTATTCAAACCGCCATTAAAAAGGTGGGAGCAGAAAACATTAAAGAGATTAAAGAGATTAGAAAGGAATTAGTGGACACTAAATACACTGAGATTGTAGGGGTGATGAATATAGATTAGTTTGGCTTTATAATTTTTAATTCGTATATTTAAGTATTATTTAAAACAAAGGTTATGGTAAATTATAAGGATTATGAAATATTAATAAATGATTATAATTATGAACACCTTGAAAGTGTAAAATATGTATTTTATAATACACATGATTATGACGAGCCTGGAGGCACAGGTAGTAGTATTGAAGATTGTAAAGAACAAATAGACGAATTAATACAATAAAGGTTATGGAAAAAGAAGATAATTTCTATAAAGATATAAAAAAAACAGGTAAAGTATTAATAATCTCAGCCATTATATATTTTTTTATTAAATGGATGAATATAAAACCAATTAGATGGGTTTATTTTATAATAATATTTCTTATATTATATTTCATTCAAAATAACACCGGATATCAATATCAAATTTTAGACCATTAAAACAATAAAGGTTATGAAAATATTTCCAACATTATATAAACGTTCCAATAGTAAAGAACATATTAATCAATGGCAAATTGAAGTTGATGGTGACAGTTTTAGAACCACAACAGGATTTGTTAATATGAAACAATTTACAGGTGACTGGACAAGATGTGAGCCTAAAAATGTAGGTAAAAAGAATGCTACCACAGCTGAAGAACAAGCATTATTTGAAGCAAATGCTATGTTCACAAAACGTAAAGATTTAGGTTATTGGGAAGATATTAATGATTGTGATAAGAAGGTGTTTTTCGCACCAATGTTAGCACAAGATTATGATAAACGCAAAGATAAGGTTAAATTTCCAATCCTATCACAACCTAAATTAGATGGTATTAGATGTGTAGTCAAATCTGATGGAATGTGGACTAGAAATGGTAAAGAGATTATATCAGCACCACACGTGTATGAAAATTTAAAGCATATCTTCGATACTCAACCGGACCTAGTATTAGACGGCGAATTGTATACTTCAAATAGGGACGTTGATTTTAACACTATTATTTCATGTGTTAGAAAAACTAAACCAACACAAGCTGATTTAGATTTGTCTGCTCAATATATTGAGTATTGGATGTATGATATGTTAGATCCTAATGAAGTTGATTATGGTTATGAAGGGAGATGTGAAAATTTATTTGATTTAAAACGAGAATTTAATTTAGATCCATTTATTTATAAAGTAATTGCAACTTTTGAATTACCTGATGCAAAACATGTAGATGAACAATTAAGTCATTACATTGGACAAGGGTTTGAAGGTCAAATATTAAGAGATCCAAATTCATTATATGAAAATAAACGTTCTAATGGTTTATTAAAACATAAAACATTCCATGATGATGAGTTCAAGATATTATCAGTTAATGAGGGAGTAGGTAAGTTTGCTAACAAAGCCGCTACTATGTCATTTCAAACACCAGAGGGAGTTAAATTTGACTCAACTATTAATGGTACAATGGAGTATTTGGAGGAAATATGGGCTATTAAGGATCAATTAATAGGTAAGTTAGCAACTGTTAAATATTTTGAGAAAACAACTGACGGTTCACTAAGATTTCCTAAAGTAATAGCTATAAGAGATTATGAATAGTAAAAGCCCTCGAGTGAGGGCTTAAAGAAGTAATAGAATATATAATTAATAAATAAAGTAAGAAAATTATGAAAAGTCAATTAGTAAATTTTGTTGAAGAAAATTTTGAAGAAGTTAAATCATTCTTTTATAATCAAGAAAGAGAAATGATTATTGAAGAATTTAAAAACGAGAGTGATAGAGACCGAAATGAAATGATTTCAGTTTTAGATGAACAAATGAATGTTTCAACTTCACTTGAATTAATAGAAGTAATAAATGAGAGATCATTAGGTGTGGATTTAGATGATGATTATGAAGTGTTATTTGAAATGATTAAAAGTTATATTTCGTATATTTAAGTATTATAAAAATAAAGGTCATGATAAAAGAAATCCCGTCACATGTAATTGAAGAAGGCAATATCAAAGTAGTTAAAGACACAGGAAACTTTGGTGGATGTAATATGTGGAATTTATATATAAAAGATATTACAGGATGGTTTAGAGATATACAATGGGTATCTATAGATAATGCTCAACCATTTTTCAAAACACAATTACCTCGTTACCGTGAGATAAGTAATAATAAATTTGAATTAGTAAAATAAATAAAGATGAGTAAAAACAGTGCCAAACAGAATTACCAATCATTAATTGAGTGGTTGCCAACTTTAAATCAACCTAAAGTTAAGAAAGAATTATCAACAACGAAATTTTCCAAAGCGGATCATTATAAACAAAACGGAGCAAAGTAATTATGACTAGAAGACAACAACTTATTAAAGAGGTGAAAGGACTAAACATTAAAACAATTAGACCTGCTCACATGTGTACAACAGAGTATTTAGAATCAGTAGTGAGTGCACCTGTAGAATCTGTAGAGGTAAAAGCTGGTTTCTTTAAAAGACTTTTTAATAGAAAATAGGTTTTAGTAAGGTACTAGGCTCCCATAGGGAGCCTTCGTATATTTATTTTAAAATAATTAGTATATGAAAATGAAAGTAGAGCAATTTACAATACAAGAAATTTGGGCCGCGTCACGACATACTGTTCAAAAGAATAAAAAGAAGTATGACCGTAATAAAGAAAAACACAATAAAAAGGACTCTAATAAGGGTCCTTATTTAGTTTGTTAGGCTTATTAAATTTTATTTCGTATATTTAAGTATAATTTTAAAATATGATATTATGAATCAAATTGTAAAAGAAAAGATTATTAGTTCAATGAATATGATGTTAAAAAATACAGAAGTAAAAAATCTAATACCACTTCCTGCAAGCAGAAAGAATTATGGTAGATGGACTTTTGGTTATAATACTAATGATTATACTTTATATTTTAGTAACGCAGAGGTTTATATAGATACTAATTTTGGTTTGTTTGTAGCAGATGTAGTTAATTTATAAAAATAAATAAGTTATGAAAAAAGCACCAAGTTCTGAAATATTCGAAGAAATGAAAGCAGCAGCTATAGCTGTTTGGGAGACATATGATAATCAATTCGGTTATGTGACAGGGAAATTAGAAATAATAAATAATATTACTAATATTCAGGATAATGTTATGGTCTTTTATAGAATGTTTGATTATCAAAATCAATCTGCAATGAGAGCCAAACTTAGTTTAGACTCATTAGAATATATTAACAATAATAGGTAAGTTATGAGTAGAGTAGCAGTTCAATATAAAGACAGACCTGATATTACCATTTACAAAATTGTCTGTTTTAAGAATAGTAAAAATGAAATCTTAATAGATAATGTAAGGGAATTTCTTAAAAACCCAAACATTGAATCATATGAGATG
>Ga0114964_10001485_pt1 | contig 17074 bp, 16 predicted proteins | sample C_131016_MF_Meta_FD_92638 | JGI IMG/M metagenome (GOLD analysis project Ga0114964, IMG submission 92638) | Freshwater microbial communities from Lake Croche, Canada to study carbon cycling - C_131016_MF_MetaG | ecosystem: Environmental > Aquatic > Freshwater > Lake | place: Lake Croche, Canada... | reverse complement strand
TGCGCACTGTTGATCCTGCGCATCGCGGGCGGGCAACTGGCACCTACCAAGGCGGTTTTTTACTAGGTGGGCTTGCCGGTCCAGCAGTCGGTGGGCTTGTGGTGGGTTTCAGTATTCGCGCACCATTTTTTGTTTATGCCGGAACGTTAATGCTGGCGGTCATGACTGCATACTTTGCTTTGCCTCGGGGACTTGGCCATCCGGATAAAGACTCTTCAGATCAGGGCAACACTGCTCCGGCCGAGCCGCCAATGCACATCAAACAGGCACTTAAACTGCGTGCATACTGGACCGCATTAACAATCAACCTGTCTACGGGCATGACATCTTTTGGTTTGCGCACATCGCTGTTGCCGTTATTTGTCATTGAAGTACTGCACAAAGATGCCCGAACATCGAGTATGGGATTTTTAGTTTCGAGCTTGGCGCAAGCAGCACTGCTACTACCTGCGGGACGGCTTGCTGATACTCGTGGCCGCAGACCAGCTTTGATTCTGGGAACAACTGGGTTAACGATTGCGATGTTGTTGTTAGTTGCACATGAATCTTTATCGTTCTATTTTCTAGCGATGATTGTGATGGGCTTTAGCGGTGCATTCTTGGGCGCTGGTCCAGCCGCAGTCATCGGTGACATCGTTGGGTCACGTCGAGGTGGACCCGTTGTTGCCACCTATCAAATGACTGGTGATCTGGGCACTGTCGCTGGGCCGCTTATTGCCGGATTCTTGCGCGACGTCACGGGAGGTTACGCATTGCCATTTGCAGTAGGTGCTGGCGTTGCCGCGCTTTCCCTTGTAATGGCAGCTGTGATGCCAGAAACTAAGAAATCTGAAGCGCTCACAACTTAAGGCGCAACAACTCGTTCTGGTAAATCAATACCGGTATGTGCATGGCAGTCGTATCCATTGGGATTCTTCACTAGGTATTGCTGGTGATAATCCTCTGCGTACCAAAAAACAAGCCCCTGCGCATCGCGCATCTCTGTGGTGATCGAATCGAAACCTTTACTGACCAAAATGGTGTTGTATGAGTTTGCAGTTTGCTGCACGACATCAGCCTGCTCTGCTGTGGTCCAATAGACCGCGCTTCGGTATTGCGAACCGATGTCATTTCCTTGACGATTACCTTGAGTTGGATCGTGATTTTCCCAAAAGACTTTGAGAATGTCATACAGTTCAACGTCAGCGTCGTACACAACAAGTACGGTCTCTGCATGACCGGTTGATCCAGTGCAGACCAAGGGGTAAGTCGGATTTTCGCCATCGCCACCCATGTAGCCCACAGCCGTTGTTACGACACCAGGAATCTGCCATAACTTTCGTTCAGCACCCCAGAAGCAACCCATGCCCAGATAAATCCGCTGAGAACCAGCTGGCCACGGACCTTCGATTTCACTACCAAGTACAAGATGCGACGTCATGTCCCTAGCCTGCCAACAAATCAACAAAATTGCATCTGCAATACTTGCCCCATGCTCAACGCAGAACCAACGGATGCCCGTGAAATCTTTGCCGTTGAGGTTCAGCGGACGGCAAAACGACTGCGGTCCATGAGTTTAGACAAACTCAGCCAAGGCAATCGGGTTGCGGATACCCGCAAAGTTGTCGGAAACATTGCTCAATACGGTTTAGCGCGAATCGGTCAATCTCAGCATGATGTTCCTGGCTTAACGCCTGCTGCACTTGCCGATCAACTTGTCGTAGTTGCTCGATTACTCAATGACGTGGAATCCGACAGCGACCTAACTGCCTTCAGCGAATCGTTACGTACGCTGCGGGCCACTCTGTAGTGGTACCCCCGGTGGGACTTGAACCCACACTGTCACGATTTTAAGTCGTGTGCCTCTAATCGATTGGGCTACGGGGGCGTGCTGGTGAACAACGGTGAAGTTCGGTCTAATCCTGACATGACCAATGTGATCAGGATCAGTCAGCCCTAGTCTTGCGCTAAACGTCGGGCAATGCCATCCAGGATGTCCGTTTCCGAAACAAATACCTCGGGTATTGAATTCACTTGCATAATTCGATCAAGTACGAGTGCACCGCCGCCAATGACATCCACCCGACCTTCATGCATCGGGGCAAGTGCTGCGCGATCTGAGCGAGTCATGTGCAATAACTCGGTGGTAACCGCATGGACTTGATCAGCGCTGAGTCTGGCTCCGTGAATAGCTTTGGGGTCATACTCAGTGAGGTTTAACGCCAACGCTGCAACGGTGGTTACTGAGCCGGCTAGGCCAATAAGTGTGCGTGCTTGTGCCAACGGAACAACTTTTGCGGCTTGTGCGATTGCTGCATCGATATCCAAAGTTGCAGCAGTAATTTCTGCACTAGTAGGTGGATCAGAAACTAAGTGACGTTCTGTCATGCGTACGCAGCCAACATTTGTGCTGAGGGACGCCATAGGTTCATGCTCACCTAATACGAATTCTGTTGAGCCACCACCTATGTCGATGACAAGGTACGGCGCTGGCGGCGGATTCTCGGCAAAAGCAAAGTCTCCGGTTGCGCCAAGAAACGATAGTGCTGCTTCTTCGTCACCCGAAATAATATCTGGTTCAATCCCAATACGTTCTTTAACCCCAGCCACAAAGATATTGCGATTCGTAACATCACGACTGGCACTTGTTGCGACAAAGCGGATACGTTCCGGGTGATGCTGGTCAATCAATTCAGAAAAAGTATCTAGCGCAGCAAACGTGCGCTGTAGCGCTGCCTGAGAAAATTCACCTGTGCGATCTACACCCTCACCGAGACGGACGATAGTCATTGTGCGCACAATTTCAGTAAGCATTCCTTCATGCACGTCGGCTATGAGAAGTCGAATTGAATTTGTTCCACAGTCAATCGCAGCAATTCTCATTCCGAACCCTCCACGCACGACATACCAATGCCCCACTCGGCCAACATTGCTAATGCTTTATCGCCAAGTGGATTAACCCCAGGACCTTTTGCAAGTGCATGACCAACCAAGACGTGTAGGCACTTAACTCGCGTTGGCATACCTCCGGCGCTGATCCCGGCAATTTCTTCTACATGGCCAAGTGCCTCACGATCGGATAGGTAACTTTCATGTGCTACCTGGTAACGTGCTCGCAATTCAGAATCTGCAACAAGTTCTTCAGTCATCTCACGCATGACACCGTTGGCTTCCAACGTGCCGATTGCACCAGCCAATTTTGGACAGGTGATGTAATACATCGTTGGAAAAGGTGTGCCATCATCTAGGCGCGGAGCAGTAGTCACGACATCGGGATTGCCACAGGCACAACGATGAGCAACTTCGATTGCGCCGCGAGGCTCACGATTGATTTGGGCGTGCACTGCCTCTGAATCTTGCGCTGAAAGCATATTCGCTACTTCGATTTAGATTTGCTGTACACAACAAGCGGATCGTTCTTGGTTTTAGCTTTGTCAGCTAGGCGCGTACTGCTCCACAGTTTGTTGTACCAAGGAGATTGGTCATTCGGAATAAGTGCGCCAGTTACGGTGTTGATTTGTGTTGCCGTTTGCTTATCAAGCACTACTAGTCCCACTTCACCTGGAAAAACATAATTAAGCCTGGTGCGGGCAAGTGCTTGGAGATACGCGGGATCAGCAATGCGTAACTTGCGATTTTGTAAATCATCGATGATTGACTGCTGTGCAGCAACCTGGTTTTGCAGGTCTGCAACATCTCGTTTTTCACGGATTAAACCGCGCACCGGAACTGCCAACATGACCATCACGAGCATGCCAACGGCAATAAGGATGAACGCGCGTCCGTTCAGCTTGGGGAAAGCAATCACCCTTACAGTCTGCCGTTACTAGCCCTGGAAACGTGGAAATGCGCTACGACCTGCGCAACGTGCCGCTTCGCCTAAGTCGCCTTCGATGCGCAGAAGTTGGTTGTACTTTGCGACCCGGTCAGTACGAGCAGGGGCACCGCTCTTGATTTGGCCACAGTTGAAAGCAACCGCAAGGTCGGCGATGGTCACGTCTTCGGTTTCACCCGAGCGGTGACTCATCATCGTGCGGAAGCCTGCGCGGTGCGCCATTTCCACAGAATCAGCAGTTTCGGTGAGCGTACCAATTTGGTTGACCTTTACCAGCAGAGCATTTGCGGACTTCAATTCAATGCCTCGGCTGATGCGCTCGGTATTAGTGACATAGTGATCGTCGCCGACCAACTGGATGCGATTACCGAGTGCAGCAGTGATCTTGACCCAGGCATCCCAGTCATCTTCGGCTAATGGATCTTCGATCGACACAATTGCGAAGTCATTAACCAACGATGTGTAAAACTCAATCATTTCGTCAGTTGACTTCTTTTGACCTTCAACATGGTACGAACCATCTTTGAAAAATTCAGTTGCCGCAACATCCATCGCAAGGGCAATGTCTGTGCCAACTTTAAAGCCAGCTTTTTCAATTGCTATAGAAATCAATTCAAGTGCTGCGCGATTGCTTGACAAGTTCGGTGCAAAACCGCCTTCGTCACCAAGACCAGTTGATAGTCCTTCGCTCTTCAGAACGCCTTTGAGCGAATGGTAAACCTCAGCACCCATGCATAGCGCGTCTGCAAAAGTATCTGCACCAATGGGAGCCACCATGAACTCTTGGAAATCAACGTCACTGTCAGCATGTGCGCCACCGTTGATGATGTTCATCATTGGAACTGGAAGCACATGTGCATTAGGTCCACCGACGTAGCGGTACAGCGGAAGATTGGCGCAGTCAGCGGCAGCCTTTGCAACGGCAAGTGAAACGCCAAGAATGGCATTGGCACCAAGACGCGCCTTGTTAGGTGTGCCATCAAGTTCGATCATGACCTGATCAACCAAACGCTGATCGGTTGCCTCTAGGCCAAGAATTTCAGGAAGAATCTCTTCTTCAATTGCATTAACGGCCTTGAGCACGCCCTTGCCGAGGTAGCGGGCCTCGCCATCACGAAGCTCTACTGCTTCGAAGGCACCAGTGCTTGCACCCGATGGAACGGCAGCACGACCAACGCTTTGATCATCGAGGATAACTTCGACTTCAACGGTTGGGTTTCCGCGCGAATCAAGGATTTCGCGGGCAATTACATCGGCGATGCTGGACAAGGTTTACTCCCAGAGAATGTGGTGGGTGGTTTTGTGCCTCATTGCACTACAACACCAGCCTATCGGATAGACCGAGTGTGATTTCCTAAAGTCCTTCTGCGGCGCGGACTTCTTGGCGAAAAGTCGTCATCGCAGAACGCAATAAAGACTCCGGATCTAAATCCTGTTCGCGAGCAAGTTCTACTGCAACCACGAGCAGTTCGGTAATTGATTCGGCATTCACTTGACCAACTACAGAGCGAATGTCATCTTTTACTTGACCTTCAGTCGGCTGAACATCAATTTTGCGCGCACGGTAAATCAACTGAGTGGCAAGTTGCAAAGCTGGCATTGCAAGTGGCACTCCATCAGTAACAGATTCGCGCTGTTTCTCTTGGAGTTTTACAGCTGCCCAATTGGCTTCAAGTTCCTCATTAGTTTCAAAACTTGCACCACTAAAAACATGCGGGTGACGGCGGACCAACTTATCCACTACGCCCTCTGCAATGGAATCTAGTGTGAAGTCTGACTCTTGCTCTTGGGCAATACGCGCATGGAACACGATTTGAAGTAACAAATCACCAAGTTCTTCGCGCAACTCGGACACATTCCCAGAATCCATTGCCTCAAGGGCTTCGTAAGTTTCTTCGAGAAGGTACCTAGCTAGGCTCTCATGCGTTTGTTCGGCATCCCACGGGCAACCGCCAGGTGACCGAAGTTGGTCCATGACCTGAACCAAGCGATCAACCGAATCTGACATGTGACTACTTAGGGGCTTGAACCGACAACGTGATGTCGCCTGGAGCGCTCATCATTTTGTTTGGGTTCCACTCGCCATAGCGTGGTGATAATTGCACGCCGACTGCGTTTGAAGTTTCTGCCATGTACTTGTTAAGTGCATCAACTTGCGCACTCTGTGCACCTGTTGGGTCTAACACAGCAATCAACTTTTGCTGGGCCAAAATTTCAAACATGAAATCATCCACAGACTCGAGGGGCACACCATTTTGAGAAAGTAGTTGCTGTTGGACAGCATCTTTGCCGTATTGGGTATAAACGCTGTCGCGGAATGTTGTCACTTCAACTGGCGTAACAGTCACATTCTTATTTGCAAGCGCGGTCTTTAAAACTTCATCTAGGACCAAACGATCCACATTCATCGCACCTAGCAGAACCAAAGTGGGCACCTGCTGGACAGAACCTTTCGGCAACTTTTCAATGTCTGCACGAGCCTTGTTGACTTGATCTGTGACTTTACTCTGCGGGATGCGAACGTCGCCAACCACCGCAGCTGCGCCAGAAAGTTGCTGACCCGAACCACATGCGGTCAACGACATAGCAACAACGGCTACACCAGCAAGTACCCGGATCTTCACAATTTCCTCCAACATCAGGCAGCGCCTGCGATCATGCATAAACTGCGGTCACAAGTTGCGACACCCAGTTCACCAACTCCATTGAATCAACAGCTGAAGTCTCTTGACCCAGCATGCCACTTCGCGGTCTTGGCACAACAATCGTACGTGTTGTTGCCTTCACCACAGTGCCTGGGTACAAGCGAGCCAAGCGCAGTGTCTTGGATTCAGGCAGTTCAACAGGTGAGAACCGGACGGAGTTACCAGCCGAAATTACTTCGGCTATACCCGCCGAGATAAGTTGCACACGAAGGCGAGCAATCGCTACCAACGCCTCAACGGGTGCGGGCATCGGACCAAATCGATCGTTTAGTTCCGCGACTACTTCCGTCACGGCGTCGGAAGTACGAGCGTCGGCAAGTCGTCGATATGCCTCAAGGCGCAATCTTTCTTCAGGAACATATTCATGCGGAAGGTGTGCATCAACCGGCAGCTCTACCTTGACCACAGATTCAGCAATCGGAGCGCCTCCCTGACGCACTTCGTCGATTGCTTCGCCCACAAGACGCACATATAAATCGAATCCAACTTCAGCAATATGACCGCTCTGTTCGCCACCGAGCAGGTTTCCTGCCCCGCGAATTTCTAGGTCCTTCATCGCTACCGCCATGCCTGATCCCAAATCCGTATGCGCTGCAATTGTTGATAGTCGATCGTGCGCAGCTTCTGACAACGGTTTGTCTGGCGAATACAAGAAGTAGGCGTATCCGCGTTCGCGTGAGCGACCAACACGGCCACGCAGTTGGTGGAGCTGCGACAAACCAAAGGAGTCGGCGCGATCAACAATCAATGTGTTGGCATTTGGGATGTCGAGACCACTTTCAATAATTGTCGTCGACACTAGAACATCGAACTTGTTTTCCCAGAAATCAATGATGATTTGTTCAAGTTGATGTTCATTCATTTGTCCGTGAGCAACAGCAATGCGCGCCTCAGGAATCAATTCACTTAGACGTGAGGCAACTCGGTTAATACTTTCAACCCGATTGTGCACAAAGAACACTTGGCCATCACGAATTAGTTCACGGTGAATTGCAGCTACCAAATATTTTTCGTCATACGGTCCAACCGAAGTCAGGACAGGATGTCGTTCTTCAGGCGGAGTTTGAATCGTGGACATTTCGCGCAAGCCAGTGACAGCCATTTCCAAAGTGCGCGGAATCGGTGTGGCCGACATCGTCAACATATCCACATTTGTACGTAGCGCCTTGAGGTGTTCCTTGTGCTCTACACCGAAGCGCTGTTCCTCATCAACGATGACAAGTCCCAAATCCTTGAAACGAACCTCTGCATTGAACAGGCGATGCGTGCCAATCACAATGTCAATCGATCCGTCTTGGATGCCGGCAATAACCGCACGCACTTCTTTGTCTGTCTGGAATCGTGAGAGCGCAGCTAGATTCACTGGGAACTGTGCGTATCTTCGCGAGAAGGTTTCAAAGTGTTGTTGTACAAGCAAGGTGGTGGGCACTAAAACAGCAACTTGCTTACCGTCTTGGACAGCCTTGAAAGCGGCCCGAACTGCAATCTCCGTTTTTCCGTAACCCACATCGCCACAGATCAATCGATCCATAGGGACTTCACTTTCCATATCGCGCTTAACTTCATCGATGGTTGAGAGTTGATCGACGGTTTCAACATGCTCAAAGGCATCTTCAAGTTCCCGTTGCCATGGCGTATCCGGGCCAAATGCATAGCCTTTACTTGCAATGCGGGCGGCATATAGTCGAATAAGTTCACCAGCAATTTGCCGGACCGCCCGACGGGCACGTGACTTGGTAGCCGCCCAATCGCCACCACCGAGTTTGCTCAATGTCGGTGCTTCGCCACCCACATAACGCGTGATTTGATCAAGCTGATCTGTTGGCACGTAGAGTCGATCTCCGCGCTGTCCGCGCTTACTCGCTGCATATTCAATCACCAAATACTCGCGCATCGCACCCTGTACAACGCGCTGACTCATTTCGATGTAACGTCCCACCCCGTGTTGTTCATGCACGACGAGGTCCCCGGCCATCAAACTCAGGGGGTCGATTGCTTTCTTACGACGACTGGGCAATGCCCGATTAGCTCGCGGTGTATCCCGTGCGCCAAATAGATCCATTTCAGTGACGACTAGCAAGTTTCCAGCCGCGAACAGCGCGCCACGTTCCTGGTGACCGATGATGATGTCAACCACCTTGCTCGATCCTGCACTTGCAAGTTCTTCAACAAGCCGCGAAGCTACATCGTTATCTGACAGCGTTTGCTGCAGACGTTCGGCTGAACCGTGACCATTCATGACGACGATAACTCGACGTGCACTATTCCACATTGCATTCACATGTTCGATAAATTCCTCGACGTTGGAACGATAGTCGCGGGCTTGTTCGACTTCAAGCACAAGATCCTGAGGTCCCATTAGTGGAGAGAGCCCAATCCACGTTCGGTCGGTGAAATCTTCATAGACTTCGGAAAGATTTCGGAAAGCAGATTTGCCAAGATCGATTGGTGAAGCGTTACCTGATGTGGCGTTGTGCCAAGATGCTTCCAAAAATTCAGCACTTGTCGTCACTAATTCTTCGGCCCTACTGGCGATGCGAGCTGGCTCAACCTGAACCATCCGCCAACTTGGCGGCAGCACGTCAAGTAGTAATTCCATTTCGGGAACCAAAACAGGTATGAGACTTTCCATCCCCTCGGCCGGGATTCCTTCGGCTACCTTGCTGAGTATCTCGGCAAGTTCTGGATGCTTCACTGCAAGTTCTGCTGCGCGTGTGCGTACGTCAGCATTCAGAATGAGTTCGCGGCAAGCACTCAGGTGCAGTTCCTCAACAGCAACACCTGTCGAGCGTTGGTCAGCAACCGAGAAGTGGCGAATTTCTTCGATGTCATCGCCCCAAAACTCAATGCGCGCTGGATGCTCGGCAATCGCTGGGAATACATCGACGATGCCACCGCGTGCGGCAAACTGACCCCGTCGATCAACGAGTTCAACGCGTTCAAAGCCCAGATCAACGAGTTGGCGAACAACGGCATCCAAGCCAATGGAAGTACCGGTAGCTAATGTCATCGGTGTGACATTGCCAAGGCCCTTCACAATTGGTTGAATCAAAGCGCGAACCGACGTCACCAAAACTTTCACTGGCTTGCTGTTCTCAGGGTGCGCCAATCGGTAGAGCACAGACATGCGTTGGCCGACTGTGTCCCCGCTAGGGCTGAGACGCTCATGCGGCAGAGTCTCCCAAGCCGGAAATAGTGCAATGTCGTGACCGGGAACAAAGTCACGCAATTGGTCGGCAAGGTCAGCGGCAAGTCGGTCGGTTGCGGTTATCACCAAAGTGCCCGGTGCACCGGAAGTTAACGCACCGACAAGGTACGACAACGCTGTTTGTGGCGCACCAAAATTCACCGAGAGATTTTTTTGCAGATCTTGTGTCCCACCAGAAAAAACTGGATCGCAAGACACCGCATCGAGGATTGGTGTGAGGATCATGTTTCTAGACCAAGCAATCAACGAGAGTTGCCACGAATTCACGACGTGACACGATTGCACTTGGCACGTGAGTATCAGATTTATTAAAGGCTAGGTCGTTACCGTGACGATCACACACCACTAAACCAAAATGTGCTGCGATGGCCATCGGGGCGGCAATATCCCATTCATAAAAACCGCCTGTGTTGACATAAATGTCAGCAGCTCCAGAAATGATTTCGGCTACTTTGTAGCCCGCCGACCCCATGGGGATTACTTCAACACCACGCTCTGGGAATTTGGCTTCAAGTGCACTGACAATACGATGTATTTCTGCAGGTGGACGTGAATGTGAAACCAAAACTCGAATTGGCCGTTCAGTGTCCAGCACATCAGCCAAGAGTTCACTCGCAACGTGGTCTGCAGTTGTCAAAACTGTGCCAGTTGCAGGCAATCCCACCGCAGCAGCAATGAGCTTTCCCGAGTTTGTGCTGTTGGAATCCCACAGGGCAATGTGGACAGCAAATTCATCGGAACCATTAGCGAAGTGACTAGAACCGTCAAGTGGATCAACAATCCAAAGGCGTATCGCATCGGCTCGCAAACCGTGCTGGTCGCCTTCCTCACTCAATACCGAATCCAACGGACGCATGCTCGTCAGTTGTGTGTCGAGAAAATCGTGTGCGCCTTTATCGGCCTCTTTTGCAAGAACTTCTCGACCAAGAGCCGCCAACGTACTATCTAATTCGTCATCGTCATCATTAAAACTAGTGACAACTTTTCGCAAACCCATCAAGAGTTCACCGGCTTGGGCGGCAAGCATTCCGGCTAACTGATGATCGTTCATGAGTTAAATTCATTCTGAGTCGGTACTAAACCTTGAGCAATCAACATTTCAACGGCATCAGCGCCACGCACACGTAACATCTCGACACCAGCCTTTTCGGCAGGGCGAAAATTTTGGAGAACAAAATCTGCAGGATCTTGTTGACCCACAGGTCGACCAATTCCTAGACGCACTCTGAACCACTCACCAGTTCCCAGTGAGCTTCGAATTGATTTCAACCCATTGTGCCCATTGTCGCCGCCACCAAGTTTTACTCTGATTGCCTCGAAGGGGATGTCGAGTTCGTCGTGGAGAACAAGGATGTGGTCTGCGGGGATTTTGTAGAACGTGGCCAGCGCCTTAACAGGTCCGCCTGATTCATTCATAAATGACAGCGGGGTTGTTGCGATCACTTGATGGCCATTTATTCGCATTTCGGCAACATTGGCTAATGCTCGTTTATGTCGCCCGAGTTTTGCGGAGTGACGTGATGCTAATTCTTCAATCACCATTGCGCCAACGTTATGGCGCGTAGATGCATAGGTGGGACCTGGATTTCCAAGTCCCACCACAAGCCATGCATCTGGCGTGCTCAAGATTTACTCAGCTGAGTCTTCGGCTGGCTTTTCGCCAGCAGCTTCGGCAGCAGCCTTCGTGAATTCACGAGCAGCAGCCTTCGAAGCAGCAGCTTCTGTTGCAGCTTCAACAGCAGCATCTGAGGCAGCACGTGTCTCAGCAGCTTCACGAGTAAGTGTTGCAGCTTCTGCAGCAGTGATGAGAACTAAGTCCACGTGCTCAACGAATCGACGCACTGGATCAATCTGAATGTCGCGTGGTGCAACCGTTTCGGTTTTGCCACCGATTACAACTTCGATTGACGCTGCGCGCTTGCGAAGTGTCAATGTGAGTTCGTGCGCATCAATGTGAACGTGAACAGGTGCGGTTCCATGACCGTAAACAACTGCTGGTACTCGGCCTTCACGACGCATGCGACGTGCTGCGCCCTTGCCAAAATCGGTACGTGATTCTGCAACTAGTGCTGCCATGAGATTTCTCCTCGTTAGGTCCGGCGGACTGCGCTCCGCAGCAGACCTTCGTCGATAACGGCTCTCCTAATGGAGGCCCTCGCCGAGGAGCATCCCTAGGCTAACGGTTAAACGCCAACGTGGTCAAAAAGGCTTGCAACTGAGCCTTCATCGAAGACTTCGCGAATAGCGCGAGCAATAAGTGGCGCAATCGGCAGAATTGTCAGACCTGGGAAGCGATTCTCAACTGGAATCGGCAAAGTATCTGTGACAACGACTTCCTTGATGCGCGACTCGGTCAAGCGCTGGGCGGCTGGCGCCGAAAGAACACCATGAGTTGCGGTCACAATAACGTCTTCAGCGCCGTTTTCGAACAAGGCTTCTGATGCTTTAACGATCGTGCCACCAGTATCGATCATGTCGTCAACAACGACACAGATACGACCACGTACGTCACCAACAACTTCCAGGACCTTTGCTTCGTTGGGAACATCTGGATCGCGTCGTTTGTGAATGATTGCCAGTGGTGCACCGAGGATGTCGGTCCAACGTTCAGCTACGCGCACACGGCCTGCATCTGGAGAAACAACAGTGATTTTGCTGCGATCAACAGTCTTGCCGACGTGAGCGGCCAAGATTGGAAGTGCAAACAAGTGATCAACAGGTCCATCAAAGAATCCTTGAATTTGCGCAGTGTGCAAATCAACGCTCATGATTCGATCTGCGCCTGCGGCAGCAAAAAGGTCTGCCATTAAACGGGCGGAGATTGGTTCACGTCCAGCGTGCTTCTTGTCTTGGCGGGCGTAACCATAAAAAGGTGCAACGACTGTGATGCGCTTGGCTGATGCGCGCTTAAGTGCATCAACCATCAAAAGTTGTTCCATGATCCAGTCGTTGACTGGAGCTGAATGCGTTTGCAGAACAAAAGCATCGCAACCACGGACTGATTCTTCGAAACGAACGAAAGTTTCACCATTGGCAAAGTTGTATGCGCGAGTTGGCACCAATTCAACACCAAGGTTCTCGGCTACCGAAGCAGCAAGTTCAGGATGTGAACGTCCTGCAAGCAGAACCATGCGCTTTGCGTTGCTTTGGGTAATCCCGGTCATGTCATGCTCCCTTGGATGGTTCCGTTTTGCTGTACTGGTTTCTCAACAGTTACTGCTACTCAGAGTCTGCCACTGCCGCTTTGGCAGAGTCACTACCGGGTCGCCTTCGTAGGACCCAGTCAAGGATGTTGCGTTGGCGAGCACGGCCAACTGCCATTGATCCGGCAGGTACATCTTCAGTGATTACTGAACCTGCAGCCGTATAAGCGCCGTCACCAACAGTGATTGGCGCAACAAGCATCGTGTCGCTTCCAATGCGCACGTGCTTGCCGATTGTGGTCTTGTGCTTCTCGACACCGTCATAGTTCACAAAAATTGTGGCAGCACCAATGTTGGTGCCTTCCCCGATAGTCGCATCGCCGACGTAGGAAAGATGAGGAACTTTTGCTCCCTCGCCTAAGACTGCGGCCTTCATCTCGACAAATCCGCCAGCCTTAGCCTTCGGACCAAGCACTGTGCCAGGACGCAGGTACGTGTACGGCCCAACCGTTGCCTGCGCACCAATGCGCGCACCGATTGCCGTTGTCCGCACCACGCTTGCACCTGACTCCACAACAGTGTCTTGTAGTGAAGTGTCCGGACCAACCACCGCGCCAGCCGCAACAGAAGTTGCACCCGTCAGTGTGACATTTTGTAGTAAGTACGCGTCTGGTTCTAACGTCACAGTTGGATCAATCCACACGGAATTCGGATCAACCATGGTCACGCCCGACAACATCCAGGCATCAACAATGCGCTTGCGTAAAATCGCTCCTGCTGTGGCAAGTTGGCGGCGATCGTTAACGCCCAAAATATTGTCTTCGTGAGTAATACTTGCACCGACGATGTCGCCATCCGCACGCAGAATCTCAATCACATCGGTCAGGTACTGCTCGCCTTGCGAATTATTTGTACCAACGCGGGAAAGCGCCGAACGCAATTTTGCAACATCAAAAACGTACACCCCAGAATTAACTTCGTTGATTGCCAACTGTGTCGCTGTGGCATCTTTATGTTCAACGATTGATTCCAATTCACCGGCAGAATTTCGAACGATTCGACCATAACCCGTTGCGTCGCCCACAACTGCGCTGAGCACTGCCGCACTCGCGGATGTTTGCTTGCCTATCAACGACGTTAAATCTTCGGTTGTTAGTAACGGCGTATCGCCTGCGAGAACTAAAACAGAACCTGATTGCACACTCGGCATTGCCTCAAGAGCAATCGCAACTGCATGACCCGTACCGTTTTGAAGTTCTTGGGCTGCCGTTTTGGCGCTCGGGAAAGTTGCCTTGAGGCGCTCTAAAACCGATTCCCGACCATGACCAACCACGACGATGGTGTGCTCGGCAACCAATGGAGCAACGGAATGTAAAACGTGCTCAACAAGTGAGCGGCCCAGAACCTCATGCAGGACCTTGGGCAAAGACGACTTCATCCGGGTGCCCTGACCGGCAGCAAGGACAATAACGGCCGCCAGCGGTGGACTTGAAACTGATGAAGAATCTGCAGACGCGGTCACAATGACAAGCCTATCTGCCCAATTTGCTCCCGGACGTGGATTCGAACCACGATAAGCACCTCCAAAGAGTGCTGTCCTGCCTTTAGACGATCCGGGAAAGACAACCGCAAAAAGCAGTCACCAACTCAACGAATTCTAGGCTGTGGCGGCACAATACCCCAAACCAGTCACTGCGCCAGGCTCACAGCACATAAATATGCGGCAGGTAACTGCGCTACCCTTAAGGAAGTTGCACGCAAACACTCTGCGGGCCACACAACTCGGGAGGTGCACATGGCAGTAGCTCATCATGATGATGATGCCGATCTGACCGCGCGTCATCGCGAAGTGGAACCTGACCGCGTTCGAATGACAGGGCACCAACGACGTGCCCAACTCGTTGAGGTTGGTCGCACCTTATTTGCAGAAAAAGGGTTCGAAGCAGTAACTGTCGAAGAAATCGCACAGACAGCAAAAGTGTCCAAGCCAGTCGTTTACGAACACTTCGGATCAAAAGACGGACTCTATGCAGTCGTCGTTGACCGCGAAATGAACTTTCTACTGAATTCAATTACCAAAGCGCTGACTGCAGAACACCCGCGCGTACTACTTGAACAAGCCGCCATGGCACTGTTTGACTACATCGAAAACAGCACCGATGGTTTCCGCATACTGTTACGAGACAGCCCAGTTGCAACCGCGAGTGGAAATTTTGCCAGCCTCTTATCCGACGTTGCCGTGCAGGTAGAAGCACGACTGGCAAACGAATTCACATCCCGCGGCTTCCCCAAAGAGATGGCGCCAATCTATGCACACGCATTCGTAGGCATGGTTGCACTCACTGGACAATGGTGGCTTGACGCGCGCGACACAAAGAAAGACGAAGTCGTGGCACACCTCGTGAACCTTGTCTGGAATGGCGTCGTTGGCCTTGAACAAACACCACGACTCATCAGTCGTCGCTAAACAAACCTGCAACCTACTGGGGCACTACACGTGCCCAATCCCTACTGGGGCACTACACGTGCCCCGTGCACCGGACCATGCGCATGAATTGCATCGCGCACCAAACCCGATGACTTCAACGCAACTACCAAATCAATTGCTGAAGATTCAGAGCTCGCTAAAAACGCACAAGTAGGACCACTGCCACTTACGACTGCAGCCAACGCACCCGACTGACGACCATACGACAACACTTCTGCAAGTTCAGACTTCAAATCAATAGCCGCCCGCTGAAGGTCATTGTGCATATGGCGCGCCAATACTTTTGCATCGCCTTGCGCCAACGCAAACATCAATTCCTCCGGTACCGCAACATCCACCTCTTGATCGTCATCGAGACGCAACTCATCAAGCCGGTTGTACACATCAGCAGTCGAAAGACCACCCGAAGAAATTGCAAACACCCAGTGGAAATTACCACGTGTCATAATCGGCGATAGTAAATCCCCACGACCCAAGCCAAGAGCGCAACCGCCATGCAACATGAACGGCACATCAGCACCCAACTGCGCAGCGATTGCATCAAGTTGGTCACGCGGAATGTTCGCTTTCCAAAGCTCATCGCAGGCCAGAAGCGTGGCGGCTGCATCTGCACTACCGCCAGCCATTCCACCCGCAACTGGAATGTTCTTTGCAATTGAAATACTCACACTCGCTTGTTCACCGCATGCTTGCGCAATGAGTTCAGCCGCTCTCCACGCAAGGTTCGTGCTGTCAGTTGGCACAACATCTGCAAATGCGCCGGTGACAGTGAGCGACATCTCGGCCGCCCGAGTGACTGTCACTTCGTCGTAGACACTCACTGCTTGAAAAATCGTCGCGAGGTCGTGATAGCCGTTGAACTCGCGATCGCCCACGCCAAGGAACACATTGACCTTGGCAGGTACGCGAACTGTGACAGAACCGGACACAAGAATTACTGTACGCCGTCAGCGGCTTGGGCAATAGCGACAAAGTCAGCAAGCGCGAGCTGTTCACCGCGCAAACCAGGCTCAATGCCAGCCCTGCCCAGAATTTCCTCAATCGCCAACGAACTGCCCAGCGCCTGGTTAAGCGAAGACCGCAAAGTCTTGCGCCGTTGATTAAATGCAGAATCTACGATCGCAAATGTGCGGCGGCGTAATGCTTCATCACCAGGAACATCGCCGCGCACGATACGGACAAGTCCCGAATTTACATTCGGTGCCGGCCAAAATACATTGCGACCTACCGCGCCAGCCTTGGTGACGTTTCCATACCAGGCCAATTTCACACTGGGCACTCCATAAGTGCGACTTCCAGGACCCGCAGCCATTCGGTCAGCAACTTCTGCTTGCACCATGACAAGACATTCACGAATGGACGGAAACGTTGCAAGAAAGTGCAGGACTACGGGCACCGAAATGTTGTACGGCAAATTTGCAACTAGTTTGGTCGGCGCGAGCGGCAACTCAGAAATTGTCATTGCATCATCATTAATTACCGAAATGTTCGAGACAAAATCAGGTGCGTACTCCTTAATAGTTGCAGGAAGCTGACCTGATAACAAAGTATCAATCTCCACAGCAAGAACATGTGACACATGTGGCAGGATCGCCAGCGTCAACGAGCCTAAGCCCGGCCCAATTTCAACTACAACGTCATTGGATTCAAAGTGTGCTTCTTGAGCAATACGTCGAACCGTATTGGGATCAATCACAAAATTCTGACCCAGTTTTT
>Ga0114964_10001484_pt1 | contig 17079 bp, 28 predicted proteins | sample C_131016_MF_Meta_FD_92638 | JGI IMG/M metagenome (GOLD analysis project Ga0114964, IMG submission 92638) | Freshwater microbial communities from Lake Croche, Canada to study carbon cycling - C_131016_MF_MetaG | ecosystem: Environmental > Aquatic > Freshwater > Lake | place: Lake Croche, Canada... | reverse complement strand
TGCTACTATACTATTAGCTGATACTGTATTAGTAACTACTAAACTGTTACTACTAGTGATATTTCCAACAGCACTAATAATCCCACCAGTTAACACGTTACCGCCGGTTACGTTACCAGTTACGCTTACTACTGCGCCTAAGTGACTACTACCTGTAATGTTGCCAGTTATGCTTACGGAACTACCAGTCATCACACCGCCAACTACACTTGCTGCGGTTACTGCGCCACTTGCGCTTACTGTTGTACCTAATAAACTACTACCTGTAACTGTACCGGTAGCACTTACTAAACCACTAGTTAATATATTACCGCCAGTAATATTGCCAGTTACACTCGATGATCCGCTGTTAATTACATTACCACCATATATATTACCACTAGCACTGATTCCAACGTTAGTTGACCAAACGTTAGCTGTACTGTTATATGTCCAGTTAACTAATGGGCTGCTAGTAGGACCAACATTTAATCCGGCACCATTAATATTAGAATAGGTTGTCTGATTATTAGCTAATTCAATGTACAAGTCGTTCGTTGTAATAACATTACTGTTGATAAACGTAACATTACCTTGTACGTTTAAGTTACCTAATATGTTTGCGTTGGAGCTAACATATAATGTATTAGCACTTACTTGACCGGCGGCGCTAATTAACCCGCTGGTTAATATATTACTACCAGTAACATTGCCACTAGTAATTGTACCAGTTGTTGAGATTACATTGGACCCAAAGGAAGCTAAGAAACTAGCAGCACTAGCATTAGAATACCCGGCAGCTAATCCAGACAATAAAGCTCCATTGCCTAAGATGTAATTACCAACGATGTTCCCAGTAGCACTTACGGCTCCGGTCAACATATTTCCGCTAGTTATGTTACCACTTGTTGATATTGAATTGGACCCAAAGGAAGCCAAGAAACTAGCAGCACTAGCATTAGAGTAACCAGCAGCTAATCCAGATAATAAAGCTCCGTTGCCTAAGATATAACTACCAACGATGTTCCCAGTAGCACTTACGTTACCGGCAGCCACATTACCACTAAATGTTGGCAAATAATTGGCTACATTGGCATTGCCATAACTTGCTGGCAACCCAGTTAACTGACTACCGTTACCTAATATGTAATTTCCCTGAATATTTCCAGTAGCACTAATCACGCCTGAATTATTAATATTTCCAGTTGTTATAGTGGCAAATGATGTTGGGAAACTCTGATCGACCCAAGCATTTCCCGTGCCGTCATATACGTACTGATATTTGATACCAGTAGCAGAATTATACCAGAAATCACCTGGCGCAGCATTAGCTGGTGGAGTATTCGCTTGTGTAGTCCAATTGATAACATCAGTTAAATATGCCGCGTTACCAAAAATATAACTACCCGAAATATTTCCTGCTGCGCTTATAAAACCACCTGTTAGTATATTACCACTGGCACTGACATCGCTACCAGAGTATAAAGCTCCGCCAGATAAATTGCCAGTTATTGACATGTTACCTGTTGTAGTAGCGGTGCCAGTTGCGTTAGCTGTAACAATGGGATTGCCGCCCCATAACAAACTATTTCCTGCGGCTAAACTCATTTGTACATTGCCGATGTAGATGGTGTTACCGCTTACATGTAACTCTTTCCACTGATTTGTAGCTGTACCTAAACTATAGGCATTATTACTACTTGGGATGATATTGCCGGCTGTGATCAACCCAGTTGTCGTTATGGTATTAGAACCAAACGCAGCTAAGAAAGTGGCGACGTTACTATTAGCGTAGCTAGCTGGCAATCCGGTTAATTGACTACCATTACCAATAATATAGCTACCGGTTATATTAGCAGTTGTTGTGATAGTACCAGTCGTTGAGATTACATTAGAACCAAACGCAGCTAAGAAAGTGGCGACATTACTATTAGCATAGCTAGCTGGCAATCCGGTTAATTGACTACCATTACCAATAATATAGCTACCGGTTATATTAGCAGTTGTTGTGATAGTACCAGTCGTTGAGATTACATTAGAACCAAACGCAGCTAAGAAGCTAGCAGCATTACTATTACTATAATTTCCGGTGCCGGTTATTCCAGTTAAGAATGCGCCATTGCCTAAGATATAATTTCCTTGAATATTGCCGGTTGAACTAATAGTTCCTGAATTATTAATATTTCCAGTAGTGATAGTGGCAAATGAAGTTGGGGGGCTCTGATCTACCCAGACATTGCTTGTACCATCATTTGTGTATTGATATTTGATGCCAGTAGCAGAATTATACCAGAAATCACCAGGGATAATATTGGAAGTAGGTGCTGTAGTACTAGTAGTCCAAGTAATACCGTTACTTGTAACGCCTGTTAGAAAGTGTCCGTTACCATAAAGATATGTACCGGCTATGTTGCCCACAGCACTTACATCGGTTTGAGATAGTACAAATCCACCCGTTATATTGCCAAAGGTCGATATCGCGTTAGTGCCAAAATCAGCTAAGAACGCGGCAGTATTGCTATTGCTGTAGTTCGACCCACCGCCACCGTTACCTATACCGGTCAGGTAGTAGCCGTTACCAAAGATATATCTACCTGTAACATTGCCGATAGCACTAACAGCGTTGGTTGCGAATAAGTTGGTGCCACTGATGTTCCCGTTACCACCGACGGCAATGGGTATACCGCCTTGCTGGACTCCATTGCCAACAAATACCTGCTGGGTATCAGTTGTAAATATCAATTCCCCACTTGCGGGTGTTATGGCAGCTAATTGTGCTGCTGTTCCGCGTCTTATTTGCAAACTCATTCGATTCTCCTAAAATTTTTAATTGACTGTACTAGCATTGATTGAACCTATATCTATGTATAAAGGTGCGGGAGCTACGATAGTCCCCATGTTTATATTACCGGCCGAGGTTACCGCAAACAAATACTGTATGGGATTAGTGTAGGTATTCGCTGCGATATACCCAAAATCCCAACTCAATGCCTTTATATCAAACGAATCAACCAGACCATTGTGTAAACCAGTAGTGGTACCAGAAAGCCCTGTGGTGGTAAATGTTGCTACATTAGCAACATTGGCTACACTGATAGTGACTACTGAATTAGCTGTTACCGTTACATTACTACTACCGTTACTGATGGAACTGCTGGAAATATCATTGATCTGCGGCACTTTAGCCCAGATCGGATTGATGCCATCGTATGTGGCAAAACAATAGTAAAAATAATCAGCATTATACGCATACATGCCCGGTACATCCCCAGCCTTGCCTACTAAAGTTGCGGGAGGTTCGGGGTTAGGCAGAGCAAATAATGTAGAAAAATTGGTATTAGTTTTTTGGAAAGCCGTACGTATGGGATCGCCTAATCCATCATTGGGGGCTGCTCCTACATTAATGATTTCCTGATTCATACTGATCCTTATTAGCTGTTTTATTATTTAGCTAATTTGGATAGTATGTTAGTTTGAATGATTAGATTGCGAAGCTAGAACCGCAACCGCAAGTGGCCGAAGCCTGTGGATTTTTGATGACGAACTGACTGCTTGTAATGCTTTCTTTGTAGTCTATCTCTGCGCCTGTTAGATATTGCATACTGATAGAATCAACTAGTAAACGATGACTGCCTACTGCCAAGACTAGATCGTCTTCATTTTGTTCTTCATCTAGAGTAAATTGATATTGAAATCCCGAACATCCGCCGCCGGCTACGCATACCCTGACCGCTAGGTCTGGATTAGCTTCAGTTTCGACGATACCTATAATCTTATTTTTAGCTGCTTCAGTTAAAGTAATCATATGCGCTCGTTAATTATAGTCCAATCGATGATCTTCCAGAAATTATCGATGTATTTGTCTTTTTCCCACTGGTATGTAAGTGCGTACGCATGCTCCCACATGTCTAATAATAATGCTATATCTGTACGTACTTGATGATTGGGAATGGTTTTGATTGTTCCATTGGTACTGAGATAGCACCAACCCGACCCCTGAATCTTTAACGCTGCTTCCTTGAATGCTGTCTGAAAATCTTCGTAGGTTTTAAAATTGGCTTCTATTAATTCTAATATAGCACCCTTGGGGCGATTAGCGCCTTTTGGAGCACGAAATTGCGGAAAAAACTTATTGTGTAAGAAACTACCAGCTCTGTTATAATTGGCGTCGCCTTCGCCGGCATTGTATTTTTTAGCATAGCCTTTGGCTAGATGTTCATAGTGATATTCGATGGTTTCTTCTGACATCACCGGTGCTAAATCACTTTTGCCGTAGGGCAATGGTGTTGTTTCTAGTTTAGCAGGTTTGGTAGTTTGCTCTATTAAATTGATGTATTCACGCATCAACTATTTAGTTGCGGCGTACGATGCGACCGCGAGAGAAATCGTAGGCACTGAATTCTACTTCTACAGCATCAGCTATGATTACTTTGATATTATGCTGTCGCATCTTTCCAGACAGAGTAGCCAGCACTATCTTATCTGAATCTTCCAATTGAACACGATATGTGGTGTTACGCAGAGCTTCGACTACGATGCCGTTTACTGTAATGACTTCTTCTTTACCCAATGGTGAAATTGATCTCCCTAAGTCTATCCCATCTGAAACTACGCCATCCATTGGCTTCACAATCCCAAACTACACATACATATAGATTAGTGTGTTTAGATATATCATTATCAGCGGATTCTTTATTTATAACTTTGGCGCCAAGGTCTTCATTTAATGTACACCGCATAGTACGCACGGTACCATTAGCCTTGACGAACTTTACCATTACTTGACGTTCATGTAATTCATCACGCATCCAACTTCTCAGTTGTTCGCGTTCCTCATCAGAAGCTTCTTCATACCACGAACCTTCTTTACTCTGTAATAAACGCCATACTTCGCTTTGATTAAATGCTTCTTTATTAAATGTCATCATCCTCTACGCATCCTTGAAATTTCAATGGCTTCTTGATTGCTAAAAATTGGCACTGCATTTGACTTGTGAAGTTGACCAATGCCTATCATTTTATCTCCAGTATACTGCTGGGGTTCAACTTTGGCACAAGGTCCCGCTGTGAATGTTGTACTCTTTGTGCGCTGAGTAAAGCCACGATAGGGTTCGGGCCCTTTGTATACTTCTTTCGAAGCTAGGGCTCTTGCCTTTTTACGATCTTCTTGCTCGATGCCATACTGTTTAAGTAGGGCATTCCAGTCATCTTTCAATTCTCTAGCCTTTTTCGCGTGTTCTGCTGTACGGAACTTTTGTTTGCTTTTACGTTTACCTGTAGTGCTTAACCACGGGCCTTCTAAATGCATCGTCATTTGTAGTCTTGTCTATGAACTGTAATAACAACTATTATAGCAGAAGTAGAGGCGAAAGTCAACCTATTATTCGTAAAAGATATGACGACCTATACGAGCGATCTGCTTTAGATTCCAGTGTGGATTCACAAAGACAGCATGGAAATGTTTGGCATTCTCGTATTTTTCCCGATATTCCAAGAAATCACCACTGAGTAATCTCTCCACTACTTCCTGGCTCTCGATCCAGCGTGGGTCATCATTCTTGATTTTAATCCTGGTACCGCATACCCAGGAAAATTGACAGACTGCCCGCTGAATCCAACTGGTGTTGACCTCGGTGACGACACGATCAGGTGTGAACCAGCCAGTCTTCACTGTCTTAGTAGTCGTAGTATTTTTTGGAACTGAGTACACCGTCTTTTGTTTTATTACGCCACAGACATCGCGAGGAAAATTTGGATCTTGTGTGCGATTGAGCGTGACCATGGCCACAGCCACTTTACCTTCTATGGGCTCAGCACCTGCTTCATAAAAGATATTCCGCTTCATACAATCTATATCACGCTGACTTAGTGATATTGTGGGCGCTGATGTATTGCCTTCGTCAGCAGATGCCACGGTTAATACTAACAAAAATGCTAATATGAAATATATTATTTTCATAATTTGCTCCTTCAGCTATGCGCTGTTTGATTGAGCTTAGAATAGACTTACAGAAGTCTCAGGATGGATGTGTTTCGGACCTTTTGGTACACTTCTCTTCCTGGACGATGACGCTTTTCATTGGTTATAGCATCGTCGTCAATTCTAAGTTGTCAACAAAAGGATTTTACCGAAATCCTTTTAAGGCAGAGTTTGCCATAACTCTGTCACGTGACTTACATTTATACCCCGAGCAAGCCCGCCCGGCAATAATACTTAGTATTTGACAGAAAACATCGTAAGATTACTGTAATTTTTCCACTACTTTTGGCGTTATATACGCTTATAATTCAGGTTTAGGCATAGACTTTAATTTGTCCCACATCTTGCCCTGCTCTATTAATTTGGCTTCTAATGCTCGGTATTTGTCGCCGAGATCTTTAAGTTGATCCCACTCAGATTCGATTTCGGGATTGGGAACGAGTAAGGCAAGCCTCTCTGCTATGGCATCTATCTTCTTTACAATACTAACACCATTTATTTTTATATCGGCATCGGGCCCATCTAAATTTAGAGTGGTAGAATTAGGCGGAGAATATATAGCTGAATTCGATACCCCTAGTGTATAAGAACCAGTCGTATTATATAGAGTATTAGGTGTACTAGTCAACCCTAATAGATTGTTATAACTAGTAATATTACTGGTAGTCAATGCGGCAAAATTTGCGGTAGATAATGATGAGATGTCAGCTGTAGTAAGTGGCTTAAGTGGAGCCATACGCGGATCATACTGATCAGGATTTTGCCAGCTAAAGGTACTTAGGCTAATATTGTCTGTTTTTTCAGTGCCGATCGGTCCCGTAATCTTAGCTAATTGTTTCTTAAAATTTTCAAAATCTATTTCTGTTTTGTCAAGCTCCACTCGCCATCTCCTTTATCTTCCCAGACTATAGTGTCACCGGGTTCCCAACCCAGCTCACTACACCATTCTTCATCAAGATCCAACAATAACTCGTCAGAGTCATCGGGATCTTGAATAACCTCTGCTATGAAAGATTTATTTTGCGGCATTGGCGCTGAGTGCTTCTTTTTCAGCTGTGATTTCTTTGCGACGCTCTTTAACTGCTTTAGAGATTTCCTGGAGAGCTTTACGTGCTCGTGCTGCTGCTGCTTTTACACCTTTACCGGTGAATTTTTCATTCTCGGCGAGGTAAGTGTTAAATGCTGATACGATCTGATCATGATTTACTGACATTGTTATATTCCTTATAATATGCTTTCGCAGTATTAATTATACTGGAATATTGTGATAAGTCAAATTTTTAGTTATCCAAATTTAATCTTTCTATATCGTCTTCCACACAGGCGGCGCCATACTGGATCTCTATGATCTTTAAAGGCGCATCACTTTCATTTGCTAGTTGATGCCACTCGCGACGTTCGATGTGTAAGCTATCAAACTTTTTATAGATGCCCAACAACTCGACCTCTGTACCTTGTTTGATGGTGTAGACAGTGGCAGTCCCGTCAGCCACGAACCAATGTTCAGCTCGTTGACTATGCCGCTGCATGCTGAGACGTTTACCGGGATCTACAGTGAGTTCCTTCAGTTTGACTTCTTGATTTTGCTCATGTAGAACGGTATAATAACCCCAAATTCGGGGAGTTTTTTCTATGTTATCCATCAATGTAATATGTGATCTTGTTCGTCTGCTTCTGCCAGCTGAGATACTTGCGAAAGATATCTATCAAATTCTTCATTTAAATCAATATAATCTTCGTCTGATTCACTGGCTACTTCTTCGCTGACGCCTAATAAACGAAGTAGCCCACCCATATGGACCCGGGTGATGTTGTTTTTATGTAATATCAACATGATCTCCATGATCATGACACGCACCGAATCTTCCAAATTGTCATCAAAGTCCATACTATTAATTATTAAAAAGAAACTGTAGTCGTGAAAAAGTGGCCCTAAGGCCACTTTATTTTAGCAGCTAAGATTAAACTGTGGTAGAGGAAGTTACTGCGGCTGTATCAGCAGCAATGATCTTACCTGATACTTTAACTTCGCCTTTCTTTGCCACTTTAGTCTTTTCTGTAACCTTGTTAGCGATGACAAAACCAGCATCGCCTTCTGCCATGCCCAAACTCTGTAGATGCTTGAGAGCTTCTAATTTAGTCATAGGGCGGGGGAGTTCTACTAGATTAACATCAGTCTGTCCAGCCCTTACTAGAGCTTTGATGCGTGATACTAAATCATTTGCGAAACGCACTTTGACTTCGCCTTTGTGATTGCTAGTGCCTGCTACTGTAAAAAGATTTTCTTGTTTCATATGGATGCCTCGTTTAGTTGCCTATTAAGTTAATAAAATTTACTACCACTACAAAACTATTATAACAGAATTCGGTACAAAAGTCAACCATTATCTGTATTTTGATTGTTCAAAATGCCAATTTGATGATTAAGCCCACTGTGTAAATCAGTAGTAGACTAGCATTGATTATGATGAGACTCCATTCTCGCCACATAATCGATACCACCAACCAGATAGCTGCCCCGAGATTAAGCATGGCAGGCCCCGCCGGGTACCAATTTAATGAAGCTAGAACAGCTCCGACGATGGTCACGGCAGTTGCGATCCACTTGAGGTATATGTCTAATTTTTTCATACTGCAAGTATAGCAGAATTTGGCAAAATAGTCAACTACTATAATCATAAAAAAGCCCCACCGAGGCAGGGCTCTTTATATTACCATTGCTTTCAAATCAACGATATGCGACGTAACAGGTAATTTCAAAACCTAGACGAAGGTCAGTTGCGGAAGGTGTAGTCCAAGACATAGTATTTCTCCTTTTAAATTAAAATACATACAACAATAGTATGTAGCTGAATTATACAGGAGAAATACCCCAAATCACATACTGATAATCATTAAATTCATATAAATGAATTACGTCCTAGCTTTGAGCGCATCCAATGCCTTTTGATAACGCATGGCGTGACTACGTTCTGCTTTGGCTAATGTCTCGAACCAATCAGCTACTTCATCAAATCCTTCTTCGCGTGCAGTCTTGGCCATGCCGGGGTACATATCCGAATATTCATGTGTTTCACCATGTACGGCAGCTTCCAACATCTCTTGCGGAGATTTAGCAGGCATATTGGTGCCAGGTTCTCCTGCTCCACCTTCAATCAAATATTCCATGTGTCCATGGGCATGCCCTGTTTCGCCTTCGGCTGTAGAGCGGAATAATGCCGATAGATCGTTTTCTCCTGCTATGTCGCATTGATTTGCGAAATACAAGTAACGACGATTTGCCATACTCTCACCACCAAACGCATCTTTAAGACATTCTGCTGTTTTAGTACCTTTCAAAGTTTTTTGTGTCATTTGTTTTCTCCCTTAAATTAAATAACCACAAAGTTATTATACTAGTATTTATATGGTAAATCAATGATTATTATAACTTTTTTAATTGTATTTTTTTATGACCGTAATAGGTAAAAGTTATTACCTTCAGCTTAGCCATAAAAAAACCCACGTGAAGTGGGTTTTAATATTATTCTAATTAAAACTATTAGAATGAGTAACGGGCACCAACTAAGATGGTGTTACCATTTACGCTTTCGATGCGATCTTGACCAAACTGGTGACGTAAATCAACAGTGGCAGTAACTTTGTCAAATACAGGCATAGAAGCACCGATACTTGCCAAGGCAGCATAGCCGTCAGTACCATGATCTGGCTTGACATAAGCGGCGCCTGCTTTGGCGGTGAATGTCACAGTACCGATCTTAGCAAAATCATAACCAGCCAATAAACTATACTTGTTGGTATTGCGCTTGAATTCGCGATCCATTTCAACTGCGGTACTGAATTTGCCTTCATGAGCTACAGCGGTCGCGCCTAGATTGGTGTATACACCTTTGCCTTCTTGAATATCTGATCCGCCTAAAACACCAAGATCATAAGCCTGAGCTGAAGCCATTAAACCTACTAACAAAGTTGATAATAATACTTGTTTCATTTAGTTCTCCTTATTAAGATGACTTGATAGTCATACTCCATTATATATGTATACAGTGAAGAAATCAATAGTTTTCAACTCCATTTTAGCAAAAATACTATGTAATCACGTTCACTATTGAAATAAAAAATATATCTGCCTGGCCATTGTCTAGAACTCACATCCACTAACTGCCACTTCCAGTTGTCTGTTAACTCATTTTTATTCCAGGTTAAGATTTCGTCCAAAGTTCCTGTAGGTTTTTTAAGTTCGTGGGCGTACTCAAATTTTTCATCCCCGCAGATGTGATACTCGCTGTATATGCTATCTGTTTCGACTCTAATTGGATACATATTCGCTATTTTTTAATTTAAATAGCAGAGCATCTTGCTCAGACTTAAAACTCCACGTCATCTTACTGATATACCAATAAGAGCGTGTGATGTATCTATCGCCAGGCAAGCCAAAAGACTGTATGTTGTTGCTACATAACTGATCCCAGAAAAAATCAGCATCGGTATGACGTCTGACATCCCAAATAACATTTACATGATAGTGATAATTGTAATCAGATGACAAAATATTTTCTTATGTATAGATCAGCGTTGGGCTGTTTAGTCATGTAATACAAGACATAATCAGTTATACCATAATTTTCGCAAAAACTCTGACCATACCGCATACCACGCAACGCATCAAAAAGATAATTTCTTCGCCATGTAGCATATTCTTCAGATTTAACAAACTTTTGTTTCTGCGTCAGTGGCGCTTGTGCGAATCTTGAGGAAAAGTGCGGGTCGATCATGTCCATAAGTGATTCCTAACCTTAATTAATCTAATCATCATAGCTTCGTCTTCTGCCGTGTATGCTGCTTCTATTTCATGTAATTTAGTATGAGCTACGTCACTAGCTTCTCGCAGATCGTCAGGAGTGCTACCCAAAAGACTTTTGCCACCATTGCGCAGGCGTATCTCTTCGCAAAGATCGCTCCAGCCACTTGCCGCATAGGCGTCGGGTCGATTAGCATAAACCTTAGTCCACCAAGTATATAGTTCCAATATTTCGCGGGCAGCTAACGCCTGCGGTGTAAGTTCTATAACGTCACCTTCTTGGGCATATTCTATATTAGTTAAATCACTTGCCCAATTTAAATGGGCGACGCCAGCTTCGGGACAACGCCATACACGAAGCCGTAGCCATCCTGTGCGCCACCATGGAGTTTTATATTTTTCACGTGATTTATCATCCCAGCATACGTGATGCCACGCAGTTTCTACCTCTACGAAGTCCACAAGCTCATTAAAAAGACAGGGAAGAAAGCGATTTCCCACGTCACACCAATCTCCGGGCTTAATATCCTTGACATGTGCAGTGAGAGCATGGCTGCGAGATATCCAACGATTGTTGATATAGAATCTGACTTCATTTAATTTATCTGGTATGTAGTAAACAAATTTTTGAATATAGTCAAGACCCTCTTCAGCTAGCCACCAGCGAACAGGATATGCGGCTTTGGCACGGTCTTCCCATTCGTGCCATTCTTCGCTGGTGCCACACTTTAGTTTTGTAGTGCCGCGAATCCAGTCTGCTAGCCGGCTACATGTCCAATAATGGCTTCTCATGTTATTTTCCTTTAGAGGGCACTCACATCATGTGACATCAGATCTTCTGCCAATTTGGGATTATCCATAAACAATGCCAGCAAGGCGTGAGTGGTAAACTTTACAGTTTCTTCTTCCCATCTGAGATTATATGAGTCGCTTAGGATATGCAGAATCTCATGCAAGATCGCGATCTTTTGTGTCTGTAAACTGTGATCCGTGTTGACCGAGATCTCTTGGGTGTTAAAGTTGGCACTGCCTATCAAACCCCCCATAGCCTCGCCGGGTTTAAATCTAATGTCGTAACTTGTGCCGCATACTTTTATTTGTGTGTCTTTCATGCTAGCTCCTTTTCTTGTAGATATCGTTTTAATTCTTTGTCAGTTGGATCAACTGTATAATTATTCTTGAAGAATATTTCATAGCTATCACTGCCATACTTTCCTATACCATATAACATTGTAGCATCATTTCCATCCCAAGTCAAGAAGTCTTTGGTCATACGCTGTAATCTTTTGGTACGCACATTCGACATGCCCAAACTCCATACGACCTCACGTATCTCATCTTCTCGAGCCATACTGAATGAATATGGAGTGGGCCAACGATCTACAAATACGGGAAACACCGTTTTTACGGGTACACGTCCGGTCTGGTTCAGCATGATGACTGCCACCATGTGCTGCCACATCTTTGCTCTAATGTCCGTGGCGGGTAGTTGTTGCTGTACCATTAGATCATCACGTAGTGGGCGGATCATCTCGGCCTGCTCCTAATCGTGTTTAAAATTATTAAAAATTCTCGATGCGTGTCGTGGTAGATCTCGGTCTGACTGTATGGATTCCATATAATCAGCACACTCGGTTATGGTGGCCCATACTAGTTTTTCTGCCTGTTCAACACTGATCCATTTACCACTAGTATCTGTTACTAGCCGATCCATTATTCGTTTTAAATTAGCATTCATTGGTTGTTACTTTATCTAACGTCATCATTAGCCCCGTGGACCAGTCTGGGTGCGACTTAATGTGGGCCCATCACTGACAAAATCCATACCAGCAGCACGGCCTTCATAGCATTTACCATTCCATCGCATAGAGATCTTTACCAGCTTGTTGACGATGACTGTGAGATTCTCATGTTCTTTAAAGTTTTGTACCACTGCTTCGGTTAACTTCTCGCTGTTTGCCATCTTGATCTTGCAAGTATCGCTATGTCGTGTCACGAGTGCCATATCTACTCCTTAGTAATTACTGCGGTATAGTTTAACATTTGTCAATTCTGCTACTATTTGGAACTGTTCCCATGCTGCTTTAGCAGCGGGATTCTTTGTTAATTCACTGTTGGGCAAAACTAGTTCTAGCCATGTCTCGTGTCTGCGTATGGGATGAGCACCAAATTGTCTAGGCTGATGTAACTTGCCAGTTTCAATTAATTCTATACTGACACTGCGAAAACGATCTTCGTCTTCATCCTTACAGTCATACCATTCTGGATTTTCTCCGTAGCGATAGACTCGCCATACCGTGTCCCATTCCTTATTGTCATGCGGATCAAAATTAGTTCTGCTGATAACTACCAATACAGAGTCTATGTCAATGACACCATTTACGATATCTTTTACACAGCGACTATAACTGAAGCCTACCAGCATCTATACCTCAAAAGTAAAATTCACATCGAATCCATTGCCAGCTTCGTGAGGCACATACCCTCGGGGATTACATAAAACTCTCGTAGAGCCAATCATATAATCAAAAGGGTTGTGGGTATGACCATGGCACCATCGAACGATGTTTGGGAAATCTAAAATCAATTCACTAAGGTCACTGGCATATCCACCATTCATATATTTGTCGTGCTTGTAGTTGTCATGAATACTCAAGTAACTAGGGGCATGATGCGAGATGACTACAAAAGGTTTATCTCGATTCGATTCTAATACTCGTTTAAAATATTCAACGGTCTTGGTGTGTTCGCTGGCAGTGCGCTCAGGTGTCAATTTGAAATAATTATTACCTTGTTGCTGCGTAATCGAGCGATAGTCATGCATGCCGGTCTTAAGGGTCAATATCGTTCCGGGATCATTTTTATTGAGATCGGTCCACATGGTAGCGCCCAAAAACATCACACCTTCGTATTCTTGTACTTCGTTTTCCAACACGGTGACATTGTCGGGCAGCATGGATTTTAAAATGCCGTAAGTTTTTTCTAGACGTCCGCCGTATGATTCATGATTGCCCATGACCATGAACACTTTTTTGTATTTGGCACATTCGTGGAAGAAAAATTCCGAACTGGGATACTCTTTGTTTGGAGTCGATGTTTTAACTTTTAGATCTTCCAAATCTCGGCGCATACTGCGTACTTCGCAGATATCACCAGCCAAGATTAGTACCTCCCCGCCGGGCATATCTAGATAGCCACTATAATCCAAATGCAGATCTGATACTAAACTAACTTTCATAGCAAATACCTATACTGTAATATAGCACTATTATACTACCGATTTATCAAATAGTCAAGTGTTATTTGGAGATAGCTCTCGTAAAGCTTCAGAATCACCACCCACGATGTACATCAATTTACCGGGATATCTCAGTTTAAAAGCTCTACTGAGCTCTTGTAAGCTACCGCCTTGACAGACAAATACCCTATCTTCTACACCATAGCAATAATAATGCTGCTGCTCTTTCTCTACTACAACTCGCAGTTTAGTATCAGTGAGGTCAACCTCTGGCACTCGCTCTAATTCTTTCAGCAAAGACGCTACCTTATACACCGCATAGATGAAAGTTATAGTTATTCCGATTAACATACCGAGAAGTACGTGACCAAGCATCGTGTATTACCTCGTAATTAGGCGTCGCCGCGCATTTTTCTCATCTTCTCTTCTAATTCCCAATCTTCGCGGCATTCATTTGAACAAAATGCTCCGGATATTTCATCCCCGCAATTAAGACAAGTACCGCTTTTTGGGGGTACAGGTTGACGCATACTAAGGCTCTGCTGTAGTAATAATTCTGTGCGTTCTGCGGCTTCTTCTAATAAATCACTCATCAACATCTCCTAAATCATTATTTAATCATGCAAGGTAATTATACAGTCTGTAGCACAAAAAGTCAAACAAAAAGGCTGTTACCAGCCCCTTTGTCATGAGATGTCACGTTGATTAAACTGACAGACCCATTGATTTAGCAAGGTAACCCAATGCTACGATTTCGCGTGGTGCCTTAGTGAGAGCATACTCTGTAACACGTACCCCGTTGCCTGCTACGCGGGTGTTGGTGCGTACTGGATAGCCATTCTGGCGAACGCGAGTGATTTCAGCGGTTAGATTTTTGATACCAAACTGCTTTTCTGCTTTGCTGCTGGTAATAACTTCACCTGCTTGTAATGCCTTCTGTAATTGGAAGGTTTTGGTTTTACGTGAGTAATTATATTTCATGGTTTATCCTCTTATATAGCTATAGCGTCTATAGCATACTCGTATTATATGCTGCTTACAGTTTGTTTACAATAAGATTTGGCTATGAAATTTGATCGATTCATCCAAAGCACGAAGTAGCCTAAAAGCTAAATACTGCTAATCCAAGGATATTTAGATGGCACAAATCATAATCAATACGGGCAATGTGGCAAATGATGGCACAGGCGATTCTCTACGAGTCGCTTTCACTGATACTAACAATAATTTTACACAGATTTTTAATGCGGGTCCGGTTGATTCAAACATCAAGATAGCCAACAACACGATTTCTACAACCAATACCAACGGCAATCTAAAACTGATGCCTAACGGTATAGGTGCTATTGTAGCATCAGCACCTATCATGCCCGATATCCCCCGTGTAAGATCGATTGGATCGAATGTAAATCCATTCAACACCATCTATTCGCAATACTTGAATGCCAATATAGGTGTGCTGACTGGCAACCTATATGTACAGGGCAACTTAAATGTCGATGGTAATGTAGTCACCGTAAATTACAGTAATATTACAGTAGCCAATACCAACATCACTCTAGCACACGGGGCTTCTAACGCGATCCAGGCTGACGGAGCAGGAATATTAGTCAACGGTGCCAACACTGGATTCACTTATAGTTACGGTACCAACAGCTGGGTTAGTAATATTGCCATCACTGCCCAGACTTTTATAGGTGACGGTGCCAATCTCAGTAATATAGTAGCCAATGTCAATAGCGTGTCACTATTGGGCAATGTCTTATCCAGTACCGTCATCAATAGTAATTTGACAACATTTGGTCTGGTTGCTAATATGTCAGCAGCGGGCGATATTAGCAGTACCGGTAACATCTATGCCAACGTCATTACTGGTAATATCATCATAGGTACACTATCTGGCGATGGCGGCAACATAGGCAATATCAATGCTAACTTCATCGTAGGCAACGTTCCCTATGCGTTAAATGCCAACAATGCTGCTACTGCTAATCTGGCTGCTCTGGCTGCCCAATCCATTAATGCCGATACTGCGCTATATGCCATCAATGCTAATATAGCCAACAGCGCCAATACCGCTACTTCAGCCATCACTGCCAACACAGCTCACTACGCAATACAAGCTGACATGGCCAATAGTGCTGTAGTCGCAGGATTAGCCGAACAATTAAGTCCATTGGCAAATCTATCTATAGTGGGCAACATCACTACTGGCGGATATTTTATAGGTAATGGTAGTTTACTGACAGGTATCAGTGCCATAGGAAGTAACTACGGCAATGCCAATGTAGCCGCTTATCTACCAACGTATTCAGGCGATCTCGGTAACGTAGGCAATATAACTGCTAATACGATCGAAGCTCTTGATATCGATGTAAGCGGTAATATTCATAGTAGTGTTATAATCGGCGATTCTGGTGTTGGACAGGTTGTAATTATTGCTAATTCCGCTGTGAGCAGCGATTATTGGGAATTCCGTACTCACCCATCGGGTGCTCCCGATGGCTCTATTACAAGTGCCCTGCATGTTCCTCCAAGTGATGGCGCAAATATTAGTGCTATACATTTTCCTGGCTATTATGGTGGCGGCTATTTAGGCTGGTATAATGTTGGGTCATGGGCCAACAGTCTTACTTTAATAAGCACAAATACCGTAAGCATTACTACGGAAGCACAGGGTGGAATTCCCGGAGAGACTCAATGGTTATTTGATACTGCTGGCAACTTGACATTGCCTGCCCTAACAGGAACAGCACAGACAATTTCTCTTACCTACGGCGGCGTTGGATATACTACAGCCAATGATGTACCAACTGATAGTGGCCCTTACGGTAACGGGCATGGAATGACGCTCAATATTGTAGCTGATACTAGTAACTCAAATGCAGTACTAAACGCAACAATTAGCAATCCAGGTCAAGGTTATCACAACGGCGCAGTAATAACGATTGCTCAGCCCAGCAGTACCGGAACTGCTACGGTAACTGTTGTAACCGTTGCTAACGGTGTACCAAGCATTAACTATGCCAATGGACTACCTTATGGTGGCTCAGGCGGCACTGGTACCCCATACGCTAACAC
>Ga0114964_10001482_pt1 | contig 17086 bp, 14 predicted proteins | sample C_131016_MF_Meta_FD_92638 | JGI IMG/M metagenome (GOLD analysis project Ga0114964, IMG submission 92638) | Freshwater microbial communities from Lake Croche, Canada to study carbon cycling - C_131016_MF_MetaG | ecosystem: Environmental > Aquatic > Freshwater > Lake | place: Lake Croche, Canada... | reverse complement strand
GTCTTCGCCTTCTTCGCGGCGGGTGTGAGCTTCGGTGGCTATGACGGATTCGTGACAGCCCTGCGCGACCCGATCGCTCTCGGTGTCATCGCCGGACTGGTGGTCGGCAAGACCCTGGGGGTGTTCGGCACCACCCGACTGATCGCCGCGGTCACCCATGCCAGTCTCGACGCCTCGCTGCGTTGGATCGACGTCCTGGGAGTCTCCATGCTTGCCGGGATCGGATTCACGGTATCGCTGCTGATCGGGGACTTGGCCTATGCCGCCGAACCGTCCCGACTGGCCGTCATGAAAGTCGCGGTGCTCACCGGATCGCTGCTGGCAGCCATCCTGGCCGGCATCCTGCTACGAATTCGCAACCGGCACTATCGCGCGGTGTTCGAACTGGAGACCGCCGACCCGGACTGCGACGGTGTGCCGGACGTCTATCTATCCGGACAGGATCACCGCGGCAACGTTGCGTAGACTGACCGGATGCTTGAACAGGTCCGCGGCCCTGCCGATCTGCAGCACCTTTCCCAGGATGACCTGACGGAACTCGCTGTTGAGATCCGCCAGTTCCTGATCCACAAGGTCGCTGCGACCGGGGGTCACCTGGGGCCCAACCTCGGTGTGGTGGAACTCACGTTGGCGTTGCACCGCGTTTTCGACTCACCGCACGACCCGATCATCTTCGACACCGGCCACCAGGCGTACGTGCACAAGATGCTGACCGGTCGGGCCGCGGACTTCGACACCCTGCGCATGCGAGGTGGACTGTCGGGCTACCCGTCGCGGGCGGAGAGCGACCACGACTGGGTCGAGTCCAGCCACGCATCGGCGGCACTGTCCTACGCCGACGGGATGGCCAAGGCCTTCGAGTTGACCGGCCAGCGCAACCGGCACGTGGTTGCCGTCGTCGGCGACGGTGCGCTCACCGGTGGCATGTGCTGGGAGGCGCTCAACAACATCGCGGCGGCCAAACGCCCGGTCGTCATCGTGGTCAACGACAACGGCCGTAGCTACGCGCCGACAATCGGCGGGTTCGCCGACCATCTGGCCGGTCTGCGGCTACAACCGGGTTACGAACGACTCCTGGAGCGGGGCCGGGTCGCGCTTCGCGGTATGCCGGTGATCGGCGAGGCCTGCTACCACGCGGTGCACAGCGTGAAGGCCGGCCTCAAAGACGCGATCTCGCCGCAGGTGATGTTCACCGATCTGGGTATCAAGTACGTCGGCCCGATCGACGGACACGACGAGCATGCAGTCGAGAACGCGCTGCGTCATGCTCGCGGTTTCAACGCTCCGGTGATCGTTCACGTGGTGACCCGCAAGGGCATGGGCTATCCGCCGGCCGAGAACGACGAGGCCGAACTGATGCACGCCTGCGGGGTGATCGATCCGCATACCGGACTGGCCACCAAGGTCGCCGGGCCCGGGTGGACGTCGGTGTTCTCCGATGCCTTGATCGCCTATGCGACCAAGCGCCGTGACATCGTGGCGATTACCGCTGCGATGCCGGGACCGACCGGACTGGCGGCCTTCGGTGAGCGATTTAAAGACCGGCTCTTCGACGTCGGTATCGCCGAGCAGCACGCGATGACGTCGGCGGCCGGGCTGGCCATGGCCGGCATGCATCCGGTGGTCGCGATCTACTCCACGTTCCTCAACCGGGCCTTCGACCAGGTCATGATGGACGTGGCGTTGCATAATTTGCCGGTCACGATCGTGCTGGACCGCGCTGGCGTCACCGGAAACGACGGTGCCAGCCACAACGGTATGTGGGATCTGTCGATACTCAATATCGTGCCCGGGATCCGCGTCGCAGCACCGCGCGACGGTGCCCGGCTGCGCGAAGAACTCGGCGAGGCGCTTGATGTCAACGACGGCCCAACGGCCATCCGTTTCCCCAAAGGGGAAGTGGGACCGGATATCCCGGCAATCGAGCAGATCAACGGTATCGACGTTCTAGCCCGCCCCACCGGGGAACTCGGCGCTGACGTTCTGATGGTCGCGGTGGGATCTTTCGCCGCCATGGCGCTGCAGATCTCCGAACGCCTCCGCAAGCAGGGCATCGGTGTCACCGTGGTCGATCCGCGGTGGGTTCTGCCGGTGCCGGATGCACTGGGCCCGCTGGCACTGGCGCACAAACTGGTGGTGACCCTGGAAGACAATGGTGTCCGCGGGGGAGTCGGTTCGGCGGTGTCGGCTGCATTGCGTGCCGCCGATATCGATGTTCCGTGCCGCGACATCGGTGTGCCGCAACGATTCCTGGACCATGCTGCCCGCGCGGAGGTGCTCGCCGAGTCGGGCCTCACAGAACAGCACGTTGCGCGTCAGGTCACCGGCTGGGTGGCCGCCCTGGCTGCACGCGCCGAGTCAGTCTCCGAGCAGGTCGACTGACCGGTCGTCGGCGCGACGCAGCGCCTCCGACAACACCGGCTCCACCAGATCGCGTTGCCAGACGCGCGCTCCGGCTTCGCGAAGGAAATCCGACACCGCTCCGGTGACGTCGGCGGTGTCGCTCCAGTCCCAGCACAATCTGCGGACCAGGTCCGGTGACACCAGGTTCTCCGTCGGTACCCCGACTCGCAGCGACAGTTCGCCGAGCGCGGCCCGGGCTGCCTCCAGGTAGGCGGCGGCTTCCGGTTTGCGTTTGGCCCACCGAACGGGCGGCGGCGGTCCGGTGAAGGGTTCGACCGTCTCGGGCGGGTCGTCGGTTCGGCGGGCTGTCTCCAGCGCCTCGAGCCACACCGCGGCGGTGCGCCGCTGTTTGGGTCCGCTGAAGACGGGCAGGGCAGTGAGTTCTTCCACCGTTGTGGCGTCGGCCAGTGCGGCGTCGATGATCGCCGCGTCGGGCAGGATCCGGCCCGGTGCGATATCGCGGGTGCGTGCGATCCGGTCCCGGGCGGTCCACATCTCGCGCACCGCGGCCAGGCCACCCGTGGTGCGAATCTTGTTGAGCCCCGATGTCCGGCGCCAGCGATCACGACGGGTCGGGGTGGCGTCGGCACGGCGCAGATACTCGAATTCCTCTGCTGCCCAGGCGGTTTTGTTCTGGTCGGCCAACACGGTGGCGATTTCGGCGCGCAACTCGATCAGGACTTCGACATCAAGTGCGGCGTAATTCAGCCACGCGTCGGGCAGTGGGCGTTTGGACCAATCGGCGGCACCGTGTCCTTTGGCCAGGCCCAGGCCGAGCATGCGTTGCACCATGGCGGCGAGGTTGACCCGGTCGAAGCCGGCCAACCGACCGGCCAGTTCGGTGTCGTAGAGAGCAGGCGGACGCAAGCCCACCTCGGCCAGGCACGGCAGGTCCTGATCGGCGGCATGCAGAATCCACTCGTCGTCGGCCAGCACATCAGCCAGTGGTGCCAGGACGTCGATCGAACTGCCGCCGTGGTTGACCGGATCGATCAGAACCGTTCCTGCACCGTTGCGACGAATCTGGATCAGATACGCGCGGTTGGAATACCGGAATCCTGAAGCCCGTTCGGCATCCACGGCGAACGGCCCGTGTCCGGTCGCCAATTTCGCTGCGGCCTGGGCGATGTCGGCAGCACTGACAGACACTGCCGGTACGCCTTCAGACGGACGCGCAAGCGGAATCGGCTCGGGATCGGTGGGTAATTCCCCCGGGGTGTCGAGGTCGTCGGGCTCGGACATGTCAGGTCGGCGACATCTCAGGCGCGGGAACGCGAACTCAGATCGGTCACCCCTGTCGGCGGTAGCCCCGCCGCGTGTTCGAGCACTTCGCAGAACGCCTCGACATGGATTCCCAGCGCCAGCGTGGTGGCAGTCCACGACGCCCGGATCTCGAGTTGATGGGCGCGCGGCGGCCCGGAGATGTCGCCGTAGCGCACCGAGGTGGTGGCGGTGACGGTGCCGCCGAGTGCGGTGACGTGTTCGGATCGCGACTCCAATGCCTCCACCAACCAACTCCAGGCCACCTCGGGCAGCAGTGGGTCGACGGCCTCGGCAGGGTCGAGGTCGGCCTGGATGAAGGCGACCAGTCGCATGGTGCCGTCCCAGGCTTCGGCGCCGTCGGGGTCGTGCAGCAGGATCAGCCGGCCGAAGGCGTCACCTTCGGAGACCTCGGGAACGATCTCGGCCTCGGGACGGCGGACCTCCGCGCTCAGCGCGTAGCTGTACGGCGCGAGGCGCTGAGGTGGGCGGATCGGGCCCAACTCGATCTCCGACCGGACCTCGGCAGCATTCATCGCCGCCACCGCCTCGCGGAACTGGGTGGGCTCCGCACTGGTCACGGATTGACGCTAGCCCCATCGAGGGGGCGTCGCGGGCAGGCGCGCCGTGCCGGTGACCCGGCTGGCGGCGCCGTGGCAGCATTGTCCCGGTGAGCAACCGCCGCCAACTTCCGCAGGCGCCCTACCTGGCCGCCGCCACCGGTCGCACACCCACCCGCACCCCGGTGTGGTTCATGCGTCAGGCCGGCCGATCATTGCCGGAATACCGCGCGCTGCGCGCAAAGAACACCATGATGGAAGCCTGTTTCGATGCTGAATTGATCTGCGAGATCACCCTGCAGCCGGTCCGCCGCCACGGCGTTGACGCGGCGATTCTGTTCTCCGACATCGTCGTTCCACTGCGCGGCGCGGGTGTGGATCTCGACATCGTGCCCGACGTAGGACCGGTGATTGCCCATCCGATTCGCACCGGAAGCGATGTCAGCGCACTCAAAGCCCTTGATCCGCAGCGGGTCAGCGCGGTTGCCGATGCCGTCGGGTTGCTCGTCGCAGCGCTCGGCGAGGTGCCCCTGATCGGATTTGCCGGCGCGCCATTCACCCTGGCCTCCTATTTGGTCGAAGGAGGGCCGAGCAAGTTGCATGAGCGCACGAAGACCATGATGCTCGCCGAGCCGTCCACCTGGCATGCGCTCATGGAGTCACTGACCGATCTCACCATTGAATTTCTCCGTGTTCAGGTGGACGCCGGGGTCGACGCCATCCAATTGTTCGACTCGTGGGCCGGAACGCTGTCACTGGCCGACTACCGCAGCTATGTATTGCCTCACAGCACAAGGGTATTCGCCGCACTTGCCGGTTTCGGCGTGCCGATGACGCACTTCGGTGTGGGCACCGCGGAACTACTGGGTGCGATGTCCGAAGCCGGTGCGACGGTGGTCGGTGTGGACTGGCGCACCTCGCTGGCCGACGCGACCGCTCGGGTCGGTACCGGAAAAGCGTTGCAGGGCAACCTTGATCCGGTCGTTCTGCTGGCGGGGTGGGCAGCGACGGAGAAGGCCGCACGGACCGTGGTTGACGATGGTCGCCGTGCGATCGCCGCCGGTGCCGGTGGTCATATCTTCAATCTCGGCCACGGCGTACTTCCGCCGACCGATCCCGAACTGCTGACTGATCTGGTGGCACTGGTGCATTCGCTGTGACTTCGGGTGGGCAGAGGTCAAAGCTGCGATATTGCATTGTGGGCGGCGGTATTTCAGGTTTGGTCGCTGCCTATCGGATTAGGTGTGCCCTCGGTGATCGCGCTGAAATCACGATCATCGATCCGGCCGACCGCCTCGGTGGCGTCCTGCGTACCGAACAACTCGCCGGCGTTCCGGTAGACGTCGGAGCCGAGGCGTTTATCGCACGCCGGCCCGAGGTTCCCGGGTTGCTCGCCGAACTCGGTCTCGCCGGTCGCCACATCGGCACCACCGGAGTCACGACCGCCATCTACAGCCAGGGCCGGGTGCACGGCCTGCCGGCCGGCACCGTCAACGGCATCCCAACCTCGGCGTCGGCGATGGCCGGGCTGGTCGATGAGGCCACCTGCGACCGGATCGCCACCGAAGCCGTTCGCTCATTGCACTGGCGGGTCGGTTCGGACCCGTCGTTCGGTGAACTTGTGGCCGACCGGTTCGGCGAGCAGGTGCTGGCCCGGTCGGTCGATCCGCTGGTGACCGGCGTCTACGGGGGATCGGCACGGGGTATCGGCATCCGGTCCGCGGTGCCCGCGGTGGCGAGCGCACTGGACGCCGGAGCGACGAGCATGACCGAAGCCGCCCGGGGAGTTGCTCCGGGTGCCGCCAGTGGCCCAGTCTTCGGCGCGATCGGCGGCGGCTACCGGGTGCTGCTCGACGAACTGGTGACGCGCAGTGGCCTGACGCGGGTCCAGTCGGCGGTTCACCGGATCGCCGCAGCGGATCCGGGCTGGGAACTCTCCGATGATTCCGGTCGCACCTGGCACGCCGACGCGGTGGTGCTCGCAGTTCCGGCACCGCAGGCGGCCGCCCTGTTGGCCGGTGTGGCGCCGTGGGCTGCGGCGGCCGCTGCGCGGATACCGGTTGCTTCGGCTGCGGTACTGGCGATGGCCGTACCCCCGGATCTTCCGTTCCCGGCGCAGTCCGGGGTACTGGTCGCGACCGGAGAACGTTTGCACGCCAAGGCGATCACGCTCTCGACCCGCAAGTGGGGTGCCCGCGGCGACGCCGAATTGCTGCGACTGTCGTTCGGCCGGTTCGGCGACGATATTGCTCGGACCACCTCCGATCACGACCTCACGGCATGGGCGGTTGACGACCTGGCCGCGGTGTTCGGCGTCGACGTCGATCCGATCGAAGTCCTGGTGCACCGCTGGATCGAGGCACTGCCGCAGTACGCCCCGGGCCACGGTGAACTGACTGCCCGAATCCGGGCCGGGATGCCGCCAACACTCGCGATCGCGGGCAACTATCTCGATGGCGTGGGGGTGCCCGCCTGTATCGGCGCGGCAGGCCGGGCTGCCGCGGCGGTGGTGGCGGCGACCGCCACGCACTAGGCCCCCACACCCGTGGCACCATGGTTGCCATGGCGAAACTGGACTACGACACGCTCAACGCCACCGTCCGCTACGTGATGTTCTCGGCATTCGCGGTCAAACCCGGTGTGCTGGGTTACGACGAGAACGCCCGGGCCGCCGTGATCGACGAGACCGCGACCTTCCTCAAACAGCAGGAGGACGGTGGTGTGGTGGTCCGCGGTCTGTACGACGTGGCCGGCATGCGAGCCGACGCCGACTTCATGATCTGGACCCACGCCGAACGCCTTGAAGACCTGCAGGCGACCTACAGCGACTTTCGGCGCACCACCACATTGGGCCGTGCCGTCACGCCGGTCTGGAGCAGTGTCGCCCTGCACCGTCCGGCCGAGTTCAACAAGAGTCACGTGCCAGCGTTCCTGGCCGGCGAGGAACCGGGTAACTACGTCTGCGTCTACCCGTTTGTGCGCTCGTTGGAGTGGTACCTGCTGCCTGACGCGGATCGCCGCAAGATGCTGGCCGACCACGGAATGGCCGCGCGCAGTTATAAGGACGTCCGCGCCAACACCGTGCCCGCCTTCGCCCTCGGTGATTACGAGTGGATCCTGGCGTTCGAGGCCGCGGAGTTGCACCGCATCGTGGATCTGATGCGCGATCTGCGGGCCACCGAGGCCCGGCTGCACGTCCGCGAGGAGATCCCGTTTTTCACCGGCCCGCGAGTCGGGGTCGAGGAACTCATCGCCAGCCTGCCCTGATTGCCCAATCTGCATTACGCTGAATCCGCACAGCTTGAGCGGTCCGTGAAGGGGTGAAGTGATTGCCTAGGATCGCGCCCCTCGCGGTAATCGCGGCCCTGATCGTCACCGCTTCCGCGTGGCTATTGTTTGGTGGCCAGGTACCGCCGCCGACTGTGCGAGCCGTCGATGATCTGGCCCTGCCTCTGCTGTCTTTCGTTGCCGCGGCCTTCTTCGCCATCACTGCGCGATCGGAGCAGGGGCGGGCCCGCGCCGCCTGGGCGATGATGGCTGCCGCACTGGCCGCGTTCGGGGTCGGAGAGGCCATCTGGTGTTACGACGACCTGTTTCTGAGGGAGGTTCCTTTTCCTTCGTTGGCCGACGCCTTCTTCCTGCTCTTTCCCGTTGGTGTCTGCGCGGCCCTGCTGTTGCTCCGCAACCGGGCCAACCGTGAATCCCAGGGTCGGATCGTCTTCGACGGTCTGATCGTCGCGGGTTCGTTGTTCATCGTGTCCTGGACGTTGGTCTTGCAACACATCTACGAGGCGGGCGCGGCGACCCGACTTGAGTTCGTCCTGCTGATGGCCTACCCGGTCGCCGACATTGTGATCCTCACGATCGCGACGTCGGTTCTGGCCACGGCGAAGTCCGGTCAGCGAGTGACGATCTCCCTGCTGACCCTTGGTGTGTTGGCAATGGTTGTGGCGGACAGCGGATACGCGTACCTGTCGAGTCAGGCGGAGTATGTAGCGGGCAGCCGTCTCGACATTGTGTGGGTCGCCGGGTTGCTGTTGCTGACCCTTGCGGCGGCGGCGGACCGGCAGACGGGACTCAGTGATCGCGCTGCTGACGAGTTGCCCGGCTGGGCATCGGTCTGGCTGCCGTACGTCCCGCTGATGCTGGCACTGATTGTCGTGATCGCTGAGTTGCCTGGAGCCATGTCGTCAGGCCCAACGCTGCCCGTCGCTCTGCTGCTGGTGATCACCGTTCTGGCCCGCCAGCTCCTTGCGGTCAGAGCGACCCGGCGGCTCATGGCGCGGGTGGCTGACCGAGCCTTGCATGACCCGCTCACCGGACTGGCCAATCGGGGCCTGTTTCAGGATCGGCTGACCCGTGCGATGGAGAACACTCACGACGAACAGTCGATGAGCGTTCTCGCCCTCGATCTCAACCACTTCAAATTGGTCAACGACACCCTCGGTCATGGCATCGGGGACGAGTTGTTGTGCGCGGTCGCGGATCGGATTCGAGCCTGCGTGCGCGACGAGGACCTCGTCGCTCGGCTGGGCGGGGACGAATTCGCGGTCCTTGTCGTGGGATCGCCCGCCCGCGCGCGCCGCCTCGCCGACCGTGTCGTGGAGTCGTTCGGCAAACCATTCGTGATCGGCGGCCACGAACTTCTCATCCGTCCCAGTGTCGGGTTGGCGACAACCGCGGGCGCCGGCGGGCAGATCGCGGGCGAGCAGTTGCTCAATCAGGCTGATACGGCGATGTATTCGGGCAAACGCTCCGGTGCGGCGGGGGTGCACGTATTCAGTGCTGAGACTCAGTTGACCGACACTGTCGACCAGGCTCTGGCCGAACGAGACACTCAACTGCGAGCCTTTGATGGTGCGATGACCGTTCGGCTGATTGCCGAACTCCATGATGCGCTCGATCAACGTGATCTTGTTCTGCTCTACCAGCCCAAGTTCGATCTTCTCACTGCCCGGATCGTTGGCGTGGAGGCGCTGCTGCGCTGGCAGCATCCCGAGCGGGGACTGCTCAGTCCCGATGAATTCCTGCCGCTGATCCGGCGGGACGATCTGATGGCCGTGATCACCGAATTCGTGATCCACCAGGCTCTCGATGACGCGTCCCGGTGGCGATTGAAGTCTGAAGCGGTACCCGTGGCGATCAACCTTCCCGCCCCCGCCCTGGTCGATCTTGAATTGCCTGCCAGGTTGATGGGTGCTTTGAGCGAGCACCGAATCGAGGCAGCCGCACTGACTATCGAGATCACCGAGGATCTTTACCTCGACAACCTTGATCATGCCAGGGCCGTGCTCAACCTGTTGCGGCAGAACGGAATTCGGGTTGCGATCGACGATTTTGGCAGTGGCTATTCAGCGCTGTCCTACCTGCGGGATTTGACCATCGACGAAGTCAAACTCGATCGTGATTTCATCGCGCCGATCCTGGTCGACCCCCGCGCGGCTTCGGTGGTTCGCGCGATCGTGAACCTCGCACACGAATTGGGTCTGACAACAGTCGCCGAAGGTGTGGAGAACGCTGAGACCGCCGCGCGGCTTAGGGAATACGGTTGCGATGTGGGGCAGGGCTACTTCTTCAGTCCACCGCTGAGCGCCCGGCAGGTCGTCGACTTGCTGCGGCAGGATTACTCGGCTGGCAACAGCGTCAGCGAGATCGAGTTGATGCAGTAGCGCTGGTCGGTCGGTGTGGGGTAGCCCTCGCCGGCGAATACGTGACCGAGATGGCTGTGGCAGTTCGCGCACAGGACCTCGACGCGGCGCATGCCCAGGGTGTCGTCGGGCCGCAGGATCACCGCCTCGGTGTGCGACGGGTCGAAGAACGACGGCCACCCGCAGTGCGACTCGAATTTCTCGGTACTGCGAAACAGTTCAGCACCGCAGGCCCGGCACTGATACACACCCTCGGTTGTGGTGTCGGTGTACTCACCCACAAAGGGGCGTTCGGTGCCGGCCTGCCGTAGCACCTGAAACTCCTCGGCGTTGAGCCGTGTGCGCCATTCGGCGTCGGTCAGTTCGAGCTTGGGAGGGGGAATCGAACTCATGCGCTCACGGTAGCGCGGTCTGCGTTCGGCGTCATCCACGCCGGGTCAATACTGTCGTCGAGGCGGCCGTCCTCTTTGGCGTCGAGGTAGCGGAAGTACAGCACGCAGAACACCACGACCAGCATCAGCGACCACCCGTAGGTGATCTTCATGTATTCCAGGTACCTGCCCGTCGTCGGCTGGCGCCACATCAGCCACCGGTCCAGCGTCAGAAAGCCGTAGGTGGCCAGCCAGGCCGGCCAGTTGCGCAGCACCGAGTTGCGCAGTACCACCGTCATCAGGAACGGGAACAGCATCATCGAGTAGTAGCCCTGGGCCAGCGACAGCGCCAGCCAGGACGCGATCAGCAGCACTCCCGATGACGTCAGCATCCAGAACAACGGATCGCGGGTGCGGTAGTAGCGGTTGAGCAGCCACAGACTGAGCCCCGCCAGTACGACGAAGCCCACCCGCAGGGCCGTGATGAGCCACATCGGAAGTCCGTAATACACGCCGTTGCCCAGCACGGAGCTGTTGAAGTAGTCGCGCGTGGACAGGATGTACGGCAGCGTCCGATGCAGGAAGTTCCCACGGTCCACCACCAGGGGCCAGGCCACCAGATTGACTGCCACCGGAAGCGCGACGGCGGTGATCAGGGCGCGCCATTGCCGGTTGAGCAACGGCAGCAGAAGTAGCACCGCGAGCACCGGTTTGACCACCAGTGACAGTCCGATTGCGATGCCGGCCAACCATTGTCGGTTCATCCGACCGTCCAGCAGCCACCGCATGAACAGCACCTCGGCCAACAGGATGCAGCCGTTGATATTGGTGAAGACCAAGGTGTTGGTGACCGATTCGGTAACGAAAATTGCCGCCAGTAGCGCAGGTAACGCCACGGAGGTCAGGGGGAATCTGAACAGGCGGACCAGCAGGCAGGCCGCGGCGATGATGGCGAGCGTGTTGAGCAGGATGAACCAGTTACGAGCGGCGAACACGCTGTCGAAGTAACCGAACGGGGCCATCAGCAGCGTGCCGCCCGGCGGATAGAGATAGTGCGGATCGACTTGCTCGAACGCCTCGCTGTACACCGGCTCGCTGGCCCGGAAGTGTCGCAGCGCCCAATAGACCGGTGCCCAGTCGTCGGTGATGTAACCGTTGGACGTCAGCACCCAACTGCGGTGGATGATCGACATGATTGCGATTGGCCAGAGCGCGGTGCGCAGGACGGCCGCGGTGGTTGGCGGGCCGGTGCGCGGACCGAACGCGGTGCGCAGAAGCGATGCAACCCGGGCCACGTTCCGCACCGTACACCGGCGCGAGGGGCCTGCGGCTTAGGCGGGGCAGAAGGTGTCGGTCGGCGGGAGGGCGCCGGAATCGAGGTAGGCCAGAACCGGCGGCACCGCGCACGCCGAGTAGATGCTGGCGCCGTGACCGATTCCCTGCCACATGACCCGCCTGTTGGTCGCGCCGGCGTTGATGACGGTGGCCGCGGTCGCCGGCACGCCCTGGGCACCCACGATCGGATCGTTCTGCACACCGAGCAGCACGACGTTGATCTTCAGATTTTTGGGGTCCTGCGGCGCTGAGCCACTGGGCCAGTTGAGGCACTTCACCAGATTCAGCGCGGCCACGGTGCCGAACTGAGGGTAGGTCTTTCCCCAGGCGACGACGAGTTCGCGGACCCGGTCCGGCGTGGGGCGATTCAGCGAGTCGCTGCAGGTGTTGACGAACTGCCCGTCGGTGCCGCGCAGAGCATCGGCCTGGTTGATCAGGTTGGTGAGTTGATTGGTGTCCCCGGCCCGGGCGGCCGACAGCGCGTCGGCGAGTTTGACCGTGCTGCCGATTCGGTCCCCGCTGGGGTAGCCGAGCGCGGTAGTGATGGCGGTGGCCATCAGGGACAGCGATATACGGCCTGGGGCGCGGCCCGCGCGGGCCTCGGCCAGCAGTGCGTCGACCGCGCCCTTCGGGTCGGGACCGAGTGAGCAGTTGACGGCGACGCACTGGGCGGCGAAGGCATCCAGTGCACCCTGCTGTGCCTTGACCTGATCCTCGGCTGCGGATTCGGCGCCCACCCCGGATGGGATCGGGGAGTCGAGGATCAACCGGGCGACCTTCTCGGGGTGCGAACCGGCGTAGGCCAACGCCACCTGCGCGCCGTTGCCGATGCCGAGCAGTGCCAGTGTGGGCACATCCCAGGTGCTGCGCAACCGTTCCAGATCCTCGGCGGCGCGGGCATTGTCGTAGGCCGACTCGCCGGGGGCGATCGTGTCGGTGCACCCGGTGGTCGCCGTCATCGTGACTGCGCCGAGGCTGGCCACCGGGTCGTCGCCCGAGGTGTACTGAGTCTGCTCGCGCATCTCCTGGCGGTCATATTGGTCACGGCAGTCGATCGGGCTCGACTTGCCCATCCCACGCCGGTCTACGGCCACGATGGGATGGGTCTTGAGGACGTCGGCTCCCGACCGCGATAACCACACCGGGAGTTGCAGCGATGACGGTAGATCCGACCCGGTGGTGAATACCAGTGGTCCGGCCTCCGGCGGGGTCTGCACCGACCGGGCCCGTACTACGCCGATGCTCAGGGTGCCCGTCGCGCCGCCGACCGGATCGAGGTCGGCGTCGTAGTCGGCGCACTCCATCATCACGCCGGGGATTGCGGTGGTGCCGGCATCCCCGAATTCCTTGGCGGTGCAGTCTTTCCACGCCAGATCGTTCTTCGGAGGGCTGATCTGCGGCGCGCCCCCGGCCATAGCCGTGGTGGTGGGCGCGGCGCCGGGATTGCGCGCCGCATCGCTGGCGAACTGGGGATTGGCCGCCAGCCAGGGTGCGCACCCGGTGAGCAGGCTGGTCGCAACGACGCTCACGGTGAACGCGGTTCCGATCCGACCCTGCCGACGCATGCCCACCACAGTAGCGACTCGGTCCGTTTCCCCATCTGGGACGATGTCGGGGACGATAGCGAGGACGATGTCGGGGACGTTGAAGCAACGAGGAGTGCGTCATGCAGGTGGTGCTGGCCCAGGAGGTTGAGCCGATCGTTGCCGGGCTCCTGGGCGGGATTTCGCCACCCGGTGGTCCGACCGGCGAGCAGCTGGTCGTGCTGAAGTCCATCACGCGGGATCTGTGGGGACGTGCGGACATCGACGTGGGGAACCTGACGCCGCTGTCACCGGACGAGGTGGCCAAAGCACTGGACAGACCGCAGGCGCGTCAGCGTTTCGCGGAGATCATGATGACGCTCGAACTCTGCCGCCATCCGATGTCCATGGCGCAGGTGGAACTTTCCGAGAAGTACGTCGCGGCAATGGGAATCGACGACGTCGAGATCGAGGTGAGCCGCACCGCCATCACCAAGGGCGCCGAGGCGGCCGCGACGGATCTGGAACGTTGCTACAGCGAGATACTGCCCGAAATCTCGGAGTTGACTCTGCGAGACCGCTACCTGCGCCTCGATAAACCCGACCACGCCCTCGCCGAGCGGCTCCGGAAACTGCGGGATCTACCCGAGGACACGCTGGGCTACCAGTACCTGGAGTTCTACCGCCGCAACAATATTGAGCTTCCCGGCGACGACATCCATGTGCCGGCGCACTATGTGAATCACGATATGAACCATGTGATCACCGGCTACGAGCCGACAGCCCCCGGGGAAATCGCGCGCTCGGGTTTTCTGTTGGCCACCAATGACTCGCACCACAACTGGCTTGAGTTCCTTCTGACCATGTCGATTCACGAGTCAGGCGTGCTCAACCACGGGAATATCCGGGCGAAGGTGGCCACACTCGATCGCACGGGCGTTCCCGAGTTCCTCGGTGAGGGTCTCAGGAGGGGAACGCACTGCACGGTGGATCTCAGTCAGGTCGATCATCTTTCGATCGCGCATCTGCCGCTCGACGAGGTGCGGAAGAACTTCTCGATCGTGCCACTGCAGTCCGCACCTGAATAACGACGGCGTTCCCGTCCACCAATCCCGTCAGCGATCCCGGGTGTAGCGCAGGTAGAGGTAGCCCTCGACGTCGGTGAGGACGTGCACGGGACGCATCCGGGTTGGCGCATCGTCGACGCCGCCGGTGATGCGAACCGCGTTGCCGCCCACCAGCATCGGCGCGCAGGTCAGACACAGGTCGTCGAGCAAGCCCTGTGCGATGAAGGCGCCCAGCAGGGTGGGCCCACCTTCGGTGAGTACGCGCAGCAACCCGCGGTCGGCAAGCCGCGACATGGCGGTGGCCAGATCGACGCGGCCGGGGTCGGCGCCGGAGCAGTCGATCACCTCGGCGACGGTGCCCAATCGGTGACGCGCGCTCGGGGCGGCGTCGGCGCACGTCAGAATCAGCGTCGGAACCTCGGTATTGACCAGGACGGGCAGGTCGTGCGCCAGCGAACCGGTCCGGGTGACCACCGCAATCGGCGGCACCTCGCTCTGGCCGCACTGCTGCCGGCGTTGGCGCTGGACGGCCGTCATCTTCGCGCCCGCATAGTTCTCGGCTTGTGCGGTGCCGGCGCCCACGACGATCACATCGGCGAGTTCGCGAAGAATCGCGAACAGGCGCCGGTCGCCGGGCCCGCCCAGACCACCTGAGGTGCCGCTCACGGTGGCTCCGCCGTCGAGGCTGGCGATGAAGTTGGCGAGCACCACACACCGGTCGGGATCCTGCGGGTAGGCGTAGAGCTGTTTCAGTCGTGCGTCATCGACCCTTGCATTGATGACCCCAGCCTCGCCGACCCCAGCCTCGCCGACCGGCCCGAGCAGGCTGAACCAGGTTTCATCGGAGTCATCCAGTTCCACTGCCGCCATCACGCAATTGCAACACGCATCGCGGCGGCTGGCTACAGTGCCAGCCATGACCGCGCGTCTGGTGGACCGCCAACCAACGGTGTCCCCGGAGCGTTTGATCGCCCAACTCGTGCCGCCGCCGACCTTCGTCGACGTCGACTTCGACACCTACCGGCCGGACCCGGCCGAGCCCAGCCAGTCCGCGGCGCTGGAGTCCTGCCGCAGCTTCTGCGACGAGGCCGTTCGTCGCCGTGCCGGCCGGCGCAAACTCTTCGGCAAGCGGGAAACTCTCCCGGGGGTGGGTCTCTACCTCGACGGCGGGTTCGGGGTCGGCAAGACCCACCTGTTGGCGTCGATCTACTGGCGGCTTCCCGATTCCGATCTCAAGGCATTCGCCACCTTCGGTGAGCTGACGCAGTTGGCCGGGGTCTTCGGGTTCGTCGAGTGCATCGACCTACTAGCCGACTACACGGTGGTCTGCATCGACGAGTTCGAACTCGACGATCCGGGCAATACCACGCTGATCTCGCGACTGCTCTCCCAACTGGTGGAGCGCGGCGTCTCGATTGCCGCGACATCGAACACCCTGCCCGAGCAACTCGGCGAAGGTCGGTTCGCCGCCCAGGACTTCCTGCGCGAAATCAACACGTTGGCAAGTATTTTCACCACCGTGAGAATCGAAGGACCGGACTATCGGCAACGCGGTCTGCCACCGGCGCCCGAACCGCTGACCGAGGATGAGGTTGTCGCGCGGGCAGCGCAGGTCGCCAGTTCGACACTCGACGACTTCGACGCGTTGTGTACCCATCTGGCCACCATGCACCCGTCGCGGTACCTGACCCTGATCGAAGGGGTGTCGGCTGTGCACATCACCGGCGTCCACCGCATCGATGACCAGAGCGTGGCGCTGCGACTGGTGTCGCTGACCGATCGGCTCTATGACGCCGGCATCCCGGTGGTGGCCTCGGGGGCGAAACTGGACACCATCTTCTCCGAGGAGATGCTGGCCGGCGGTTATCGCAAGAAGTATCTGCGCGCGACCTCGAGGCTTTTGGCCCTGACCAACATGAGCAACCCCTGACCAACATCAACCACTAGCCGGAGCGCACCATCACGAAGTCGTTCTCCAGGACGGCACCCACCGGGAACGTTCGGGTTCCGACAACGGCGAACCCATGCTTGCGGTAGAACGTCTGCGCGCGAAGGTTGTTCTGATTCACGCCGAGCCACACCGCGCGTGCGCCGTCCTCGGCCGCCCAGGCGATCCCGGCCTCCATCAGTGCCGCCGCCGCACCGCCGCCATGGTGGTCGGGCAGCACATACATTTTGGAAAGTTCCACCGCTGGCGTGGGTTCGATATAGCTCGCGACGGCGGGATCGGCACCGCGAACCATCATCGCGTAGCCGATGACACGCCCGGAATCGGCCACGGCGAGTACCAGACGGTCCGGATCGGCGAGGTAGGCGCGGAAGCGCTGTGGTGACAGAGTCGCGGTGATGCAGGCGGCGATATCGCCGGCGGACACCGACGGCGGGCAGGCCAACGGGAAGGTTCGGGCGGCGACCTCGGCCAACTGGTCGGTATCGGACTCGAGGGCGGGCCTCACATGCGATGTCATGTGCCAGCCCGGTCCGGTTCCGTCGAGGCAAAGTCCGGTTTGACCATTCCGCCACCCCGACCCTGATGGCGTTTCATAGACTCAAAGCATGGCAGGCCTGCGCAAATCCCAAGAACGGCTGGATATCGGCAAGATCGAGCGGCGACCGGCATCGGTTCCCCGGATGTTTCTCGACCGCGTCGCGGCCACACCGAACGCCGAGGCGTTCCGTTATCCCGACGACGGCGGGTGGACCAGCGTCACCTGGAAACAGGTCGGCGACCGCGTCGAGTTGATCGCTGCAGGTCTGATTTCGCTGGGCATCAACCCCGAAGAGCGGGTGGCACTGGCGTCCGGCACCCGGTACGAGTGGGTGGTCGTCGACTTCGGCATCCTGGCGGCAGGTGCGGCAACCACCACGGTGTACCCGACGACTCATGCCGAAGATGTGGCATTCATCGTCGCCAACTCC
>Ga0114964_10001479_pt1 | contig 17112 bp, 23 predicted proteins | sample C_131016_MF_Meta_FD_92638 | JGI IMG/M metagenome (GOLD analysis project Ga0114964, IMG submission 92638) | Freshwater microbial communities from Lake Croche, Canada to study carbon cycling - C_131016_MF_MetaG | ecosystem: Environmental > Aquatic > Freshwater > Lake | place: Lake Croche, Canada... | reverse complement strand
TTATTTAAATTTTACCATCCAATAAGAATTATAACGAATATAATCTTCTATTGTAATAAACTCTGGACTATCTTTTTCATAACCTAATCTTTGCGTTAGAGATACTATTAAAAAATCTTGTAAAGATTGATGAGTACTTACCACATCTCTTATAAAAGCTATATCCTTTTTAAACTTTTTAGGTATAGTAATCTTTTTATCTCGAATAAAACGATTGGTAGTTATTAGTTCTTTGTTGCTCATCACTAATTTTAACTTTGTTCCCTATCTTAGTATCTATTGATTTATCGCCTGGCTTTTTACTCCAGTTAATAGTATCAAAGTTATCTTTGAAGTCTTTTGAGAAACAATTGCGTGGTTTAGATCCTTTTCCGGCCATATTATAATTATAGTTTATTGTTAGTTTTAATCAACTGTTAAGCATATCCTATTAAAGTTTTATTAAACTTTAGTACTACTCTTCCAGAACTATTATAACCCATTGATACTGTTTGGTCTTCTATAGCTCCGTTAGCTTGTTGTACTATATTACGCTGTATTGTAGGTATTTGGTGTAAATTCTGCGCATAGTAAGCAATTGTTGCCTCATATATATTATTAGCTTCTGGTATTGTCATATTAATAATATAAGCAGTAACAGCTTATATTCAATCGGTTACAGTTTATTATAAACAGTAACAGCTTATATTCAATCGGTTACAGTTTATCCATCTTATTTGCTAAACAATTCATATCAGCTTTTTGAAATCTAAAAGCTAAAGCAACAGCTCCTGGACCTGCTATAGCAAGCATAGCTGGAGGCATATGCATTATTATATCATTTAAATGAGGTATAAAAGAAGTACTACCTTGTAACATAGCAAGTAAACCAAATGCTGCCATAACTATAAATCCTTTTGATTTAGCTACATTATATTTTTTAACTGTCTCTTTGCAACGTTGACGATGTACTCTTATTAAAGTAGCTGTAATAGATGGGTCCGTAGTAATCATTTTGGAATATGCATCTCTATCAAAATAAGCTAACCTTACAGACGTTCTTGCTCTTAAAGTAGCACTGCGAGGGGAACCAGATACTAAAGAGCCTTCTCCTGCAAAGTCACCTGCAACTAAAGTTTCTAAAAGCTCTTCTTGTTCTTCTGAATCATCTATTACATCTATCTCACCAGATAAAATAATTATTAAAAAATCACCAACATCATCTTTTTTAATGATAGTATAGTTAGGAGCATGCTCTCTAATAAAAGGTAATAAAGCTACTTTCTTTAATACTCTAGGAGATACTCCAGCAAACAGAGATGATGAATGAAGCTCATCATATTTAACTTTATTATTTTTAGGCATTGCAAGGGGTATATATATTTAATACATACCTCCTTATAAAGTACTAATTTAATATTGTTACAAAATCTGGTAAATTTTTAATTGACATCCAAGTTAAATCATTACCTTTTTTATCTTTAACGATACGTAAAGTGTTATTAAGTAACCCAGTTAATATAAAAATTTGCATATCTTTTCTGGGATACACTATCATAGTTTTTTCATCAAACCTATTATAATGAATAATGTATGGTGATTTTTTAGTTTTACTTAGTAACCAACCATTACTACCAGTTTCAACAGCAAAATTACCACCAGGTTGTATATTAGTTTTAACATCTACTTCTGTTGAATCTATTTCTAAATCATTGCCTTTTACCTGATGTTTTAATGATTTAGGGTGATGTAATGTTTTACTTCCAGCTTTTTTAAATAAAATATTAACATCTTTTTCTCCTTTTCTTCCTATAGGCCCATAAACTGGGTATTTTTGTTCTAATGTTTGTGAGAATTTATTCATATAAAATTATTAAGCAGGATTGATATCAGGTCTCATTTTATGTAAACGAGCTCTTTTTTCATCTTCCGCTCTTTTACTATAAACATCTTTCATCCAATCTGTATACTTCCAAGCATGAATTTGAGCTTCTTTTAATGTGTCAAACTCAAATTTACCTTTTTCAGGTAACGGTACACCATCATAACTTAATTCAAATGATCCATGCAATGATGGAACATATTTACCATTATCGTGTTTGATGATAGTCATATAACATAATCTATATTGACATTCCCAAACACCAGTCTCTTCATTACCTAACCATTCGTTAGGGTATTGTATAGTTGGAGATCTATGAGGTGTTCTTTTCACCTCTTAATTATATCTTAGTTCCTATTAATAGTCCTCTTCTTCTTCTCTATCGTAATTTGGGTCATCAGAAGAGATTACATTTACATACTCATCAGCAAGTAAAGCTAATTTGCGTGCAGCAGTTTGTTCTCTTTCATTTAAACTTTCAATGCCATAGGTGGCAAGATATTCTAGACAGTCGACGTAATCGTCATGTAAGTCTTGAAATTTAGGAGTCGTTTTTGTTGCCATATATTAATTAAGTAATTCTAAATCGTTTTTAACCATTTTGCTAACTAATTCTTTAAATGTTGTATTTGGTTTCCATCCAAGCTCTTTTCTAGCTTTAGATGAATCACCATGTAATGAGTTAACTTCAGCTGGTCTATAAAAGTCTGGGCTAATTTTAGCTAATACATAGCTATAGTAGATAAACACTTCATCTACTCCTTCCCCTTCCCATGTACCGTTTATACCAACCTCTGCAAATGCTAACTCAACAAACTCTCTAACTGTATGTGTCTCATTAGATGACAATATATACTCTTCTACATTACCTTCTTGATTGAGCATCTTCCATATACCTTCTACAAAGTCTTCTGCATCGCTCCAATCTCTAGTTGCATCCACATTACCAAGCACTAAAGGATCAAAGCACTCTTGTTTATCTAATGCTTTTTTAATACGTGCTACATTTTTGGATATCTTTCTTGTAACAAACTCTTCACCTCTTCTAGTACCTTCATGATTGAATAACCAACCTTGAATAGCATATAAATTGTAAGACTCTCTATATACTTTAACTAATTGTCTAGCAGCAGCTTTAGACGCACCATAAGGTGATCTTGGTCTAAGAGGGTGATTTTCATCTTGTGGAGCATATTGCACATCACCAAACTCTTCTGAAGAACCAGCCTGATAAAATCTACAGGAAGGATTATATAATCTAATAGCTTCAAGTATGTTTAAAACAGAGGTTGTATTAGTTTCCCAAGTTTGTAAAGCAAAGTCCCAACTACTTCCAACAAAGCTTTGTGCAGCTAAATTAATAAAATAAGCAGGTTTAATTCTTTCAACCAATCTACAAATAGAATGACTATCAGTTAAATCAAAATTGATAAGGTGGAATCTAGAATTATTAATATGCTTTAAGTTAGTGTGGTTATTTACACTTAAACGTCTAACACAACCTAATACTTCTAAGTCAGTATTCTTTAATAGAAAGTCCACCATATGTGATCCATCTTGACCTGTAACACCAGTAACAACTGCACATTTTTTATCTTTAACTAATGCTACTGCTGTATCTATGTTTATCACGAATATGTTGTCTATTTTTTTATTTGAGTAATCTTTTGCTGGTGTAAGCATTAATTTTCTCTCCGTTCATCTGGTTTGTAGTAAACAATTCTATTATGGTGTACTGGTGCAGCTAATAGTATAGCTGGATTAATATTCTTTTTCATCGTCTCTTGAAAGATATATGACATCCAAGTCTGCTCATAAGGGTGACCCCATTTAGTGTCAATAAACATCTTCCTATTGCCTTTCTTGCTAACAATCATTGGCCAGTTAGCGTAATAAACATCACCAGTTACGTAGCTTAATTGGTCCTGTACTTCAATACGATCAAATTTAGTTCTAGGAGCAAATGGATCTAAACCAGATGCTGGTAATTGATCATATTCAGGCCATACAGATGATCTTACAAATTGAGGTACATTGTACCAAGATACCTGTATATTATTATCCATATACACTTCAGTAAAAGAAAGCTTTAAATAGTCAAACTCTTCTCTAGCCATAATCCTATGCACCTTTGTATAAAGGTCCGGTACGTATCTTCTAAATCCATTACGGCAAAATACCTCATCATCTGGACCATACAATCCCATATCATCTTCAAAAAAGAACATATAATCAGCATCACTAGCTTCAAAATGCTCTGCAGCTAATTGCCTTCCACCACATATGCCACCATTCTTACCTGTAATGATATGCTCAAAACCATACTTGTCAGCTAAAGCTTTATTACCAATTCTAGCTTGCTCATCTGTTGAGTTATCAATTAGATACTTTCTTGGCTTTTCTAACCAATCTGGAGAGTTTTTAATCCATGTCTGTATGGTATGTTCAGCTTGTTGTGGAAAGTTAAATGTTAACATATACAAGTTAGTCTTGTCTACATTAGCATTATATGAACCTTTTGGTAGTACATGCTTTCTGTTAGACACTTCAGCTAATTGTACCTTATCATCTAATAATGCTTGAATGAACTTTACAATCAATCCATTTGCATCTAACTCATATCTTCTATATATATGTGGTTCTAAATGAGCCATAATGCTGAAGATACTCTCTTCAGTGCCCATATAACCTCTATTTAAAGTATCAAGGAGCAAGGAATAATATGTAGCGTTTGCCTGAGAAAGAAAATCTTTATGCCCTCCAAAAAGACCTCCCCTACAAACATACTTCACATCATTCCTTGCAAATTCATCTATAGCTTTCTTATCAAAGCCATGAATTTCTGACTTGGTAATATACTCGTAACTTAAAAATAAGAATGTCTTTAAGTGTGGAGTAAGCTTATCTAATGCTTTATTGTCTACAAAATACTTTTCGTAAACTGTATTTGATATACCAGCATCTAACCAAATAAAGTAATCAGTACTAAATGCATTTGATATCTTTGCATCATGTAACATAAACATCTTAGATTGTACTATTGGATTATAGAACTCTAAAACTGTTTGAGGTGCTGATTTTAGCCAACCATTTTCACCTGTCTGGTTAACCCAATTTGGATCTGTTCTAAGCTTTTGTGTTTGTTCCCAAAAAGGAGCATAATAATTGCTCTTTATATCAGCTAGCTCCATTACCTTAACTAAGGTATTCTCTCTGCTTCTTCTTTCCCAAACAAAGTCAACAAACTCTTGAGGAACATAAATGTGCATATAATGTTCCATCTCAAGTATTTTACTGAAACATTCTAGGTAATGGTCAATACTTCTACCTGGTTTACTTAAATTCCAGAGACCTGTTACAACAGTAAGGTCTTTATTTGTAACGACTGGCTTCTTCTTTTGAAGAGCAACCAAGTCATCATGTGAAAATTTACCTAATGCTTGTTCAATTGCTGTTGAGCCATACTTTTCAATTAAGCTATTAATATCGGGCATGTAAATAAATAAGTAACACCCGTTTTATATCAACTATAAAAGTTTATCATAATCAATTAGTTTTAAAAGTAGTTGTGAGCAGCCTTCTGTACTACCATTCTTTAAGTACCACTCTCTAGCATTTTTACCTATAAAGTTTAATAACTCTGTATCATCTTTTATCTCATTATATTTGCTTATCATCTTATCTGCTATAGTTTTATGGTCTTTATAATCATCTACATCTATTGCTATATAATGATAGTCTGGTATAAGAGGCTCATTAAACTTAAGCACAAATTTAGTACGCAGCAGTACATTACCTAAGCTTAATATCTCCATATCTCTATGGCATATCTCACTATTGCCATTTATGCTTATATTAATTTTAGAAGCATTTAACTCTTTCATAAACTCTTCTGTACTAATAGTAGAGTTTTGATTTGTTCTATCAATACAGTTAAACCTATTATCACTAAACAAAAACTTTCTAAATGGATCATTAGGATAGTTTCTAAAAATTGGCTTTTCTGGATTCTTTTTTGGTAAGTTTAAATTATATAATTTATCTGCAACTACTTCATGGTCAGATGTATATGATACATAACCAAATGGTGTATACTTTAAATTATCAATTGGTTTAAATTCTATATCATCTTTAATAACGCCTGTGCTTGTAATAAGCTCTTGCATTAAATCTAAATTCATATTACCATAATTAAATTTTGGATCAAATATCTCTCTTAATCTGCCCCAAAACGATACTAATATAAACTTCTTGTTATCTGCATTTTCTATATACATATAGAAAGGACTAAACCTACAAGAGTTGCCATGGTACTTTGGATCATTCTTTCTTAAAAGGCCAGAATCAAAATATGTAAATTTAATGTCTGGTCTTCTTGCTCTTATTTTTTCAAAGTACTTTGTAAATGTGGCTGATGGGCCCCACTTGTTATCGCAAAATTTAAATGTTATGTTTACGTTCATTCAAGCTTCTTAAAGTCAACAAGCTTGACTAATAAGTCTGCATTGCCATCTGTACAACCGTTTCTTAAATACCATTCACGAGCATTTTTACCTATAAAATCTAATAGCTCTTTATTATCTTTTACTTCATTATATTTGTTTATAAGCTTATCAGCTATAGTTTGATAATCTCTATAGTTATTAAAATCTACTGCAAGATAATGAAAGTCTGGAATTAAAGGCTCATGAAATTGCACTACAAACTTAGGTCTTAATAATACATTGCCTAGTGCTAATACCTCCATATCTCTATGGCATATCTCTCCATGCCCGTTAATGTTTAAGTTAATTTTACTTGCATTTAACTCTTCCATATATTCTCTAATTGATAGGTTATTATCTCTTCTATCAATACCATCAAATCTTTTATCAGCCATTATAAACTGCCTAAATGGATCATTAGGAAAATTTCTAAACTTAGGTCTGTCTGGGTTAATTTTAGTAATATCTAATTTAACTAAGTCTTCAGCTACTCTTTCATTCTCTGGCGATAAAGATATATAACCAAATGGGGTATACTTTAAATATGATATAGGTTTAAACTCTATATCGTTTACAGTAACACCAATACTTGTTATTAAATCTGCCATTGAAGATAAATCAAAAAAAGAAAACCTTGATTCAAATATATCTTTTATAGAATCCCAATAAGAAATTAAAATATATCTATTATTAGCTCTATTCTTTAACATACAAAAGAAAGGACCATACATACTTGCATGGCCAAAGTAAGTTTTATCTCTTGCTTCTTCTCTTTTTTGTACTGCATCAACAAAGTTAAACTCTATATCAGGTCTAACTTCTTTTATTTTCTTAAAGAACTTAACGTATGTAGTAGTTGGACACCAACTAAAATCATTCCATTCAAATATGCAATCTACAATCATGGTATATATTTTTCTATTAGTTCAGGCAGATAAGGGTTCTTTTTAAAATGAGGAATGCCTTTTTGTCTATATACTGTACACCCTTCATTACCTTCATGTGAGGTATTTTTAATAACTGGGAAAGTAATAGCTCCATTACCTGCCTGCCACTCTTGCAATGTTTTATAATCTGGTGTATATTTTTCACTATATGTACTTATACGTTTAATATCATGTTTGCCAAGATATGCTGACATTAATATGTCGTCATTCCAATTATAATACTCATCCATAAATGCTTGGAAGTCTTCTTTAACAAACTTACGTTTATAGGAAATAGTCTTATAATGTTGAAGTATCTTAACTTTAAAGTTTTTTCTAATTGCAGTAATGTAATGATCTCTTACATCGTTATAGATTGGTTTCCAACAAGTTAATCCATCGTAACCTACTGCTGAGTTATCAAATCTAGATTGATTAATAACTTGCTCTTTAAGCATTTCTGGATGATAAACTAAATCATCATCACAAACAACTATAATAGTTTCTGGGTTATCTGTTCTTTGAACAGTTGGGTAAAACTTAGTAATTGGTCCAAAATCATCTGTTCTAAAGATTAAAAAGTTTGGATTGAGTTTAGTTATATCACTTAACCATTGAGGTATTACATACTCTTCTCCAGTACTCTTTAATTGCAAAGGAATGTTAAAATGTATATAATAAGGTCCTGGGTATACTTGTGATATTAAAGAATTAATACAACTCTTAATACCCGCATCATAATCAGCAGCTAATCTAGATGGAATAGTTGTTAATGATATGATTGGAGGTATTGTAGGGAATTGAAATGAATTTAAATCTAAATTATTTGGTATAGCATCACCGTCTGGATATGTCTTATTATCACTATTTTCAGCTACCTTAACTGGTTCTGGGTCTGGTTGTTTAACTGGCTCTGGCTTCTTTTCATCAGCTGCTGTAAACGGTGGTTCATAGTACCAGTGATCACAATCAAATTGCCATTTCTCTGTAAAGTCTTTTCTAATGAAACCTAAATGGTCTTTAGTCATGCGTCTAAAAACATTAAAGCCTGTCTCAGCATCATAACCTAGTTGTTCTTTAATTGGGTAATGGTGTGAAGGTTTACCTTGACCAGATGCCATATAGTTAACAGGTATAAAATCTGTTTCCTTATCCCAAGCTAACATAACATAATCAATACCTTTATCTCTCAAATAGTAGCTTATTTTGTGATCATCACTAGCTGCTACACCCATATACTTATCAGTGAAAAAATCATCTTGAATAAACTTATGCTTGTATGTAACTGAATGCCAATGACCTGGTACTGCAGCATGTATATCATTCTTTAAAGGAAAGTATGCATGAGCATTTAATAGTATGTACTTCTTAACTCCATTTTGTTCAAACTCCCTCTTCTCAATAATAGTATCACCTCTAAAACCAATTACTGAATATGGGTACTTTGTCTCTTGTCTAGTTAATATATACTCCATCATATCATCATAATAGACTTGATCATCATCTAATGCAATAATAATGTCTTCTGGATTAGTTGCTAAGTTAAAACAACCAACTACTTTTTCAATAGGACCTCTATCTTGTTCAATGCGATTAATAATTAACTTGTTATTGTTACTTGCTAATTCAGTTAACCCATTAGGTATTACATATGGTAAATCTCTATTCTTATAGATTTGAGGTATATTAACTACTACCTTATAAGGTCTATCAGTCTTTTGATCTAAAAGAGATTGGATACATCTACTAAATGTAGGCCAAACTGCTAGTCTTTCTGGGACTGTTGTCAGGGATATAAAAATGCTCATGGTTTTTTGTAAAAGTATCTATCGTATTCAGGCCTATTTTTCAAGTTATTCTCATCTACTATTCCGAATATTTTCTGCTGTACCCAATTATCGTTTGCTAAATTAGGTCCCGGGGTACCAGGCATTGTAATTTTACCCCATCTTATAATTTCAATATATTTTATGCAGAATCTTTCACCAGCTTGAGGAAAGTAATCCATTATCATATACCTACTGCAAAGTACTTTAAAGTTATACTTTTCATCTTCTGGCCAATCAACATAAATTTGATCTCCTCCATTAAAGTCTATAGCTCTATAGGTACCTTTCTTTCCTTTAATATGCGATGTATCTAAATGATGTAAACCAACCTCTGGGTTATATTGTAATAATGTATTAAATGAAGACTTTCTCCATAAGCAAGGTTGTACGCTATATTCATATAAGAAACCTTTTCTTGTATAAAATATTTCATTCTCTTCAAAACCATAAGGCGTATTATTCTCATGTTTTTTCCAATTATGTGCTATAGGTTGATTAGATGCAAATGAAAATAAATCTACATTTTCACCTTTCATTAAGTTAATTAATCTATTCAATTGATCAACATTAATATCATCTATTAACATATAATCTTCACAGAAGTAAAAGAAATACTCTTCCTGGATAGAATCTATAAAGTTCTTTAATACAGGTCCAAAGTGATAACCACCATCATTAAATGGTATATTAGGAGTAATATAATTTACCTTATCACTATATGGTAAATTAGGTTGAGTAAATCTATTAGCTACAACACTAATGTTAATATTGTCTAACCCGATGTACTTGTCAAAATACTTCAAAGACAACTCCACAATAGGAGTTGTCTTTTCGTTAGAGTGAATAACAAAGTGTACGTTGGGTACTTTATTGTTAGGTTTAGATATCATTTAAAAATTCTAATGGAGCGTCTGCTACACCTGGTGATGCATTATTAGGTAAATCTAAACCAGATAATGGGTATGAACGAGTATCAGGTGTCATAATTCTCACATATCTTTTATTTACTAAAGTAAGCTCATACACACGTGGTATTTTATAACCAGTAAACTTAGTACCTTCTGTTTTAGTAATATAATCGAATGTACCAACCCAATTGTTACCATGCACATGATTAACAACATAATACTCTCCTAACTTTTCCATCATATCAATAAACTTCTTTCTATTATCTTCGTTATCAATATAATGTATTTCAATAATAATACCTGTTGTAACTGCTGCCATTGCTGATAATTTTACATCTTTAAAGTAATCATACTCGGCGCCTTCTGCATCTATCTTTAACAATACATCACCTTTAATGTTAAGACTGTAATAATGATCAATAAAGTCTCTACAGTTATCTACCTTAATACCTAAACCTTCTTTCTTAAATGTCAAACCTTCTGCTGGATGTTCTTTATGATCAACAGTATGATCAAACATGTATACTGGTTTGTTATATGTTTTATAATAATCCTCCTCATAACGCCAGTCATGAGAAACACCATACGAAAATAAAGCAACTGACATTTCTAATATATTAACTGGTGCTACATAACCACCATCTCCGTGGTTATGCTCTCCAGGAGTTTTAGGTCCTAAGCGTACTTTGTCGACATTAATATCGAATGGTTTTAAATAATTTAACATAAATTTACTTTGTTAGTACATGCTCTATACGTTCAGCCCAACCTTTAGACTTACTATGAGCCCAGATAACCCACTTTGCTGGTTTCTTATCTGTAAGGAAGAATCGTTCAAAATTAGTCCATTGATCTTTTCTTGCCATAATTTCTTTTACTTGACCTTCATTTAGATCTTCTCTTTGAACAGCAACTCCGTTTTCATCATCAAATGCTACAACCCAAAAGTCGTAGTCATCTAATTTAAAGTTAGACTTATCAAAGTTAACTAAACAATAGAAAGATTCACAGAATGAACCTTCCCAATCTTCAACTGGAGGATTAGGTGGGAATTGATTTTCAATTGTATATTTCTGTACTGCTTTACGTTTAAAGTGTACACCAGCGTATCTCTCAAATTCATTTAAAGTTCTAACTGTACCTAAATCATAACCAGTTAAATCAACATCATCATCTTTTTGAGTACGTAATAGATTACGAATACGTTTCCAAGCGTGTTGTTGATGGCTGTACCAATTTTCACCTCTTTTATGCTGATCATCCCAAACTAGCTTACCAGCTCTTTCTTCTCTCATTGTAGCATGCCAGATGACAATCTTATGAGGGTGGAATAGATCATAACCATGCGTAAAGGATCTAACTGTTAGGTTAAGCTCTTCACCGCTAAAATAGATTTGTGGGTCATGTAAAATTTCTTTACCCCATTGAGCTCTAGCAAATGCAAAATGGCCAGATATAAATCTAGACATTACTGGCTCTGTTCTTGTTTGCCAACCTTGCAATAAGCTTGGACGAATAAAGATGGTGCCGTGTGGATAGAAGCAAGCAAATTGCTGTTGCCATGGTTCTTGGCATCTACCAGCTGGATCATTAAAAGGACTATAATAGGGTAGGTAGCCAGTTAAGATTGGTTTATAACCTTTAGCTTCTAAACCTTTATGCATCTCAATTAATGTTTCATCCCAGTCTTTAGTAAAACGGTGATGAGAGTCTAATTGCAACAAATATGTTTCATCTGTAATAAGCTCATTAATACGAGCACGTGCATAAGGCAATCCTTTTGCTTCTTGATAAGGCATATCAATAATTTTAAAATTAGGATTGCTTCTATATTCATCCAAATTATCAAACTTATCTTCTGGATTGAATTGTCTGCAAATGCCAAAAACAATACGGCTCGGATCTTTAGCGTTAGCTAAACAGTCTTTAATAGTTGGAACCAATTCTGGCTCTCTGTAAGCAGGCAAGTGTACAAGTATTGTATCTTTTTTTGCTTCTTTTGTAAAATTACTTTTAATTGCTTTTAGTATATTTTTCATGCGTAAGTTATTTTGTTTTCTAAAATTCTACATTCCCAGCCTTTAGACTTGCTATGTGGCCAGATAGTCCATTTTGTAGGTCTAACTGCTGTGTTAAACTCTCTCCATATATGTATGAACTTATCGTTCTTATCTTGATTCATTAAGTTATTAAACTCATTTATGTCTAGATCTTTTCTAAACAAATCAGTATTGATATCATCTTTAAATACACATACTAAGAAATCGTAATCAGTCTCAGGTAAGTCTGGCTTATAAATGTCAATGCAATATTTAGTCCAATTGCATAAGCCTTTATTAAAGTCCTCTTCATCTTTGTAAGGTACTGGAGGTACTTGTTCATCAATACTATGCTTATGAAAGCGTCTTGTTAAGAAGTTAACCCCAGCAAACAATTCAAACTCATGCAATGATCTCTTTGTACCTAACCCATAAGCACCAAAGTTAATTTGATCCGGATCCTCTCCATCTACACCTAATAATATTTTAACTCTCTTATATGATAATGAGTTTAAGTTAGGCCAGTTAGTATGGTCATCCCAATGTTTCTTTTGACCTTCTCTAGTATATTGATGCCAAATAACTACCTTATGAGGACAGAATAGATCGTAACCTCTAGTCCAAGATCTAATAGCTAACGAAATTTCTTCACCGTGAAAATATAGATCTGGATCATAAGGCACTTCATTACACCACCTACCTTGAGTAAAGATAAAGTGAGCTGAAAGAGCTCTTGATGGTGCTGGCTTTGTTCTTGTCTTCCATTCACGTAATGTGGATGGTCTTAAAAAGATAACACCTTCAGGTAAAAATCTATCATAATTGACTTGCCATACTTCTTGTAATCTGTCACCTGGATCGTTCTTTGGCTGATAGCTTGGTAGGTAAGCAGTGAGTAAAGGTTTTTCATGACCATCTTCTTTTAAACCTTTATACATTTCAATTAACGTTTCATCCCAATTTTTAGTAAATCTGTGATGAGAGTCTAACTGAAGTGTGTAAGTTTCACCATCATAGTATTGTTGAATTTTACTTCTAATCCAACAAGCACCTTTTGTCTTTGTATGAGGAACTTCCACAATCTTTACTTGTGGAAGATCTTTAATCTTAGAGATGTCTTCATCCCCAGCATGTTGCCATCCAATAACTATATGTAAAGCTTTTGGATACTTGGCATTTGCAATGAGGTCTAATACAGTTGGTACAAGTTCAGGATCTCTATACGCTGCTATTTGAACAAAAATTGAGTGCACGTATTATATTATACACCACCGAATGAAAATCTACTTGTCTTTTTTAGTAAATTCTTCAGGAGGAACGTAACCTTGTTGCAACATAAAATCATTAAGAGAAAATAGTTTAATGAGAAAATCTTTAATACACTCTATAAGCTTATGCACATCATTATTTATTCAACAAATGTGTCTATATATGGTATATCTTTACCGTTATTATCTTTCATTTTTTCAAACCCAAACATATCTAACGCACAGCCATAACCTGTATACTCACTTGTTATGCCTTCATATGCATGGGTGCTTGGTAATCCTATATAAAAATAATCATCATCCTTAACGGTAAATTCTTCTATCATACTTACATCATACTCACTTACACTACTAACTAAATTGCCGTTCTTATCACTATACTGTTTCATCCATAAATTGGAGTAATGATCAAAAGCTTCATCAATGGTGCCGTAAAATGGAGGCATTACGACACCACGCTGAAAGCCTTTACCGTTATAAACTATCTTGCGAACTTTTACTGGCTCACCTGTCATTAGTACCTTCAGTGACTTGATATAGTCTAGTAACTGGATTTCTTATATCATCTGCAAAGTAACTTGCAGCCCCTCTCATATAATTCTTTTTAAGCTTATTTTTATGAACCATTAAGTTATACATTTCAAACATTTGCATGTTACGTTTAACATTCTTCACATATGAAGGAGACTTAATACGTTTTAAATATTCAGCTTTTCTTTCTTCTGGTGTTCTTTCTTTTCTATTTTTCACTTTATATTATAATAATGTTCCGTATTACTTCCACTCAGGGTAAAGGTAATCGTTAAAATAGTTTTTGGCATCCGTTTCTTTAATACCATAACTAACTAACATCTTAATAGGAAAAATATTTTGCTTTTGATTAAAGCAATATTTATTTTGAGCTTCTTTTGTATGTTCAATATAAAAGTCATCAGCATTTAACCCTACATTACCTAGATAGTAGTTTAAACTCTTTATACCTATATCAATTACTTGATTAATTTCTTCTTCAGTATTAACTGCAGTAGCAGCTATCATGTTTTCAGAAAATATTTGCTTACCCCAATCCGGTAACTCTCTTTGTTTTTTCCAATTCAAATCTTTAACTTGATCTTTAAACCAATTAATCATTGGATGTTTTGAATTAGATGAAACAGAGAAGTCACAAAATGCTGCTGTTATTTTATTGGGTGTAGATACTATGTCAAAACCAAATATAGGCGATGAGTCATCTAAATGAGGAAATATAGATAAGTGTAAAACATATATATTACCTCTATTTAAAATTTGAATAGAGGCTTTACGAAAATTCCATGATGTAAATGTTTTATTAGTCCACCATTCATTATTATAGTCTTTAGGGCTTTTAACATTAATAACATCTGTATATGATGTTAATTTAGCTAATATAGTTTCACCAAGCGGTTGTATTTTATCAGCAATTAAATTCATGAAAAGATTCTAGTCTCTTCTAATTGTCTTGTAATAGCAATGTTAAAGTTAAATGCCATAATAGAATCGTCTAACATATCATCAGATAGTTTAGTACGGAACTTCATTACCATTTCTCTTAAATTTTTAAAATCGTAAAAAGATCCAGAACCTGGTACAAGCTTTTTAATCATTTGACCTCCAGCCATATCACCTAGGTAACGAACATACATATGAGCTAGTATTTTCTTTGGCTCTTTAATTTCTCTTACGTAATCGCAATATTCTTTTGTAGCTGGTAATAATATGTGTTTGATATTTTCCCCAACAAGCTCTTCATAATCATGCTTAATAAAATAGTATCTTGGAAGATCTGGCATATCATCTAATATGTTTAAGTTTGATGCTACCTCTTCCATTGCTTGATACAGGTGCATCATTTGATAAAGAAATTTAGCATAATCTTCATTAGAGATTTTGCCACTTAGCATATACTGCGTAAATGGCATTGCTTCTATTTCATCATGTTTAGTCTGAGTTAATTCTCTTAGTGACATATAAAGTTATTTAATCATAATGGTTAAGCTATCAATAAATTGGTGCCTCCGGTGTGACTTGAACACACGACCCACAGTTTAGAAAACTGTTGCTCTATCCAGCTGAGCTACGAAAGCATACTATATTATATCATACTTCCATAAAAAACCCTTTACCTAAGTAAAGGGTTAATTTATTAATACTAAAGGTTTACTTTAGAACTTGAACTTATAACCAACATTGTAGCCAGTAATTTGATTAGCTGTGCTGGTTAGTGAGGTACGTTGAGCAAATAGATTTGCTGCAATTCCGTGCCATTCTAGACCAACTGCTGGTTGGTAATACTTTTTAACACCCTTAAGTGCTGCAATTGTAGCAGCGCCTGGATCGTTAAATCCTAGACCTAAAGCAGGTACAATTTTAAGAGCTCCAACAGTGTTAATTGGTGCACTAACACCAAATTCAAAGTTGTTGCTACGTTCAATAGTGTTATTAAGTGCACGGCCTTCCCAGTTAAGTGTACCACCAAACCAGCTACCACTTAATTTTACAAATGGTAGGAAGTTGTGATTAGCAGCACCTGCTGCTTCTGAAGTATTAACATGTCTTACTTCAGCACCTAATGTCAAGTCTGCTAGACTTGATGTGAACTTATAACCTGCATCTAGATAAACACGCTTTAGACCAGTTGCATCAGTTGTTGTAACTGTTTTACCAGCTACTACTGATTTTGTATCTAAGCTGCTTACTTTTGTAAATGTATTAACAGCTAAGTCAATACCATATACATTTGTTTCTACACCAGCTATTGCGTAGTTAGTTCCAACCAACTTACCCTCTTCAATGTACTTAGAAGCGAATGCCACGTCTAAGTTACCATTGACAGGAGCTGATTTTGCAACTGTTGCAATTAATGCTAATGTAATAATAGTTAATAGTTTTTTCATACGTTTAATATTTAATCTTTGTTCCATAATTTTCAATGAATTTATAAAGGGGAACTGGCATCACTATTAAATGATGCCAGTCTTTTTAACCCCCCTGACAAATTTTAACGCTTACCCTTTTTAAATTTCTTATGTGACGATACATCAGCTGAAGTTTCAGAAACAATTTCAGCCTCTGGTTGTTCATCAGATTTTTCTGCTGGTACTGTCCATTCTAACTTAATACCAATTACTTGTGCGAGGACATCCACACAAGCACGGTTATTATCATGCTGCTCTAGAGTAAGAGGAGCAGAACGACTTGCATTGTATAATGTAATTAGGGCTTCTTGAGCTGTATATGATTTCATATGTTTTATTTTATAATAATATTTTTAAAAAACAACTTATAATTTTTTTAATATTTCTTTTAAATCCCCCAATGCGCCTTTACCCATACCTCCTCCTGGCTTACTTTTATAAAGTAAATACTCTTCTTGTTTTTCAGCAGGAGCATCTATAGAAGCATAAATGTCATCGGGTTGAATACCTACATTTTTTAATAAATTTGCATACTTACGTAGCAATTCATTAGGTACCGGTTTAATATTAAAATTGTGTTCTTGTTTTAATATTTCAAGGTCTTGTATAATTTCTTGTACAGTTACTTTTTTTAAAATATTATTAAATTTTATCATATTGTTTATTTAAAATTTCATTTCTTATTTTAGTGGCTGAAATATCTTGAAGAGATTTATCTAAGTCTATTTGTTCTATTTTATAACCTACATCTCTACCGTAAAATATATTTGTAATGTTGGGTACTCTAATAATAGAATATTTACCTTCATACCCTTTCATACCTATGCGAATATTTTCTTCAACTTCATCTAAATTAAATGG
>Ga0114964_10001477_pt1 | contig 17120 bp, 5 predicted proteins | sample C_131016_MF_Meta_FD_92638 | JGI IMG/M metagenome (GOLD analysis project Ga0114964, IMG submission 92638) | Freshwater microbial communities from Lake Croche, Canada to study carbon cycling - C_131016_MF_MetaG | ecosystem: Environmental > Aquatic > Freshwater > Lake | place: Lake Croche, Canada... | reverse complement strand
GGGAGCCCAAGGACTTACGGGCCCTATAGGCGCTACGGGAGCCCAAGGTCTCACAGGCCCCCAAGGCGCTACGGGAGCCCAAGGACTCACGGGCCCCCAAGGAGCGACGGGAGCCCAAGGAGCGACGGGAGCCCAAGGACTCACGGGACCTGCTCCAACTGGAAATCCTGGACAGATTGTGTATCTATCGGCCTCTGGAGTTGCCGCAGCGGCTAATTTGTACTGGAACCAAACGAGCAACAGCTTAGGTGTAGGCATTACAGGCCCTACAGCCAACCTCCATGTTATAGGAAATATTTACGCGACGACTGAGATTCGTACCCAAAATATAATTGCAGCTGGTTTCACATCAAATATCTCAAATACCAACTTTAATTATGATACTTTGACAATTCCATTTATTTATTCAACTACGGCAAATGTGGGAACAATGAACGTCACTGGGACGGCGCGCGTCTCGACTTTTTTTTCGGCAGTGGATGTCATCTCTTCAAACTCGGTCCAGACTTCTAATATCATCGCAACGGGCAACGTTGTGATAGGCCGGGGAGTAACGGCCATACAGGCTAATGTTCACATCGAGCAGTCTAATGTTTTTATAGGAAACTCTGCGGTTGTTGGGTCGGTGTCTTCATTTCCTACTACAGTAAACTCTCTCAATTTTGATAATTCGTACCAGAGCGCCCCTACATCTCCAAATAAAATAATTTTATATTCAAATACTGCATCTGGAGCCGTCGCTGGATTTAGCGTAGGGTCGGCGTCATTCGGTGTGGTGGGGACCACTCCCGCTTTGATATATCACGCAAGGACTTCACATTTGTTTGGAACTGGGCTCCCTGCCACGAACTATGTAATGGTGATAGGTTCTGGTTCACAGGTAGGTATAGGTACATTACAAACATCGGCCAAACTTCATATAGGTCTTACCAATCCATCAACCGTTCAATTACGTATTGATGCGACTACAGTAGCACTCGCGACCACTGGAGGAGGTCTTGTTGGAATAAACACATTAACCCCCACGGCCAACTTGCACGTCGTGGGAAATGTCTACGCAAGTACAGATGTCATCTCTTCAAACTCTATTCAGACTTCTAACATCATTGCAACGGGCAACGTTGTGATAGGACAGGGAGTAACGGCAATCCAGGCTAACATTCACTTCGAGCAGTCGAATGTGTTTATAGGAAACTCTGCGATTGTAAATAATCAGTTCTCTACAACAGGTCCAACAAATCAGATAATCTTTGATAATACGGGAACTGAGCTTTCAGGCGGGAAACCAAATAAAATAACTTTATTTTCAAATATTAGTGCAGGTATATATGCAGGTATAGGTATATCATCAGTTTCTTCTAATTTTGTAAATCTTACTTTGAGTGCATATGGTCACACATATGTTACCAACGGGGCGGGCTACACTACGGCCGCCTTTACAAATAGTGGAACTTTTAGCGTTGGTGGGTTCAATGCAGGAGCAAGACTTTATGTAACATCCGCGGCATCTGGAATAGGAGCACGTATTGATACTGCTGGAACTGCTGTAGCTCTAACGACCATGGGTGGAGGGACGGTCGGCTTCGGGACAACTCAGCCCACGGCCAACTTACAGGTCGTGGGAAACATCTACGCAAGTACAGATGTCATCTCTTCAAACTCGGTCCAGACTTCTAACATCATTGCAACGGGCAACGTTTTGATAGGCAAGGGAGTAACGGCCATACAGGCTAATGTTCACATCGAGCAGTCGAATGTGTTTATAGGAAACTCGGCGTGTGTAGGCACAGTTACATCAACAACAAATCCAGTAAATGCTCTAATTTTTGATAATAGTACAAATACTAATACAACTCCTAATAAGATTATACTTGCCCAAAATACGACAACTACTGCAAATACTTTTGGTTTCGGTGTTGACTGGACAGGAACAAACTTGAATTATTTTTCGCGCGGAAATCATCAATTTTATACAAACGGCGTTGTATCTGCTAGATGGAACTCCACTCAGAATGCGTTTTTAGGCGCAACTGCAGTTATTGGAGGGGCTGCCGGTAATCAATCTAGTTATTTATTAAATTTAAGACCCCAAACAACTTATGGGCTAAGCGGCGCCCTCGCCATCACCCCATCTGCAACTGGTTCAAATTATATGATAGTTACTGTACCTGGTCTTTCAGGCTTTGGAACTCTCACACCTTCAGCCAACTTACAGGTCGTGGGAAATGTCTACGCAAGTACAGATGTCATCTCTTCAAACTCAATTCAGACATCTAATATCATCGCAACGGGCTCGCCATCCACTGGTGGAATCTCACTCATAGCAACGACTCAAGGAATTGGTTCAAACGTCTTTGTATTTTCAAACTCGTCGGGTGCCACATCATATAACTCCATGGCCATGGACTCGAATGCCATAGTCCTTATAGGAATTCAGCCATCTTCTAATATAAATTATGGAAGAGGATATACAAACACATCTAAAGCGCGTCTATATGTAACAGGAAGCGGATCCTCAACATATCCCATTAATTTGGTTTTATGTTCAAGTACCGCAGGATCTTCGTATAATAACGGAATTGACTTTGGAGGAGGAGGTCAGGGGTGTGTTCAAATTATACAGAACAGCGCGGGTGGTGGTAATGGGTATCTTGGCTTTTGGTTTAATAATTCAAATGGAAACGATGGCAATATTAGTGAGGGCCACCGAATGACAAGAACTTCTTTGAGCATTAATTCAACAGCCGCTTCGCCATCTGGTGGACCAACTTTCCAAGTAGGGGGAAACGTCTACGCAAGTACCGACGTGACTTCTTCAAACTCGATCCAGACTTCTAACATCATCGCAACGGGATCGCCATCTCCGGGCGGAACCTCACTCATAGCAACGACTCAAGGAATTGGTTCAAACGTCTTTGTATTTTCAAACACGGCGGGAGCCACTTCAAATAACGTCATGGCCATGGACTCTAATGCAACTGTTCTTATAGGAATTCAGCCATCGACAGCGGCAAATTATGGTGCGGGCCAGGCATACAACGCCAAGGCCCGTCTATATGTCGCAGGAGGAGGGACGGCAAGTCAGCCTTTTAACATTGTTCTTTGCGGAAATGCGGCAAGTAGTTATACTCCTACTCAGTATAACGGAATATGTTTTGGCGCAGGAAGTTCGGGAACTTGGCACATGTATTCTTATGGGGATGGCGGTGGAAGAGCGAGCATGACGTTTGGGGGTGATTCTGGTGGTGGTTTAAACACATATCACAAGTTTTCACCGGGTTCAATCAGTGTAAATTCTCAGTTAGCATCTGGTCAAGGACCTAATGTATTTCACGTCCTCGGCCAATCGACATCAAATATAGCCTACTTTTCCAACGTTGCTGGAGGACCGAACGCAGTCGTGATCAATGCAAATGCCTGGGTTGGTATAGGGACAAGTGTACCAACAGGCCCCTTATCTGTAGCGGGTTATTCATCTGCCAACTTGGCCCTTTTCACAAGTTCAACCCCAGGAGGCGCGAATGTGGTCGTTATCAACTCGAACGCGTGGGTCGGTATTGGGACGACCAACCCCACGAGTTCCCTACAAGTCAACGGAAATGCCTCATTTGCCACGGACACATTTACAGTCCCTTTTGCGACGGTCGGAACCATGAGTGTTCTGAGCGGTCTGACGATCGGGCCGAGTCCAATCACGCTTGGGTCTAACTTGGCCGTCTTTGCTAATGCCTCGGGAGGTTCGAACGTGACGATATTTACAGGAAATGCCCTGAGTATAGGAACATTGACTCCAACAGCAACTCTTCATGTTGTTGGGTCAATGGGGTCTAATATTGCGGTATTTTCAAACGGATACAGCAACGGAATTTTCGTGATAAATCAGTGGGCCAATGTCGGCATAGGATTGGCAAATCCCTTATTTCAGTTGGACCTGTCTACAGATGGAGGCCGTCAACCGACAAGTTCCACATGGAAAACAGGTTCAGATCAACGCGTCAAGTCAAATATAGTCGCAGCAAACTTGACAATTTGTTATGACACGATAAAATCATTAGATTTAAAATATTTTCAATGGAATTTTCCAGACATGAATCCTACAGATCAACACTCCCTGGGATTTATAGCTCAAGAAGTTGTTAATTATTTTCCAAAGGCGGTCTTTCCGTCAGACTCTCATGGGTTTCCAGATTTCCTCAATATAAACGTCGACCAGATACTCAAGGCGATGTATGGCGCCCTGAAGAAAACAATCGAGGACAAGGAGGCCCTAGAAGAGAAACTCGAGATGGCCCAAAATGATATAGACCTTTTGGAAACGCGACTAAGTGATCTCGAGGCAACAGTGCGTACTTTGCTTCCGCAAAAGGAGACGACCCAGACGGGGCCGCGTTCAGAGGCGCTCATTAACCAGATGTAGTTTTTGTTGGTAAAGGATTTGTAAGGGGTGTGCGTGCCCATAGAGTTTGGGCATCGGCACTATTTATAGGCGCACTGAACAACATCATTTCCGATAGGTACCCATAGGCTGCACGAAATGCTAAACCCGAGGTGGGCGCATTTATTGAATTGAAATAAGGAGATGAAAAAGATTGTCTCCCTTGAGTCCCTATGACTTGGTTCCATACGGATGCTATAAAACTTCCTTGATTTCCGATTATGGTCCCAGTGGTTTCGTTCACCATTTGCCCATACGAATTATTAAGGTAAAAATATGAGCTGTTAGATGCCAGAAAATCCTGCTGAACGCGGCCACCAGAAGGAGCGTCTCCGCACACGTTTAGATAAGTAAATCTAAACCCTTTGTTGTCAAGTCCATTGGACCCCAGCAAAGTCGTATAATCATTAAATGCTGTACTCATATTGTAATTGTATAATATTGTCATTACTCCAGTGATTGGTGAAGCGGTAGTCATACTTGCGTAAAATGTAGGGGTCGCGTCTCGATTAAACCACAGGACCCATTGACCAGAGTTCAATACGAGTTGGGGCTGAGAAACGGCTGTAGCCTGTGTAAAATGTTTACCGGCACCTGACTGGTCGTACCATGTAGATACATTTCCAGTCGTTGTGTTGAGAAACCCACCCATTGATGTGCTATTTTGAACATTTGATAAATTTCCATAAATGTCCGCTATGAAATCATAAGTAGTACTATCAGAATTGCGGCGGACCTGTACAACTGGTCCAGTGTATGTGCTCACGAGGGCCCGTGTAGAATACAGACCGAGAGCCGAAGAAACTATACTCGTCTGGGCCAGTGGATATGTGGGTCCCTTAGTCAAAGACAGACTCGGCGGTATCCCACCAGATTGATAAATTCCGTAAATCTGGGCGGCCGTGAGGGCCGTGTTGTAGATTCGGAGGTCTTGGATTGAACCCCACATAGGATTCCCACCCCCTGCTGCCTGCCCCAATTGAAGAATGCTTAAATTAGATGTGGTATTATATCTACCTACATTTGTGGAACCGATTGATATGCCATTTATAAAAAGAGTAGTATAAGTATTAGAGGATGTTGACCCTACATTTGAAAATATAATTGTGTTATGAAACCATTGACCTGCATATACAGATGCATATGATGGAGTGTTAGTCTGTAACGCTCCTTGACAAATATAATTGACGACATTATTAAAAATATAATAGGTATAATAGGTTGTTTGTGAAGATCCAGTTTCATTGAAAGAGATCATAGTTCTGTATGAAAATGCTGAAGGTGCTGGTAAAGATAATGATACTAAATTAACCCAGAAACTTATTGATAAATTATTAGTGGTTAAACTAGTCAATGGAGACCTATCATATTGTACATAACAATTAGGAGCACTTGACACATAAGTTTGATTATTAAGGTAAATTGATTGACCGTAGAGACCAGTGACATAGGTCGGTGCGAATTGCGTACTCGTGTTTACAGTTGAAAAAGTAGGACTCAAACCCGTGACCGAATCCACATTCGACCCGTTGAAGCTCCACAAAAGAGAAGGCTGGGCGACATTTGACGTCGCGGTCAATCTCGGAGGAATTCCTTGAGATTGATAAATTCCGTAAATCTGAGCGGCTGACAAAAGAGAACTATACACTCTCAAATCATTCATTATTCCCGTGATCGAACCGTTTGTTGTAGCAAAGTGCTGAGTTCCTACAGACATTCCGCCCATCCAATATCCAGATGATGTTATGTCGGTTGTTGCCCATGTTGATGGCTGAGATCTTGTAAGCGTACGAACTCCATTTATGTACATGTAAATATTTGTTGTATCAACCCCAAAAGTCACGTGAACCCAATTATTTACAGCGACTGTACCCATTGCCACAGCGAACGCACCAGTTGTTGCCTGTGTATTTAGTCCAATTGAACCCGATGTATCCAAAGATATATATATTAAATCAAGTTGCGTATAAGACGTGAGTGACGTGAAAGCAGAGGTTGTAAACAATAAACCATTAGTTGCTAAACTCGTTGGCAAGTACCAAAAAGATACGGTCATTCCACCGGCATAGGGAAAATATGTTCTAGCAAGCGGTTTATTAGTATCTACGGTGTTCCACAAACCAAACCCATAAAATGAGCCTGGGATAAATTGCAAACCTTGGCCATATTTTCCAGATGTGAATGTTCCGCCTAACCCTGCCGGATCCTTCTTTCCTCCGGTTGGATCAACTGGCAAATAACCAGTAACACTCTCTTGCAGAGTTCCGTTGAATCTCCACAGCAGAGCAGGCTGGGGCGCTGATGCCATCTAATACTCCGTGAGGTTTTTTATGATGCATTTTCTACAGCGATGCGATCGGAGTCGCTCAAAGCACTTGAGAACAAAAACAGGCTGTACATTTGTCCGTTCATAGGTTCCCCCGCTACTATCGTTCTGGCAATAAATTCATTACCCGAAACGCCTATCCATCCAGAACGAGGATTTCCTGTGATATTTCCTCCTACTATTTCGGTTCCATTCGTGTATACGTGAGTGATGCCATTTGTAGGACTCGTATCGGCCGTAAACTTAAACGTTACAACAGTTCCAGGAGCATACCCCGTCGATGTATTTATGTCATTATTCCACCAATAATTTTGATACCCGTTACCATTTCTTCTAAAATTATTTGCTTGACTATTCACTCCTTGGCCCGCACCACATATACCACTATTTGTATTTCCCATCGTGTTGTAACGGCATATTACTGTATACGCAGTCTGCATAGGTACTGTTCCAGTTGTTGCATTAAAGTAACTCGTTCCTCCATTTGCAGTAAAATCCATCTGATATCTGCCTGACGCATCCTGTGTTATTGATGGCCTAAGCGCCTGATTTGTCTGGGTCGCATCTTTCCCTGCACCCGATTGATCGTACCAAGTTGCCACGTAGCCCGTAGCGCCTCCAAGCCACGTCGCAAGGTCCGTTCCGGTCACTGGGGCCGTCAAAAGGTTCCCGAGTCGGTCCGCGTAAAAGTCTTGTGTTGCGTTATCAGATGCCCTTCGAACATTCACGGCCTTGGCAGTACCGCCAGGGCTCAGGCCATTGACCGCACGAAGGCTGAATGCCCCGACCGGAGCTACAGACAATTGAGAAAGGAGGGGGGTTCCTGTCATCGATGAACTTAGCCCTTGTGCTCTATAAAGAGTCAGGCTCGCCGGTACACTAGGAGCTCCTCCATTCGCATAGAGTGCCTGAACTTGTATGTCGCTCAGGGCCGTGTTATAGATGCGAAGATCTTGGACAGAACACCAAGCCGAATAATTAGCACCGCTACCTCCAACACGCAGAACTGTTTCTGATGTAAAATTTGTTGTTCCGACCGTAGAATTTCCATTTAAATAAAGTGTTGCTGTCGTACCCGAAACAACTATCACTGGATTATACCAAGTTCCTACAGTCAGTGTCGGGAGTGGGAAATATACGTCATTTGTGTTATCATAGTAGTGAAGTCTAGATCCGTCATTGAACAGTATATTCCTGGTGCCTGCCATAAGGACAACCTGTGCAAACACACCGCCAACGTTAAAATTTACCCATAAGGATATTGTAAAACCAGGTGTAGAATTTAGAGAAACGGCGTATTCAATGTAAGTTGTAGGAGCAGTCGTGCCAGTACTACTAGAATTTGGAAAATTTATTGCTTGATTTTGTATTTTTCCGCTCTTGTATGTGATAAACTGGCCTAAGAGCGTGTAGACGGGCGTTCCCGTAAGAGAGTATGGAAGAGGGGACGAAAAAGGGGGCAAAACGGGCGTGAAACTCGTCGTCGGGACCACGACCCCTTTAACTATACGAAGATCTTGGATGTACCCGTTTAAATAATTTGCATTATTATAATTACCAAACCAAATTGGCAGCGACGCATTGTAATTTGGTGTAACCGCAGCATTCGTCACGGTTGCGGGGGTCCCTCCATTAATATAAACTCTACTTGATTTAGCAACTGAATCAAACGAGAATGCGACATGGTACCATTTAGCAGATGAAATTCCTCCAAGTGTTGCTTCAATATTAACCGTGGAGCTATTTCCCCATATAAATCCATGTAAAGTACCGGAACTATCTACGTAAAAACCCCAATCTTGACCTGGTCCAGTTCCATGTTGTGCAATCATATTCACACTGCCGAGGGGAGTGTTAAAATAGACCCAAGCTTCAACAAACAGGTTATTTGTTCCCAAGTCAAAACTTGCCGGGCTACTTGTTCCCAAGTTCATATAACTTCCGGCAGAACCAGGGAAGTACACTGCCGTATTGCTCGTCGGGGCAGTTGAAACCAGTGCCGCCGACCCCTGAATCTGCGTTAGGCCCGGCGAAACCTGTGAAGTAGGGCCAGTTGTTCCCGAAATTGAATCAACGTTCGACCCATTGAATGGAAACTGCAGGGCCGGCTTCGTCGCCTGTGTCAAGCTCATCTAATACTCTGGGAGGAAACTTAATTTGAACGGAACCATCCTGACCAGCATCTACTATTCGGCCAGTTTAAAAACTCGCTCTTTACTAGGACATCTAGTGCGCTCCATCTTCAAAAAAATAAAACAAAATAAATTTAATGTTTCTGACATGGATGGGCTCAGAGCTCACGGTTATTGACGAGACGGACGGGTCAGTCTGCCATGTGTTCGAGCGGGGTGATGAGCCCCGGCACTCTTACAAATACATGGCATCCTGGATTGAGAAAAACTGGTCAGGTGACTTTATTGGTGCATGGGACAGGGCCAAGCAGGTCTGGTCCAACGTGGATGTCCAGAACCAGATGGCTCTGTGGTCAATTGATCAGCAAAAAGAACAAAACTTTAAAGATATTCGAGAGGGACTCTTGGCCACCCTGAAGGAGTATCATGGGACATTAGAAGTCAAGCGGCTTTTTGAGGAGGCCCTGAAGGATTTGAACTACTGATCAGAAACCATAAGCCACATCAGATGGCACAACAGAACATACACAAGTGCATGCAGGAGGACGCCCATCTGAGTAGGGCGTCCTGTAGCATCCGCGACCCGAGGACCGAACACCTTGCCTGTCAGCATAAACATCCGAGGGTTGGCGATAAGAAAGAAGGCGAGGAAAGGAATGATCTTCTTGCTAGTCATTTATAATAGTAGTAGATAATAATGTCGACTCCGACCATCTGGTACTACGGGGACCAGACGATAACAGGAAACTACACACAAAATCAAAGTTTGACTCTCTCCGGACAGACACCAATCTTCCTGACGTATGCTAACGTGACAACCGCAAGCGCCACATCAAATGTAGGCTCGGCTGGAACTCCCTGGTCGGTTCTTTATTCCAAAGGGGCGAACGTAACTGTCATGAATGTAACAAGTGTTGCCACATTGAACGTCAATACCCGTTCAGGCACTGGAAGCCCCTACATCGCTAATGTACTGGGAAATATCCTTACGAGCAATTCAGTCACGGCCCAGACCGCCAACGCCACGACGATGAATACAGGAACTCTTTCTATTGTCACTATTGCAGGAACTCTAGGCGTCGGCACAGCGACTCCTCCCGCTGCGACTCTCTACGTTGGTGGGAATATCTTTGTGAGTTCTGATTTTGGAACTCAAAACATATGGTCCACATCAATAAATACCCAAAGTCTTAACGCTTCTACAATCGTCACATCGTCAAACATAGGAGGAACCCGTGCGAATTTATACATTTCTGGAAACGCCATCTTCACCAATGCCCTGACCGTAGGAAACATCTTCGCAACTTCCGCGAATATAAGCCTGAACGTGACGGCGGGTAACCTAACAACCTCTGGCCTCTTTTCAAACATAAATACTTATTCACTAAATACAGTCAGTCTTTTGACTGGCACGTTATCTGTAGGAACCTATGACCCCTTTACCTCTCTGAACATCATCGGAAACGCCTATGTGAGTAATGCCCTCACGACGGCCAACATCTACGCGACACTAATGAATGTCTCGGGAGTTTCAAACATCGGATATATCACCGGCCCCGCGGGACTTAACACACCCGGGAATAAGCAGACAGGGGCTCTCATTTCTGGGAACATTTTTGTTTCTAATTCTGTCCAGACTACAACTGTTTATGCGGCAGGGCTGTCGCCACCCGTGGCCAATATTGGGTCTATTCAATCCAATTCAATAAGTTATGGTATATCCCCTCTATTGGCGGCCTCTGGAGGGTCGCTGGCTGGAACAGTAGCTACTTACACAAGTACTTCTGGTGGAACTTTTACAACTAATGTACCTTTGATTGTACAGTATCTTGTTGTCGGTGGCGGCGGCGGAAGTTCGGGAGCCCTTGGCGGCGGAGGCGGCGGCGGAGGTGTCGTCACTGGTACCACTACTTTGGCGCCAGGAACATATTCAGTGACCGTCGGTACTGGTGGAACAGCTGGAACGGGTTCGACGGTTGGATCAAAAGGCGGTAGTTCTACATTCGGTGCTTTCGCTGCGGTCGGCGGCGGCTATGGAGGTTGCTACGGCGTCACTGGAGGACAGGCTGGAGGTTCCGGAGGAGGTGGTGGTGGTAACGCAACGGCCAGCTCCATCCTTACTGCTGGAGCTGGTACGGCGGGCCAGGGAAACTCTGGCGGGTCAGGGGCGGTGGCGATCTCGGGTGCCTATGCTTCCGGAGGCGGAGGCGGAGGTGCCGGAGCAGTAGGCGGGGCAGGAACGGCAGGGAGCGGTTCAAGCCCAACTGGCTCTGGAGGAACTGGGGGTTCTGGTGTTCAGTCTTCAATTTCAGGATCGCCAGTTTATTACGGCGGTGGCGGTGGCGGTGGAAATAGATACAGTGGGCCGAATGCTGCATCAGGTGGTGCAGGCGGGGGTGGCGCTGGTGCGTTTCAGACGAATGCAGCGGGATCAAACCCAGCCGTGGCTGGAACGAACGGTCTTGGTGGCGGCGCGGGCGGTGGCGCAAACGAGGCGACGGGCGCTGCAGGAGGTTCTGGAATTGTTATAATTTCAATAACTCAATATTTACCAGGTTATTCATTTGTAGTACCTGGAAATGTCTACGTGAGCAACTCCCTGACTACCACAAATGTCATAGCCACTGGAGCCAACAGCACGACCCTGAATGTCTCGAGCATCGCCTCTCCACTCGGAATAGGGACCACAAACCCGACGGGAACAAGTCTGTATTTTCAAGGAAATGCATACGTGACGAGCAATCTGACAGCCGTGAATATTTACGCATCAAACGCAAATGCCTTGACTACTTTCATCACGAGCACTACTGGTCTTCTCAACTTGGGCACGGGTGGGGCCACAGTGACTCTGCCGGGCAACGCTTTCGTGTCCAACGCGCTCACGACCACTAATATCTATGTAACAACTACGAACACTTATACCATAAATGCACCGTTCCTTTTCGCTCCGAGCAATATAGGAGGAACTCGGGCCAATCTATTCGTATCTGGAAATGTCTACGTGAGTAACTCCCTCACGGCGACGAATGTGTACGCAACGACCCTGAACACCACAAGTCTCAATGTGCTGAGCATCTACGGACCAGTTGGTGTCGGAACAGCAACAACCCCGTCCGCAAATCTCTTCATAGTTGGAAACTTGTATATCAGTGGAGACCTCACGACGGTGGCCCTATTTTCTGGAATCATCAACACTTCCGTTATCAACATGACCCAGACTCTCATACCTGGTGCCATCGGCGGAACTTTGGCCAACCTTTACGTTATAGGAAATGCCTTTGTGTCTAACGCTCTCTCTACGACTAATCTCTTTGCGACCACGGCAAATACTTTTAAAATAAATAGTCCAAGTTTTTTGATACCTGGGGCCATCGGCGGCACTCTGGCCAACCTTTACGTCCAAGGGAACGTCTTTGTGTCTAACGCCCTCTCTACGACTAATATTTTTGCGAACTCCGTGTATGTGCCGTTTATAAACGTTCAGGCCCTGATTGCTTCTGGAAATATGGGAATAGGTACAGGAACTCCACAAGGAGCGAACCTATACGTCCAAGGAAACGTGTTAGTATCCAATGCCCTATCCACTGGCGATGTCTTCGTCACGGGAACTTCAAATATAAATTCAATTAATACTGCTTATTTTTACACAAATAAGGTGGGTTCCACGGGGGCCGCTTTGGGAGTTCAAGGGAACGCTTACGTGTCTAATGCCCTGGCGACTACGAATGTCTTTGTTTCAGGAACTCTAAATGTAGTCACTATCAATACGTCGGGACAATTCTTTCTTTCAAATGTATCGGTTGGATCTGACCCGACAAGAGCAACTCTATACATCCAAGGAAACGCGTTTATTTCGAATGCTCTGACGGCTACAAATGTCTACGCGACTGGAACTCTTAATGCGGCCACCATCAACACAACGACCCTCATAGTCACAAGCAATATAGGAGTCGGCACGGCGAGTGCGCAGGGAGCCAATCTCTTTGTTCAAGGTAACATCTACATATCGAACGCCCTGACTATCAACAATGTATATGTTTCAGGAACTCTCAATGTGACCTCGCTAAATACTTTTAGTGTTATTTTCAATAGCAATCTTGCCATAGGGACAACAAGTGCTGGCACTACCAATTTGTATGTACAGGGGAATGTCTTCGTAACGGGGACTGTAGGTGGTTCAAATATAACAACGACAAATCTAATTTATACAGTTGAAGATCTGACTCTGCGTTCTCCTCACCTAGTTCCGAACTCCATCAATGGCCCTGTGATTCAAGCATGGATATCTGGAACATGTAATGCCTCGAGTCAGCCGCAGAGATCCTTCTGGCCGACTTCGCAGAAACCAAATTTTTCAAACGCAACTACTATCTCAAAAGGATATCAGGGCAGTGTCCTTCTTCCAGATGGCCGCGTTCTCTTCGTACCTTTTTACGCGCAAGTAGTTGGATTTTACCAACCCCAAACTCAGTTCTTTTCAACATCACCTGTTACAGGAATGACTACTAGTATCTTCTCCTACGGAGTTCTTCTGCCTACGGGAAATGTTATATTCTGTCCACAAGTTTCAAATGTAGGTATGTACAACCCACTAACTTCCACCTTTTCAAATGCCACCTCACTTCCAGGAGGCTCTTACTCGGGATCTCTCGACCCATCTGGGAATGTTATATTCACTCCGATGGGTACTCCATCGAATATAATTCACTATAACTACACAACAGGAACCCAGACGAACTGTTACGCCTTGAATTCCGCGACACCTCCAACCAATCCTTGGTCATCCTTTTCGTCCGTTCTCCCCCCGACTTCCAACTTGGTAGGAATTTCATGGTCTCCTCAACTTGGAATATTTTCTGCAATATCGACAAATGCGTCTTCGGCCATAAGCCCCAATGGTCTCAACTGGAAAGTTGGAACATCCACAGTCTACGGAGGTATTAACATCGAGTGGTCTCCAGCCCTTGGCGTTTTTTGCATGCGCGTCTGGCAGACGACGAGTACGGCCACGAGCCGTGATGGCCTTACGTGGACTCAGGGTTCAGCTCAGTCTACTGTGTTTTCTACATACGCCCCAACAATTATAGCCTGGTCTCCTCAATTATCTCTTTTTTGTGCAGTAAGTACAAATTCTCAAACTCCTGGAGGGGCGGCGACGAGTCGAGACGGCCTCAATTGGACCCTGGGTTCTCTGGCAACCAATAACTGGGAAGGTATCGCTTGGTCTCCTCAACTCGGTATATTTTGCGTCGTGAGTAATAACGGAACTCCCACATCAGCAACGAGCCGTGATGGCATCACATGGACAACAAGCACGAGTCTTCCTCAGGACCACTGGGATTCGGTCGCTTGGTCTCCTCAACTTGGGCTTTTCTGTACTGTGTGCTATGTGGCGCCAAATTTGAGTACAGGAAACAGGTCTGCTACTAGCCGTGACGGAGTCACATGGTCTACAACAAGCGTAAATCTAGATCGTCAGCAGTGGCAGGCGGTGTCGTGGTCTCCTCAACTTGGAATGTTTTGCGCAGTTGTAAATAATGTGGGATTTTCCGGATCGGCGTGTTCTGCCCTTAGCCGAGATGGCGTGAACTGGACGGGATATGTCAACTTGCCAGCGAGTACTATAAGTTTGAACGATCTGGCATGGTCCCCTCAACTCGGTGTTTTTTGCACGGTGGGAGTGAACGCTCCGACCTTTACAACCGCTGGTTCAGCCATAACTTCTGGTTTGCGTGCGGCATACAGTCTGGTTCACTCCTTTTGCCTAGTGGAAATATCATCGCCGCCTCTCCTGGTTCTTCTAACGTGATCCAGTACAATCCATCAACCCGAACAGGCTCGAACCTGTATGTGGGTACGGCTGGATTTAATGGCCTGGTCTTGGCCCCGAACGGTAATGTCATAGGGGTCCCTCAAAACTCAAATATCATAGTCATAAATCCGAGCAACTTTACATCTTCAAACATTCAGGTCCCACTGTCTAACGCCAACTGCGTCACATTCTTTGGAGGCGGCTGCTTGACGCCATCAGGCAACATCATCTTCTCGCCGTCCCTCACAACGACGGCCAACGTGGGCTCTTCGAATGTGGGGATGTTTGATCCCTCTGCTATGACCTACTCTAACTCGTCCGAAACTGGGACGGGGTTTACAGGTGCAACCCTTGTTCCCAGTGGCCAGGTCATCTTTTGCCCTGGAACATCTAATCTAGGCGTGTTTAATACCATGACCCCAGTATCAAGAGAATTCTGCCTTTCACCATATCTTAATAAATTCTAGACATCTATTAGATGGTACTGATTACCAATTTCGGCGACGTAACGACGACTGGAAATATGACAGTTTATAACAATTTAACAGTTCTCGGCGCCTTCACATCATTTACAAACGTGTTGGTGGGAGGCACTGCTCCTTTGAGTATAGGAACTGCAGCAAGTCCTTTTAGTCAGGTCTTCGCGGCCACCTTGACAGGCACAACAGCCAATGTGACCAGCATATATGGAACCCTGGGTTCCGTGGGAGTAGGCACCACAAATTCAGGACAGGCCGCCTTGTTTGTTCAGGGAAACCTCTTTGTGAGTAACGCCATCCAAACGACCAATCTCTACGCGATCACGATAAATGCCACAACTGTAAATGCTCTTTTTATAGTAAATTCATCTGGTTCTTTGGGTATCGGTACAACCAACCCCCAAGGAGCCAACTTGTATGTTCAAGGGAACGTGTTCGCAAGCAATGCCCTGAGCACTCCTAATATCTTTGCCGTATCTATAAACACTTATTCAATAAACACAAGTACGCTTATTGTTTCTTCAAATATTGGAATAGGAGTATTCCCAGGTCTGGCCAACCTCTATGTCTCTGGAAATGCCATTGTGACTAATGCCCTGACCACTACCAATATATTCGCCAGTAATCTGACGGTTCTTGGGAATCTTTACGTAGGAGGGTTTGTGAATGCTCCGAATGTGACTGCGACCCTGGCCAACTTAACTACTGTTAATACGGCGACCGTGGTAGCCTCTGGGAACGTGGGTATAGGAACGGTCCCTACTCTTGCAAATTTATATGTGCAGGGGAATGCTTTCGTGAGCAATGCCCTGACCACAACAAATATCTTTGCAACGTCAATAAACACAACAACAATTAACCTTACAAGTCTATTTACCCAGAGTGGATTATTAGGCATAGGAACGGCCAGCCCATCACAGACGACTCTGTATGTCCAAGGTAATATATATGCTTCAAATGCCTTGACCACAACGAATATATACGCCACAACCGCCAATGTGGGCTTTTTAAACGTTGTGTCTCTCTATGTAACTACCAATATAGGTATTGGCTCCAATCCGGGAAATACAAATCTTTACGTCCAGGGCAATGTCTTCATCAGCAACGCTCTTCAGACGACCAACGTCTTTGCCCAGACTCTAAATGTAACAACTCTCAATACCGCAAGTATATTCGGGCAATTTGGTTTTATAGGTATCGGAACGACCAACCCCGGAACCACGACACTTTATGTTGCGGGAAATATTTATGCTTCTAACGCAGTTACAGCCACAAACATCTTCGCAACTACTCTGAATGTGACGACTCTTAATACTCTTTCACTATTTGCCTCAAGTAATGTCGGAATTGGAACATCCAGTGCGGGAACAACAAACCTCTATGTACAGGGGAACGTGTTCGTGAGCAACTCCTTGACAGCCACAAACATCTTTGCGACTACTTTAAATACTACGACTATAAATACAGTCTCTCTAGTAGTCACAAGTAATATTGGAATAGGAACGGTCCCTAGTCTGGCCAACCTCTATGTTCTTGGAAACGTCTTGATAAGCAACTCCTTGACTGTGACCAACGTGTATGCTACAAGCGTGAACGTCACAACGGCTAATCTCACAAGCATCTATGGCCCCATAGGGTATGTTGGAATAAATACAAATAACCCGCAGGGTTTTCCTTTGTGGGTTCAGGGAAACGTCTTTGTTTCGAGTAACTTGACGGCAACCAATATATTTTCAACAAGTATTAATACTTTGGCCGTGAATACACTGAGTCTTGTGGCCACAAGCAACATCGGTATAGGGACGGCCAGTGTTCAAGGGGCCAACTTATATGTCCAAGGAAATGTTTACATAAGTAACGCCCTGACTACAACGAATGTCTTTGTCACTGGTTCTCTTAATGTAACAACAATTAACACTGTTAGTTTTTTTGCCTC
>Ga0114964_10001473_pt1 | contig 17153 bp, 16 predicted proteins | sample C_131016_MF_Meta_FD_92638 | JGI IMG/M metagenome (GOLD analysis project Ga0114964, IMG submission 92638) | Freshwater microbial communities from Lake Croche, Canada to study carbon cycling - C_131016_MF_MetaG | ecosystem: Environmental > Aquatic > Freshwater > Lake | place: Lake Croche, Canada... | reverse complement strand
TAATCAAGTGGCCTAAGATGTCCTTAAATGAAAACCCCTCTGTTAATTTTTCTTTATTTAGTTTTTTATTTTCAACCACGGCCCATAAAATAAATTCTTTCTTACAGTAGCCGTCTTCAGCACTGGTCTCATGCACGTATTTTTTCATCAACGCATCCAAAGGCTTCACTTCATCTAATACTTTCTTATATTGTTTCTCATCAAAATCTTCATACAATTCAAATCCACCCTCTGCAATAAACCAATCTAGTAAATCAGAGTAAGCATTTCTTTCATTTTGCTTTTCTAATTTACTAATTTTTGGAAATTGAAATTTAAATAAGGTGTTAATAGCCTTTTCTATTAAAAGATTAGCAATTACTTCAGCACCCTCTTGCTCTCCTTCGTATACTAGTTCTACTTTTCCGGTAATGGCTGGTATAATGCCCATAAAATCGGATAAGCGCACTGCTGTTTTAGTTAATCCATTTTTTAAAGCTCTTCTTTCTGCAGTACTTATTAAATTCTCCATAGCACTAATCGTCATTCTTGCACTCACCCCGCTTTTAGCATCTATGTATTCACTGGCTCTTGCTTCAAAACTAATTTGCTCTATAATATCTTTAGCTAAATTAGGCACATACACAAGTTCAGATTGTACTGTATTTATTTTAGCTTCTTGTTCTGTAATTTTTTTAGCCACTGCAATATTTTTGGGATAATGCGTTAAAATTTGTGAGCCTATTCTATCTTTCAAAGGCGTTACAATACTTCCTCTATTGGTATAATCTTCTGGATTGGCGGTGAAAATAAATTGAATGTCTAAATTCATTCTAAGTTTAAAGCCTCTAATTTGAATATCACCCTCTTGTAATATGTTAAATAAGGCTACTTGTATTCTGGCTTGTAAATCGGGAAGCTCGTTGATTACAAATATGCTTCTATTGGCTCTTGGAATCATACCAAAATGTATTACACGCTCATCGGCATAGGATAATTTTAAGTTGGCCGCCTTAATAGGGTCTACATCTCCAATAATATCAGCTATGGTTACATCAGGGGTAGCCAATTTTTCAAAAAACCTTTCGTTACGGTGCAGCCATTCAATAGGCGTGGCATCGCCTTGCTCTGCAATTAAATCCTTTGCGAATCTTGAAATAGGGGATAATGGGTCGTCATTAATTTCAGAACCGGCTACAAAAGGAATATACTCGTCTAGTAATTGTATCATTAAACGCGCCAATTTAGTTTTGGCCTGCCCTCTCAATCCCAATAAATTAATATTGTGTTTAGATAAAATGGCTCTTTCAATTTCAGGAATAACGGTTTCTTCAAAACCATGTATGCCTTCAAAAGCCGGAACCCCTTCTTTTATTTTAAGAATTAGATTATCTCTTAATTCATCTTTAATGCTTTTAGATTGGTAACCTTGTTTTTTTAAATCACCTAATGTTTTTATTTTATCAATTTTCATATAAATGTGTTTGTACTAATTATTTAAGTTTCTTTTTTCTATTGGTTTCGTAGTCTTCAAATATCATTTCTCCTAAACCTTTTAAGCCTGTATAAAATGCTTTACCCTGATTCGCTTCTGTAAATGCATTCACAAATTTTTGTAAGTAAGGGTCCTGTGCAATCATAAATGTGGTAATAGGTATATGTAATTTTCTAGCCATCTTCGCTTGGCTATAACATTTCTCTACTATGTATTGGTCTAGTCCATTACTATTCATATAATAATTACCATCTGCCTCTTTTATGCAACTAGGCTTACCATCGGTAATCATAAAAATTTGCTTGTTGGTATTTCTCTTTCTTCTTAAAATATCCATGGCTAGCTGTAAACCCGCTACCGTATTGGTGTGATAGGGTCCTACTTTTAAATAAGGTAGCTCTTGAATGCTAATGGTCCAGGCATCGTCTCCAAATACTAGAATATCAATGGTGTCTTTAGGATAACGAGTGGTAATTAATTCTGCTAATGCCATCGCCACTTTTTTAGCAGGTGTAATTCTATCTTCTCCATATAAAATCATGCTATGACTAATGTCAATCATCAGCACGGTGCTCATTTGTGATTTTTGTTCGGTCTGTTCAACTACTAAATCATCTTCTGTTAAATTAAATGTATCAATGCCATGATTAATTTGTGCGTTTTTAATACTTTCTGTTAAAGAAATATTTTCAATATTGTCGCCAAAATTAAATTCTTTGAATTCTCCATTTTTTTCATCACCTTGTCCCAAGGTTTTTGTTTTATGATTGCCCTTACCCGCATTTTGTAAATTGCCAAAAATATTATTAAGTGCGGTTTGTCGAATGGCTCTTTCTGTTTTAGCAGTTATTTTTGTTTCTCCATCCCCTCCACCATCTTTTATCTCTTGTTTGATATAGCCTTTCCTTTTAAGGTCTTCAATAAAATCGTCAATGGTATATTTTTCTTCAGTTAATTTATATTCCACGTCTAATTCGCGCATCCAACTAATGGCCTCGTCAAAGTCGCCAGAAGTATGCACTATCAATTCCTTGAATATTTCAAACAATTTATCAAAGGGCGATTGATCTGGAGCTTCGTATGTTTTAAATTGAAATCCTTTCATGATGTTTGCTGTGTTACCTAATGGGCACCTAGGTTTTGAATTAGGCTTACGAATTAGGCGGGTGTAAATTTACTTGTAAAAACTCATTTTTGAGCAATTTGTTTAAGTTCTGAAGCTGCTAGGGCAGAGGATTAAAAAACAAACCGAGTAGATAAGCTGAGAACCCTTATTTTTGAAGCCTAAAATACAAATTATGTCTACAAAAATTACCATCAACAATAATGGATCATTGAAAATAGAAGGCGATTTCACTATTGAAGATCGTAGTGGAAATGCATACGATTTAGCGGGAAGAGAAGTCATTGGACTTTGTCGTTGCGGTTTAAGCAAAAACAAACCTTTTTGCGATGGTGCACATAATGGCAACTTCACACATGAGGCTACTGCTTTCGCGCTTCCTCCTAAAAAAACAGTTTAGTTATAAATTATTTAAATAGTAGTTTGATCCCAAAAAAAATGATCAAACTACTATTTAATAGTAATCAATTAAAGTGGTTGATTAAACTGGTAATTAACTTTTCAAACTGGCTAAGTCAATTACAAAACGATACTTTACATCGCCTTTTAGCATTCTAGTATAAGCTTCGTTGATGTCTTGCATTTTTATTATTTCAATGTCTGAAACAATATTATGCTCGGCGCAATAGTCAAGCATCTCTTGAGTTTCTTGCATTCCTCCAATACAAGATCCTATTACACTTCGCCTATTGGTAACCAAAGAAAAAGGTTGCACTTTAGGAGATTCTATCGGAAGACCTACTACCATCAACTTTCCGTTGGTTGCTAATAAATTTAAGTAAGTGGTGAAATCGTGATTGGCAGAAACGGCATCTAAGATGACATCAAAATAACTATTGTATTTTTTCATTGCAGCTGCATCGGTGCTAATAAAAAAATGAGTTGCTCCTAATTTTTTGGCATCGGCTTCTTTAGAAGGTGAAGTACTAATAACCGTTACTTCTGCTCCAAAAGAAACGGCGAACTTCACACCCATATGGCCTAGTCCACCTAATCCTACTACGGCCACTTTCATTCCTTTTTTAACGCCCGCAAATACGAGTGGAGAATAAGTAGTGATACCTGCACATAACAATGGAGCCACTGCAGCTAAATCTAATTTAGGGGAAACATGCAAAGTATATCTTTGGTCCACTATAATTTGTGTTGAGTATCCGCCCATGGTAATGCCTGAACCATTTCTTTCCTTGGCATTATAAGTACCCGTCATGCCTTCGGCACAATATTGTTCTAAACTCTCTTGACAATTCTTGCAAGTTCTACAGCTATCTACCATCACCCCCACACCGGCTAAATCGCCTATTTTGAATTTGCTTACACTGCTTCCCACTGCGCTTACCTTACCAACTATTTCATGGCCTGGTACCATTGGGTAAACAGAACCGCCCCATTCATTTTTTGCTTGATGTAAATCGCTATGGCAAACACCACAATATAAAATTTCAACTTGAACATCATTTTCACCTAAGGTTCTTCTGTCGAAAGAATAGGCTTCTAATGGAGTGGTTGCACTTAATGCTGCGTAGGATTTAGTATTGGGCATAATTTTTAATTTTGAGTGCTAAAGTTAAGTAGGTTTTAGAGAGAACCTTAGTATTTATTTATTTTTATCTAAAAATCTTATATTAAATTTAGGTAACATTATACTTCAAACATTTTAAAATATCCTTATCTTATGATTCAGCCAAGCACTCTTCAATTTTTAAAAGTACTCAAAAAGAATAACAATAGAGATTGGTTTGAAAAAAATAGGCCTAAGTATGAGAATGCTAAACAAGACTATTTAGTATTTGTAAAAGACGTGCTTGAGGGAATGAAGTTAAAAGATAAAACCCTTGAATTTTTAGAACCCAAGCAATGTGTATTTAGAATTAATAGAGATGTTCGTTTTAGTAAAAATAAAGATCCCTACAAAACCAATTTTGGGGCAAGCTTTAGTAAGGGTGCCAAAAAAGTAGACTGTGCTGGTTATTATTTTCATTTAGAACCTGGGGCCTGTTTTATAGGGGGCGGCTTATGGATGCCCATGGCGCCAGAATTAAAAAAGCTAAGACAAGAAATTGATTATTGTTTTAAAGAATTTAAAGGCATAGTGAATGAGAAAAAATTTAAAACAAATTATGGCAGTTTAACCGAAACGGATAAATTAGTAAGGCCGCCCAAAGGCTATGAGCTAGACAATCCAGCCATTGAATTTTTGAAATTAAAAAGCTTTGTAGCCAGTATGGAAATTAGCGATGCCGATGTTTCAAATAAAAACTTAGTGAAAAAAGTAATTACTTGTTTTGAATCTATGACTCCCCTTATTCATTTTATGAATAAAGCTATTGATTTATAAATGGAGTTGCCCATTTTTTATCTGTATACACTAATGTGCCAGATAAAGTTTTCATAAAGGCAATAACAGCATCTCTTTCTTCAGTTGTTAAATTTAACTGCTGTGTAGCATTATTAATTCTTAACTTTCCATCTAAATTATTGTTTCTCGGATTGTTTGGAATATTGTTATAATGCGCTAGTACTGCTGCTAAATTATTAAATACGCCATTGTGCATCATGCGGCTATTTATAGTGCCATCTGTTTTTGTTAAATCTCTTAAAGAAGGCGCTCTTGTATCATTAAGCTCAATATCATTGCTGCCAATAATTCCTATCACACCATTGTTTCTAGAATTGGGGTCAATATCAAATTCAGGTGCATTATGACAAGAATTACAACCCAGTCCTCCTGCAATTCTAATTCCATTAGTGTTAAAAACAGGTGGGGTCATGTATAAGTTTTTTCCAGTATTTTCTGTAGCGGTGAAATTAGGAAAGGGATCATTGTCGTTTATTACTTGAACCCTACCTGCATCATATTTTGAATCGAAAGACTGAATACTTCTTACAAATTGTGCTAATGACTCTTGCATTCTTGCTTCAGTAACCACAGTATCTCCGTAAACAAATTTGAATAGCTCGTTGTAATAATTAATTTTTGAAAGCTTAGTTATTAAACTTGCCATATTTCCTCTGCCATTGACACCGCTAAATCCCATCTCTAGATGATCTTGAATGGGCATGGTGGTTTGAATTTCTAAGGAAGCTGCTCTTTCATTCCAAAAGAATTTGGACTCTCTAGCAAATCTTGCATTAATAAGTCGCATGGAATGCCTTACTGTTAAACCTCCTTCAACCCCATTGCTCACTAATGCAGTATCACTAAAAGCAAAATTTTGTTTATGGCAACTTCCACATGAAATGGTATTGTTCGTACTTAAATTTTTATCATAAAAAAGCACTCTACCTAAGGTTGCTTTTGGATTGGTGATTGCGTTATTCCCGGTATTGTCCTTTAAAATATAAGTAGGCTTTGTTTGATTGGCATAATTGAGCAAATTTGTTGGGTCGATATTGGTTCCAAATGCTAGTTTAGTTGCAGCATAGGGGTCAATAACAACCACGACAGATAATTTACTAGGTGCTTTATTATCAACCACAGTATTATTTAAGGAAGTGCTTAGGGTGTCGCTTTTTGAACAACTTACTATCAACCCAACTACCATAAATAGGGCAATGAGGGAAAGGCTAATTTTTTTCATATAAATAGGTTTAAGTTGTTCGTATATGTTTTAATGCTCATAGGACTTAAGAATTTAATAAAGGTTTAATGACAAATTTTTTCTTTAACTTTTTTTTAGGAAATAGGCTGCTCGAAAAGCTACTTATGGCTTAGTTTTAAAATAAGTATATTTGCATCATTATTAGCAGTTTACACTCCTCAAATATGAAGCTTCATTTACAAAAAATTAGCATACTCATTCTTGTCATTCTTTCTATTAAAGGGTATGCCCAGGATAGTACTCTTTTAAAAAGCCCCCTACATAAAAAAAATATTTTCACACTTGGACTATACAAGCAACCTGGAATTGATTCCATGGTAGATTTTGTGGATGGAATTTATCGCGTTTTAAATATAACTAAACAAAGGGAAATAGGTCAAAAATTAAATAAGTATCATTTTACTTTTGTGCCTGGAGTGGAATATAGTTTAGCTACTGGTTTTGCTACTTCCATTAACGCCGATATCATATTGCCCTATAAAAATCCAAACGACAATCAATCTATTGTATTTTCGGAATTAAAGTATACACAAAACAAACAAATTATATCCCAGTTGGTAGCTAATCTTTGGCTCAATAACAATCAATACAATATCACCACCAACTGGTCTTATTTAAAATATCCTCAAAATGATTTCGGGTTGGGTTCAAATAGTTCATTAAAATTAGTTGATAGTATAGATTATTCTTTTTTAAAATTACATCAGTCAGTTTTGAAAAAAGTAGCACCTAATTTATATTTTGGCCCTGGCTTAAATATAGACTACCACTGGAATATAGTGGATACTACTAAAAAAAATAAACCTGTAGTAGGTTTTAATGAGTATGGATATACAAAACATGCTAGTTCGGTTGGTGTGTTATTAAATCTATTGTATGATACAAGAAAATCATTGGTAAATCCTGTTGCTAATAGTAGTTATTTAAATTTAGTCTACAGAGATAATCTAACTTTTTTAGGAAGTGATGCACCATGGCAATCGCTACTGATTGACTATAGAAAATATTTACCTTTCCCAACAGGCAGTAAAAATATCTTAGCTTTTTGGTCTTACAATGTTTTTACACTTGCAGGAAAACAACCTTATTTAGATTTGCCTACTACTGCATCAGATACCTATAATAATACGGGTAGGGGTTATATACAAGGCAGATTTAGGGGAGATAAATTGATGTATGCGGAATCGGAATATCGTTTTGGCATTACAGAAAATGGTTTTTTAGGTGGGGTAGTTTTTGCTAATGTGCAAACCTTATCGGAGCGTCAAGGTAAACCTATACAATCTTTATTGCCTGGCTATGGAGCTGGCATAAGAATTAAATTAAGTAAACATTCCAATACAAATATTGCCCTTGATTATGGAATAGGTCAAGGGGGTTCCAAAGGAATTTTTATGAACTTGGGTGAAGTGTTTTAAAATTTGTATTTTTAGTCAATAATAATTTTTGTATGACTACCAACAAACTTCCCATTGATTCTCGCAGAAAATTTATTAAGAACATCTCTTTGGCTTCTGCTTTTTTTCTTACCGGAAAAATTTCAAAATTAAGCGCTAAGGAAGTGATGCTTTATCAAAAGCAAGTTCAGTTACGTTTTATAGTGGCATCAGATGCACATTATGGTCAACCCAATACACCCTATGAGCAAATGATGGACACCATTACCCAGCATATTAATTTGTTTCACCAACAAAGCCCTTTAGATTTTTGTGTGATGAATGGAGATTTAATACACAATGAAAAAAGCTTTTTGCCACAAGTGAAGTCCAAACTGGGTAGTTTAAACATGCCTTATTTTGTTACTAGAGGAAATCATGATATGGTTGCTTCTGACTATTGGGAACAAGTTTGGGGAACTCCTTTACATCATGATGTTGTCATTAAAGACAATGCCATCTTATTAGGGGATAGCTCCAATGAACAAGGCACTTATGTATCTCCTGATTTAAATTGGCTGAGTAATAAATTAGAAGAACATAAAAGCAAAAAAAATAGTTTACTATTTATTCATATTCCTCAAGCAAAATGGACAGCCAATGGTATTGATACACCTGCTGTTTTTGACATCATTAAAAAGTATCCGAATGTTAAGGCTGTTTTTCATGGACATGAGCATGATCAAGATGGCTTTAAAATGGTTGAAAAAGTACCTTTTATATTTGATGCTCACATTGGAGGTAATTGGGGTACGGCGTATAAAGGATTTAGGGTGGTTGAACTGATGAAGGACAATACGATGATTACTTATATGATGAACCCTACCGAAAAGTTAAATGAACTTAGTTTTTAATCATTCTTATATACAATTGTTCCACCTTAGTTCTTGCCCAGGGGGTTTTGCGTAAAAATTTTAAACTGGATTGAATGCTTGGGTTGCTATTAAAACAATTGATAGGGATGTGTTGCCCCAAATCCTCCCAGCCAAAATAGGCTACTAGCTCAGTAACGATTATTTCGAGTGTTTTTCCATGTAAAGGATCCTTGGAAGCTTGTTGCATATGCAATATTAAGTAATTTGCTGCTATGCAGCCTCATCGATATTTTGTTGTTTATAAACCAGTCAATATGGTTTCTCAATTTGTGAGTTCTCATCAAGTGACTCTATTAAATAATCTAGACTTTGTTTTTCCCGAAGGCACTCACGCAATAGGACGATTAGATCAAAATTCAGAAGGTATTTTATTGCTAACAACCAATAAAAAAATAACAAAGCTATTATTTCAAGGCGCCGTACCTCATCTTCGAACTTATTTGGTGCAAGTAAAAAATAAAGTAGTACCTGATACCATAAAAAAATTAGCCAATGGAATAGAAATCAGTGCGCCTAATGGTAGTCTATATAAAACAACTCCTTGTTTGATAAAATTAGTCAATGAGCCACTGGGTTTAGCTGAAGTAGAAAATCCATTACACACAAATGTTCAAACTAGCTGGCTGGAGATTACTTTAACCGAAGGTAGATTTCATCAAGTACGTAAAATGGTGGCAGCGGTTAACCATAAATGTATTCGCTTAATTAGAACATCCATTGAAGAAATAGAAATAGAAGCTATGAAGCCAGGGGATGTAATTGAAATGGAGGAGGCCCTATTTTATGACAAGCTACATTTGCTTGCAAAATAATTTGTACATTTAAGTTTACTAGAATTAAAATTTAAACATACCTAATTTCAAATAGTATTTATGATCACAAAGTTTACATTAAACGCAAGTAAATTTTTTCCGAAATTTCTTTTATTAATTTTTTTATTTGGCAACTTTTATGCTTATGGACAAATTAATGAGGAAAAAGGAATAAATGCAATTAACGATCTGGTAGCTAAAAATAAATTTAGTGGCGTAGTGTTGATCGCTCAAGATGGTAAAGTAAAATTGGAAAAAGCAAATGGATTTATTGAGTATGCTAAACAAACTCCATTAAAGACCAATACTATTTTTGAATTGGCATCGGTGAGCAAGCAGTTTACTGCTATGACCATTATGATGCTTCATGAAAAAGGCCTTTTAAATTATGATGACTTGGTTGAAAAGTATATTAGTATACCCTACAAAGGAATTACCATTAGACAACTGCTTACCCATACCAGTGGATTGCCCGATTATCAAACCATCATGGATGAAAATTGGGACAAGCGTAAGGTGGCTGGCAATAATGATATTATTGAGTACTTGAATAAATATGCACCTCCTAAATTATTTGAGCCAGGGGCTCAATACTTATATAGTAATACAGGGTATGTGCTCTTAGGGAGTATCACAGAGAAAGTGAGCGGAAGAGATTTTATTGAATTTTGTAAGACAGAAATTTTTGATAAGCTAAAAATGAAAAGTACAGGTATAAGAACTTTGGAAGAAAAAGCGGTAATTAAAAATTTTGCTTTAGGGCATGTTTATGTAGAAGACAGAAAAGAATATATTAGAGCCGATTCATTCCCTTCCTCCAATTATACCATCTGGCTTGGCAATAGAAAAGGTCCGGGCAGAATTAGTTCGACCGTAGAGGATTTATTAAAATGGGATCAGGCTTTGTACACGAATAAATTAATCAGTCAAACCTCATTAGCAGAAGCTTTTAAACCTATGATATTAAACAATGGTACTGTTTCAAATTATGGATTTGGCTGGGAGTTAAGACCTACTGAAAATATTGTTTGGCACAATGGAGATAACCCAGGTTATAAAACCATGATCATTCGTTGTTTAAAAACTAAAACAACATTAATTATACTTTGTAATAATGCTACCGATGAATTTGAGCACCTTACCGCAGCTTTAAAAGGTTGTATTTCTTATTAATTTTTATTATTCGTGTTCGACCATATCGTACAGATGATGAATTAAACCATCTGCTAAACCAATTTTAGGTACATATATCTCTTCTATATTGGCCCATTTACAAATAGCGTTATAAATACTTAAAGCAGGTACAATAACCTCTGCTCTGTCTTCTTTAAGGGTATACTTATGCATTCTTTCATCTACCGAAAGCGGCTCCATATCTTTATAAATTTCTTTTAAACTTTCGGCACTTATAAATTTTCCATCTTTATTACCATTCAAAGCAAATAATTTATTGATATTGCCTCCAGATCCAATTCCAATTACATTATTATATTTTTTGGATAGGTCCTTTAAAGTATCTTTCATCTCCTCCCAAGTTTCATCTTTTACTTTTTTAGTAATAATACGAACAGTTCCAATATTAAAAGATTTTTGTACTACTACATTAGTTTTATGGTACAAGGTAATTTCAGTACTTCCTCCGCCCACATCAATGTATAAATAGCTTTTGTCTTTATCTAGTAATTCTGCGATATGGTTCTCGTAAATAATTTCGGCTTCCAACTCACCAGTAATGACTTCAATCTCAATACTAGTCTCTATTTTAATTTCTTTGATAATTTCTTTTGCATTTTCTGCATCCCTCATGGCACTTGTAGCACAAGCCATATAGTGTTCTACCTCATATACTTTCATTAAATTATTAAAAGCTTTGATGGTATTGATAAGCATTTTCTTTTTTTGACTACCAATATGTCCTTTCTCAAAAACATCAAATCCTAAACGTACAGGAATTCTTAAAAGACATAATTTATTAAATTCAACTTCTTTTCCCTTTTTGACTACCCCGCAAATAAGCAATCTTACTGCGTTGCTTCCAATATCAATTGCTGCGAGTATCAATTTTTATAATTTTTTTCTGATTAAGTAATGATAAGTTTCTACCTGGGATTTGTAAATTTTCTTACTAACTGAAGGTACATAATTATTGCTTAAATTCTGATCTAAAACCCTAGCTTTATTGTTGTCTTTTAATTGAATGTTTATAATATCAATTAGCTCTTTTTTCAAACGAGGGTCTAAGATAGGAGTAGCCACTTCAATGCGGTGGTCTAGGTTTCTTATCATCCAGTCGGCACTAGATAAATATACTTTCTCATTACCTTTATTATGAAATATCATCACTCGAGCGTGTTCGAGGTATTGATCTACAATACTTATTGCATTTAATTTATTATTTAATTTCTCATGCTCTTTTCTAAGTGTTAAGATGCCTCTAATAATTAAATGAACCTCTACTCCCGCTTTTAATGCTTTGTATAAATGATCCAAAAGCAAGTGATCTGTTAAGGAATTTAATTTTATAATAATTTTTGCTGGTTTTCCTAGTTTAGCAAATTTTATTTCATTGTTGATTAATTCAATAATGGTATTGCGCATGTTAATAGGAGATATCAACAAGTTTCTAGTTTTGCCAATAGGCTTATCACCTAATTGCCAAGTTTCTAAATAAGTAAATACTTTATTTACTTCCATTAAAAGCGGCCTTGAAGCAGTTAACAAACAATGATCGGCATAAATTCTGGCAGTTTTTTCATTTAAATTACCTGTGCTAATAAATCCATATTGAATCAATTTATTGGCCACTCTTTTTTGTATGATACAAATTTTTGCATGTACTTTTACATTAGGTATACCCACTAGTACCCTAACACCTTCTTCTTCCATAGCAGTCTTCCATTCCAAATTTGCTTCTTCGTCAAAACGGGCTTTAAGTTCTAAAAAAACAGTCACTTTTTTGCCGTTCCTAGCAGCATTAATCAAGGCGTTGATTACTTTAGAGTTGCTTGCCAAACGATAGGCGGTGATTTTTATTGAAATAACATTATCATCCATCGCTGCTTCTCTTAACATGTCAATCACTGGATCAAAGCTATGGTAGGGGAAATGTAGTAGCACATCTTTTTGAAGCACTACCTCAGATACCTGGTTATTTTTTTTAAATGCAGGATGTGCAAAGGGTTTAGGCCTATCTTGTTTTTCAACCAGCACGTCTGGAAAGTCCATAAAATGTCTAAAATTATGAATATGACCACCTGGAATAATGCTACTTTTCCTAGTAAGATGTAATTTTTGAATTAAAAAGTCTAGTAGTTCCGCATTCATGTCTTTATCATATACAAATCGCACAGGCTTTCCCTTTCTTCTATTTTTAATTCCCTTTGAAATTTTTTCAACGAAATTGATACCTACTTCTTGGTCCAAATCAATTTCAGCATCTTTGGTTATTTTAAATACATGCGCATCAAATTGATTAAACTTAAAATGCGAAAAAATAACAGGCAAATTAAATTTAATAATATCCTCTAATAAAATAATTGATTTTGTCCCAGGGCTTGATGGTAAAATAATAAAGCGACCAACCGATTTAGAAGGGATTTCAATTAAGGAGAATTTTTCATGGTAAGCATTATTTTTATTTCTCATCACGATAGCCAGGTATAAACTTTTGTCTCTTAAATAAGGCAATTCTGGCAAATTTTCTATCATTAATGGAATGATATAAGGACGAACTTCATTATCAAAATAGTCTTTTACAAATATTTTTTGTTCAGCATTTAACTTTCGATCATTGATAATTAAAATTTTTCTTTTAATTAATTCGCTATTGATATTCCCCCAAATTCTATTAAACTCGCTTTGTTGTTTTAAGACTACTTTTTGTATTTCATCTAGTATTAATTGTGGCGATTCTAGTATATCAATATTTAAGCTTTTCTTCTTTTCTAAAAGTTCTACCATTCGCTTTAGAGTGGCCACTCGGACTCTAAAAAACTCATCTAAATTGTTTGAGAAAATGCCTAGAAATCTAATTCTGTCTTTTAATTTGACCGATTGGTCGTTCGCTTCTTGTAATACCCTGGCATTAAAACTAAGCCAGCTAATGTCTCTTGGGATGTAATTGTTTTTCATGGAGCTTTAATTCAACCTAAAATTACAAAAATTGGATTAAGTAATATTCTGGTCATAATTTATTAATCTTAAGTTAATAATGAGGTTACATTGAAGTTACCTACTTATACGTTATTTACACAAAATACTACCCATGGACAAGCGACCAATGGAAATATGCATCATCAGCGACCTACATTTGGGTACTTTTGGTTGTCAAGCAAAAGAAGCCTTGAATTATTTAAAGAGTATTAAGCCTAAAACACTCATTTTAAATGGGGACATTATAGATATCTGGCAGTTCAACAAGCGTTACTTTCCAGCAAGCCATATGGCAGTCATCAAACAAATATTTAGTATGGCTAGTAAGGATACTAAAGTAATTTATATCACAGGTAATCATGATGAAGCATTACGTAAGTATGCCGATTTTGAGATGGGTAATATTCAGTTAACCGATAAAATTGTTTTTGAAATTAATGGTGAAAAAAACTGGGTGTTTCATGGTGACGTATTTGATAGAACAACCAAAGGCGGTGCAAAATTTATTGCTAAATTAGGTGGGTACGGCTACGACTTATTAATTCTTATCAATAGTGTTCTTAATTGGTGTATGAAAATAATGGGAAAAGAAAAGATGAGCTTTAGTAAGAATGTTAAAAATGGTGTTAAGAAGGCAGTTTCTTGGATTAATAACTTTGAACAAATTGCAGCTGAATTGGCTATTGAAAATAATTATCAATACGTAATATGTGGTCACATTCATCAACCGCAGCATCGAGTTATCACTACTGAAAAGGGAAGTGTAACCTATTTAAATAGTGGAGATTGGATTGAAAATTTAACCTCATTGGAATATTATGATAATGCTTGGAAATTATACCATTACGATCCAAAGCAATATCAAAACGAAATAGTGAATAAGAATAAAATCATCAAACTGAAAGAAGAACTTAGTGTAATTACTAAAGAAGTAGCTTTTCAAGTTTCCATGTAATACTTGCCCAATGAAAATATTTTACGCCATACAAGGTACTGGGAATGGCCATTTGAGTAGGGCAGAACAATTGTATCCTTATTTAAAAAAGTATGGAGAAATTGATTTTTTTTTAAGCGGCTCAAATGCGCAATTAAATTCAACTTTGCCTATTAAGTACAAGAGTAAAGGGGTGAGTTTGCATTACAAGACTACTGGAGGAATGGATTATGGAAAAATTTCCAAATCACTGGGATTGAATATCTATAAAGAAGCCAAAGCATTACCTATAGAAAATTACGACGTTATCATTAATGATTTTGAATTTATTACGTCGCTTGCATGTAGTTTCAAAAAGAAAAAAAGTATACAATTTGGTCATCAAGCGAGTTTCCAAAGTAAATTAACACCTAGGGCTACTTCATTTAACCCTATTGGGAATTTAGTATTAGATAAATTTGTAAAAAGCTCCGATTATTTAGGCTTACATTTTGAATCCTACGATAAAAATATTTATAATCCTATTATAAAGGATGAAGTAGTTCATGCAGAAGTTAGAGATGAAGGACATATCACTGTTTATTTACCACAGTATTCCACTGATTTTTTAACGCCCTATTTTTTAGCGCTTCCCTTATTTCACTTTGAAGTTTTTACAAAGGAAGTGACTCAAATTACATGCAATAACAATATCACTTTTTATCCCATTGATAACAAAGTTTTTACAAGTAGCTTAATAAGATGCCATGCATTAGTGACGGCGGGTGGGTTTGAAACACCTGCAGAAGCTATGTATTTAAATAAAAAAATACTTAGTATCCCTATTTTAAATCATTTTGAACAAGAGTGTAATGGGGAGGCTATGAAAAAATTAGGAGTTAAAGTAATTAAAAAAATAGATTCCAATTTTAATCAAATTTTTATAGAGTGGATAGACAGCGAGAACAAGGTTAAGTTTAAACTAACTCATTCTACAGAAGCTATTGTAGATATATTAATGAAAAATATTCCAACCAATTAAATTTAATTACAATCATGTATTTAATACAGAACCAAAAAGGGGAGACAGTGGCTTATATTCAAAACATGATGATTTTAGATGCACAGCAAGAGCATGTAATTGGAATATTAATAGGGGATTGTTTTTTCGGAAAAAATAAAAAAGTTTTAGGTAAGATATTTAATAAAACAGCCTATTTATTGAATGGTGAAATAGTGGGAAAAATAGAAGTTAATAAAAATTATAAAAGTGCTGCCATTAAAAAAGTATTGATGCAACAAGCCTGGGATATTCTTATGAATATTACAGAACATACAGCGGACTGGATAGTAGAAACTAAAAAATGGAGTAAATTAGAGCTGGCGCAAAACTTAGAAGCTTAAAAAAGCATTAGTTTTTTGCTGGGAACCAAGTGCCAAACTTAGTTAAGTCTACATTACCGCCCGATAAAATAATACCTACTTTTTTCCCTTTGAATAAATGTGCATTTTTAATGGCTGCAGCAAAAGGTACCACGCAACTTGGCTCTACAATTATTTTCATTCTTTCGTATACTAATTTTAAAGCGGCAATAATTTCTTCGTCGGTGACAAGTAAAATAGCAGTTACATGCTCTTTAATAATAGCCAGCGTTTGTTCACTAAGAGTGGTTAATAAACCGTCGGCAATGGTATTAATAAAAGGTGCTTTTTCTACTTTGCCCGATTTGATACTTAATACTGCATCCGCTGCACCTTCCGGTTCGCCTGCATATACTTGTAAGCCTGGTTTGAAATAATGAGCACCTAAACAAGTACCTGAAAGCAATCCGCCACCACCTACCGGAGTAATTACTACATCTAGTGCTGGCACTTCTTCAATAAATTCTTTTACACAAGTGGCTTGTCCAGTTATTACGCGGTAGTCGTCATAAGGATGAATAAATTCGGCACCAGTCTCCGCCACTACTTTATTTAATGCCGCTTCTCTTGCAGCTTGATTGGCTTCGCAAATAATTACTTCTGCACCATAACCTCTAACTGCATCCACTTTTACTTGAGGAGACGATTTTGGCATAACGATATAGGCTTTAATACCTAATGTTTTTGCAGCATAGGCCAATGCCTGTGCATGATTGCCTGAAGAATGTGTGGCAATTCCATTTTTTAATTGCGCTGGACTTAAACTTAAAGTAGCATTCATGCCTCCTCTAATTTTAAAGGCACCAATTTTTTGGAAATTTTCACATTTAAAATAAAAATCAATTCCTGTCATCTCATTAATGCTCTTATTAGTAAGCACAGGGGTTCGATGAATATAGGGTTTAATTATTTTTTCGGCTAATTCAATGGATTCTCTTGTGATTTTCATTGTTAATTTTTACTTCCTCAATTTAAATAAAAAATTAAGCTTCAACTAATAATTTGTGTCTTTAACTTTTATATATTTATAGGCCCAGAACTTAAAAATTAAACTAGCTTATTATGTCAAAATTCTTTTTAACGCTTGCTCAAATAGAAGCCTACCATCAAGATGGATATGTGATTGTAAAAAATTTTTGTAGCAATGCTGAAGTAGATAAGATGTATTCAACTGCTTTAGAAGACAATGCCATGGCAAAAAACGCGCTTGATTTAAACGATCAAACAGGTAAAAAAACAAAACTCTCCTTATGGTTTACCCCTGGCAATGACATATTTGGCTATTTAACCAGAAGCGAGAAGATGGTAAATGGGGTGGCTCAGTTGATAGATAGTAAGGCACCT
>Ga0114964_10001472_pt1 | contig 17153 bp, 15 predicted proteins | sample C_131016_MF_Meta_FD_92638 | JGI IMG/M metagenome (GOLD analysis project Ga0114964, IMG submission 92638) | Freshwater microbial communities from Lake Croche, Canada to study carbon cycling - C_131016_MF_MetaG | ecosystem: Environmental > Aquatic > Freshwater > Lake | place: Lake Croche, Canada... | reverse complement strand
TCCTTATGCTTCTTACACTGTTGATGGTGGTTCTGATTTGCAGCCTGGTGAGAATACTGTGACTGTGACTGTTACTGCTGCTAATGGTGACACTAAGGATTATGTGGTTACGGTTACTGTTTTAGCTGCTGTGCTTGGAACGGACACAGGCGTCAACTCAATTATGGTTGCCCATATTGACGCTATGAGCGGGGCCGTCACGGTTGGTCTTGGAACAACAGCCGTGCTCGTTCAAGTTGTTACCACTGACCCATTTGCTTCGTTCTCAGTTGCTGGAAATGTCGATTTGCAGCCTGGCGATAATGCTGTGACTGTGACTGTTACTGCTGCTGATGGTGAGACTACTCAGGATTACCCAATAACCGTTTCGGTGCCAGAGTTGTCGGATGACGCCAGCTATCAAGTGTTCAAGGTTAACGGTTTAGACGTGGTGGACGGCGAGCCGATTCTTCTACCTAATGGAGTCACACGCGTGAACGTAAAAGTTCAGTTAACCGATTCAGGTGCGTCATGGGTTATCAATGGTGATGGCAAGGTAACACCACTTGTTGAAGGTGATAACAATCTAGTTCTTACGGTGACTGCTGCTAACGGTGATAGCACTGATTACGCTGTTACTTTGACTGTTGCTTCAATTAGTCAGGACAACGCACTTGATCCTGACGCAGGGCTAAGCATTAATGGTGAGACCACCCTTAGTAATGGCGACAATATCGTTAGCTACCTAGACAATCCAACTGCTTATGTGAATTTGCCGAGAGACGCGACGAGAATTACAGTTGGCGCTAAAGCTGAATCAGCATCAGCGGACGTATTTGTCAATGATAAGACAGTTGTACCAACAAGAACTAGATCTTTCAGCGTTGATAAAGGTATCAATAATCTTTTGATTGAGGTTATCCCTGAAGCAGGTCAGGAATACGCAAAGACATATACTCTCAAGGTTTATGTTGGTGGCGCTGATGGCTCAGCTAAAACCGTGAAGGTCAATGGAACTACGATTAGCTTCAATGACGCTAACGAAGGTGAATTACCATCATTCTTGGCAAATGGAACCCTTACCGCGACTCTATACGTTGAGCCAAATATGCCTCTGTTAGCTGGAGCGTCCCCGGGCACCGTGGTTTCAATAGATGGAGGAGCTGCAACAGCCGCCGCTTCGGCAACTCCATTTACTTGGAACTTGGCAGGACTGGCAACGGGAGACAACACCTTTACTGTTAATATCACTCCTGGAGATCCAACGCAAGATCCTTTCAGCTACTCGGTAAATATCCGTGTATCACCTTCTAGCAATAAGAACTTGAGTTCATTCAAGGTGAATGGTGTTGCCACGGCTGTTGGATCTAGGCTGCTACTTCCTGTTGGAGCAACTTCGGTTGAGGTAGAAGCTTTGGCTCAAAGCGACTTAGCTTTAGTTGATGTATCCGGTGGTGATGAACTTGTTATTGGACCAAACGTTCTAAAAGCAACCGTAACCGCTGAAGACGGCAGCACAGCGGATTACACAGTTACTGTGATTGTTCCGAAGGCAATTGACAAGATTGTCGTTACCTTCCCTAAGGCCGGTGTAATTACTGTTGATGCAAAAACTAATAAACCTGGTAACGGAATCATTGCTGGTGAAATCAAGAAATTGACCACAGCAAAAGCCACTGTAGTGCAGGTAATTATTTCTAACTCCTTCTTAATTGCGAAGGATAAGAAAACTGCTGGTGCAGCGCGTGCGGCAGCAATTCAGAAACTCCTTACTGGCACTAAGACAATCCCAAGCCTTGCAGTCGTAGGAATCTACAAGTTAGTTCCTGGAATAAAGTCTGATAAGGGTACAACGGTCAGCATCGTCTACTACTAAAAAATTAGAGTTTAGTGCCCTTGACCTAAGGTTGAGGGCACTAAGCACTTAAATACCTAGCTATATGGCGGGCTTATGAGCCAACAACTCCGTAATTCCTGTTTTTATACTTTGAACTAGAGTGTGTCTTCCCATTGGTTTAGGCTAAGAGAAGGAGGTGGAGGAAATGGCTAGACCTTCACATAGGCGGCTCTCATCGATCACCCTTTTGCTATTTGCGCTATTTTTCAATGGTAACTCGGCGCAGGCGAGTAGTTATGGCTGTCGAGTTTATCCAGCTTTAACTGCTAACCGTTTGGTAGAAAGTAAAGCGCTCGGGTCTGGGGTTACCGCACAGGCTTGGCAGTGGTGGCCGAACAATAATGATTCTTCTGATGCTGGACTATCACCTTTAGGGACCAAGGTTTCCGTCGTATCTGCAGATCTGCGAAAAGTCTCCTTTGGCATAACGCATGCACCCATTCTAACCACTCTGGACCTGAGGGAGCTTTCATATTCTGCTAGCAGAGCAGTAGCTACCATCAACGGCGATTATTTTGATCAGAATGGTCCTTGGAATGCCATGGTGGAAAATAGTCAACTTAGCTACGCAACACCAGGGCTTTCAGGGGTTGTTGGCATGGCTTCGGTGCAAGTTAATAGCGCCAAAGGTTATCGAGTCTCTGGAACTTTGAAGATAGGGTCTAAAACTTATCCTGTGACTGGGGTAAATCAAATTAATCCGGGTCGTGAATCGACAGTTGTTTATAAGTCAAATTTTGTGAATCGAATTACTTCAGCCGGGGCAGTCACATTAGTAATAAGATCAGGCAAGATATTTAGGGTCTACCCAAAAGGCGCAAATATCTCAGTCAGTGCAGGCGTTATCGTTCAGGTGCGTGGAGCTTCAGCAAAGGCGTTGAGTAAGGTTGCCTTAAAAACGAAGGTGTTCTTCAAGTTAGGGGCCATTCCAACTTATGAGACGAGAATGTCCGCAGATACCGTCACTTCTGCAGCTTCGATTTCAAATAGGAACACGACTCTCTCCATTGAAGCAATCAATTTCGCCCAAACTGTGCCTACAGGTGCGACTTTGTTTACAGACGCTTTCAATGACTCAACCCAAGCAGGTCGGGTGACTATAAGAGTATTGCCTGAGCTCTCCGGTCGTCTGGTCGTCGCTAATGTGTATCGCCAAGGTTATTTCACCAGAGTTGATTCTGGTGGGTATATAGTTCAAGCGAACGGTGCTGCGGCCACCACGGCTTTGAAATTTAAAGCCGGGGATGTTGTCACAATATCCAGAGCTTTTAGCGCCAATAATCACTCAAGTTACCTAAGCGCTGCTGGAAGGGGGCCAAGACTTTTAGAGAACAGCAAATTGGTTTGGGTTTGTCAACTGCATAATCAGGATTTTCGACCTCGCTCTGTGATTGGTTGGAATCAAGATGGCCAGATTTGGTTGATGACATCTAGTCGGGGGATGGATGCTGCTGATTTGGGTATGCGTGAGGGAGGGTCAACTCCAGATCAGATGGCTCACTGGCTCTTATCTTTAGGTGCGACAGATGCAGTTTTATTGGATGGCGGAGGTTCAACAACCATGGAAATTAAGGATTCTGATACAAACTGGCACAGATTCGACATCCCAGATTCCGCTTGGTATCGTCCTCTGGCAAACGCATTTGTTATTTATGCGAAAAATTAATTTTTCTTATTTGGGTTCATGACTCTTTGGGCCAGTTTGATCGCAAATTTCCGAGTAGTAAAGCGACTAGAGCTAGCAGTTATTTTATTGAGCAGACCATCAATTACAGTTGGTGGCGAGTTTTTCTTGTTTAAAGCCTTGAAAGTGGTTGCAATTACATCATCACTACTGCGGATAAATCGACCTAATGCTGGAACTGAGTCCCCGGCATCAAAGAATTCTGTTGCCGTTGGTCCAGGGCAAACGGCTAGTACTTTAACTCCAGTCTTACGGGTCTCACCCCAAAGACCTTCAGTGAAAGATAGCACGAATGCTTTGGTCGCCCCATATATAGCCATGTATGGCAAAGATTGGAAAGCAGCAGTTGATGCGATGTTGATTATTACGCCATCGTTTCTTTCCAACATATCTGGAAGGAAGGCTCTGGTCAGTTCAACTAAAGTGTGAACGTTTACCATTAGCTCCGCCGATATTGCCTGCTGGGACTCATCGATGAAGTTTGTAGTTGTTCCAAATCCAGCATTGTTTACCAGAATGTCAACCTGTATCCCTCGACCTTGGATTATCTTGGCTAAGGATCCCGCAGCTTCCTTGGCGCTTAGGTCGGTTGGGAGGACCGTGGCCGCTTCTATGCCGTGTTTAGCGCTGATTAGGTCAGCCAGGGCCCTCAATCGATCCGCCCTTCTAGCCACCAGAATAACCCTGGCACCTCTATCTGAGAGGGCTAAAGCATAGTTTTCGCCTAGACCAGAGCTAGCTCCGGTAATCAACGCCGTTTTGCCTAATAAGTCTTTCATCTCACCTATTCTCGCATCTTCTGGCTTCTGGCTAGGCTTAGATATGTCTAAATAGGAGTTCTTTTCATGAGTCGACTTTTCCAGTATCGGGCAGCCTTCATGCTGGTCGCCAGCTCAGCTTCAGTGTTTTGGTTGGTTAGTTTCTGGCTGCCACTGCCTAGTTATTTAGAGGTGCTGAACAGTCCAAATTACGCTGACTACCAGACCCAGTTGAAGTTAGTGGTCTTTGTTAACATACTTTTCTGCCTATTGAACCTGATCACAGCTGGGTTGTTCTTTACCAAAATATCTTCCAGCGTCAAGGCCTGGTTAGCGCTTATTCCAGCGATTTTGATTTTTATAGCCCCATTAGTGGCGGCAGCCACAATTCTCAATAAGGTGCCGGGTAAGAATTATTTCGAACTCATTTACGGCTTTTCTCAGTTGTTACGTTTCAGCACTGGCCAGATCTTTGGAATGGCAGTTGCCTTTACTTTGTTCTCTGTTGCAGCCAACTGCTTCATTGCTTTTAGGGTTAGAAAATCCACTGGGGAATTGAAGTTGCCACCGAAACTTAGAAACCGTTATTTAATTTACAGCGGTGTCTTTTTTGCATGCATTTCACTTTGGGTTTTGAATGTTTCTATAACCTCTGTTTACAGAACTCAGGATCGTGCTTCATGCTACGGCTACGGCTTACTGCAGGTGCCACAGCTAGATGCAGATATTGCGCCTTTCCTAAACCAAGTTCAATTGGAAGGCCAGACTGCAGGTAATTTAGATGTGAAAATTGCTCTACTTAATGTAGCGACTATTTCTAGACAGTATTTCAATCTTCTAAGTTCAAACGCGTCAGATAGCGATCTTGAACCATATAAAAATGCTTTGGCCGATGCTAAGAGCCGGGTAATTATTGTTTGTGCTCCGTTTGTCACCGAATAGACGAATATCTAAACATTCGTAAATGCGAACTGGCTAAAACATAAGTAAAACGGAAGACTAAATAGAATATTCATAGACCACGATGGAGGTGACCATGAAGAAACAAATTCAAAAATTTACCAATCTTCTAATGTCAATCTCTTTAGCCTTTGGCTTTACTCTTACTGCCACCGAACTTTCTCTGACCCAACCAGCGTTTGCTGAGACTAACTGTATTGAGGGTTTCAGTTTTGTTGACTCTAAATGCCTAACTACTTTTGTTTTTTCTCAAGGTGGATACAAAATCAAGGTGCCTGAAGGTTTAGGAGCTATTCAAGTTGAAATGTTCGGCGGGGCTGGTGGTAAGGGTGGTTTGGACTGCGGTAACGGATGTATTGCTGCAGCAAGCGGAGAAGTTGGGCACTTAGTTCTGAATTACCTAGATCTAACTGACACATACATTTACATTTTCCCAGGTGGCGCGGGAGCCGACGGACTTTCAAACGCTTCTGGAACCGGTGGCGGTTCCGGTGGATTATCTTCCTTTGGCCCCATCTATCAGGGCGGTAATGGCGGTAACGCTGGCTCAGCTGGAAGCTCTGGAGCTGGTGGTGGCGGTGGAGCAGCCTCTGTTGTTCTAATCTCAAGTAAGACATATATTGCTGCTGGCGCAGGCGGTGGCGGTGGTTCATCGAACTCGGTAAACGGTTCAACAGCTGGTAATACTACAAACGCATACGTTGCTGGCAGCTCTGCCGGTGGCGAGGGTGCCACCACGAACTGCAATCCATTTTGCGACGGTGGCGGCGGTGGCGGTGGCGGCGCAGGACTTGTTGGCGGAGCGGGAGGATTACTTTATCAAGCTCCGAATGGAGGCAAAGAAAACTCTGGCTTTGGTGGCGCAGCGGGAAGTAATACCGAAGTTGGCGGTGCAGTAACTAAGAGTGAATATGTGGCACCTGCCGGGCCAGGCAGAATTGCCATTAGTTACATTCCGCATAATGCTCCACAGAGTGTTGACCTATTAACTACATCCCCAACAAACCAAAGTGTTTATAACTATCAGGTTTCTTTAGACAAAAGCACAGCCTTTACCAGTTCAGATATTGTGCTCTCGGGTTCGGCAATCACTCAGGGAAGTTTCAAAACTAAAATCACAAAGAAGACCGTGGTTGGAAAGACAATCAACTACGAATTCACTGTGAGTGAGATTTCAACAACTAATTTATCCGGTGATTTGGTTGTCAGCGTAATGGGAGTCAATTCTGCTCTTTTGACCATCAATCAGTTAGCTCCAACTGCCACCATTACTTTGCAACCAGCTTCGGCAAGAACGTTAGTGCATGTTTTTGATGTTAGAACAGATAGCCCAGTAACGAACCTCGTTGCCAGTGATTTTGTTTTAGCTGGAACTTCTAAGAGTTGTCAAATAAGTAGCGTCACCGGATCTGGAACCTATTTCCAGGTTGGTTTATCTAACTGTGCAGACGGAACTTTTGGTCTAACACTAAAAAAGAATAGTTTGTCAGATAATCTCGGTAATCAAGGGCCGGATGCAGACCTAACCTCAGAATTGATTGACTCGCATTCACCGGTTGTGGTCGTTGAGACGCAAAATGGAACCATTCCAAAAGAATTCTTAAAGACTCCAGTGTCATCTATTTTTGGAGCCATAGCTGCAGATGCTCAACTAGCTCTTGAAACCCAAGGAATTTATGCTCCTATGGAGCAAGCTCCGGTTGTCAATTTGACCACCGACCTCACAGGTTCTACGTTGCAGGATCAGATTGCTTATCAGAAGCTCCAAGAAGTTGAGGTTGGTTCCTCGGTTGATCTGACCGTGACTGTTAGTCCGGAGATAGGAGCTAGTTCTGATTTGGTGGCCTTCCTGCAAACTGGGAACACCTGGCAGTTCATTGGTCGAACAGCCTTTACTAATAACTCAGCTTCGGCGAGTGCCTTCGGAATAGCGGCTCAGGGCCAATACAAGGTCCGTATGTTGATTATCCCTAAGACTCTGGTAACTAACATCTCTTTCAAATCTGGCTTCGGTAAGGGCCTGCAGGCAAGCGTTAGAACAGCGGTTACGGATGCTCAGACTCAGTTGAGCAACCAAGTAATTGACCTAACCATCAGTGCCATTGCCGGAGCGAACGGGGTTCCTAGCGTAGTTGAGACATTGACCCCACCACCGGTTAGTAACCCGGTTAGTGACCTGCTGACCTTAACCTTGCCAACTATCAATGTTGGTGCTCCAGTAGCTAATCCGGGTATCGGTGCTTCAGGAGATGACAATAGCCCTAGCGTGCCGTTCAACCCGATTGGTAGCCCCGAAGCCATAGCCGCAACTGTAAAGACCACCGCAACGGTAGTTGCAGTTGTCTCAACTGTGGCTGCTGCAGCCGGTGCCGCCGCCAGTGCAGCTGCCGGCGCTTCAGCTGGATCCTCAAGTTCCAGTTCTTCTAGCGGATCTTCTGCTTCCTCATCGCAAGACACTAATCAGCAAGATGGTTCGCTAACCAATATTGACGCCGAGGTTGAAGCATTTACCTCATCCCATGAAGGGCCTGGCGATCGTATACCTATATTTAGATTGCGAATATTTAACTTCTTAGATAAATTCACCCATGACCTAACAGTTCATGTTGCCAGGGTGTCACCAGTTGTTTCGAAGATTATCAATGACGGCGCATACCTAAGAGCAATGTTTGGTTCGTTATGGCTAGCATTTCCGCTAACCGGTATTGCTTTAGCAACTATTGGTTTGATGAATCCAGTTTTGCAGATTGGCCCGCCGGATTGGCGACTGTTTATATTTATTGCGATTCTAGGAATGTTTGATGCCTTCTCAGGTTTGCTAGCAACTCTCATCTTCGTAATCGGCATGGTCGACACTTTTGGTATCAGGGATATCTCTGACCTTCGAATGATGCTCGGTGTTTTAGTTGTTGGTTTTGGTCCCGCGTTAGTTGCCATCGCCTTTAGGCAGATCCGTAAACACTTTGAAACTAGCTTCAGTTACTTCTGGGAAAGAATTGCGGACATTGCAGTCCTAGTTTTCTTCACTGGTTGGACTGTCTCATCCATGGTGGGAACTCTGCCAGCTCTGGCTGGTAGAACGTTGTCTGTGGCTAACCACGTTGCCGACTTCGGTTTCTTCCTTTCTATAGCCATTGTGTTTCGAGTGGTTTTGGAAGAGCTTGCTGCTCGGTTCTATCCAACTCGCTTAGATAAAATCAATCCAACTGAAGTCAGTTCAACCAGTCAACTGCAAAAAGTTTTATCAACAGCTTTACGCTTAGGTTTGTTTGTGTTTGTAACGGCCGCTTTCATGGGTAACACCTGGCAGGTGTGGGTAGGCAGCATAATATTTATTTTGCCTAACGTCCTGAGCTGGTTCCAAGATCGGTTACCTAACTCTCCTTTAATTTGGAAACTAATCCCGCAGGGCTTACCGGGGCTAGCGTTTAGCCTTTTGGTTGCTAGCTATACCGCCCTATTTGTTGGGTCTTGGTTAGGCCACAGAACAGATTATTCCCAGTGGTCTTTCATTCTGATGCCAATTCCGATGTTCCTAGTTGGTGTTGCTGGCCTATTCGGCCGTGAGGGCGGGAATGATGAGGATAGGCCGATAAAGAAGGAAAAGTGGCGGTATCTTTACCGAGTCGGGGGGATTGTAATGCTTGGTGTGACATTGAAACTAGCTGGGGTTATTTAATACCGTTTTGTTTCAGCAGGTCGGCAACTTGTGCTTGACGAGTCAAGATCCATCGAACTGTTCTAGTCTGCTCGGTGTGGAGGGCTTTCAAATTGGCTGAGCTATTCGAGTTTTGTGGGTCTGCAACAGTGTTAATAAGTTGCACCGCGGAATTTATTTTGGTGGTTAGTAACATGCTGGTCACCTTAGCTGAGACAGCTTTCAGGTCTTTGAGATACTCGGTTTTGCAAGGAAGATAATTTATGCATGTGACATAAAGCTTCCCTCTTTGCAGATTGTTTGCCCAGGGATGGTCTGCTCTATTTGAGAGCATCGGCAGGAAGAAGTCATCACCGACAACAGGTGTTGCCCTATTTTCCCCGAAAGTTTGGTCCGTTCCCCACGGAATAAAAGTGAATTTGTTTTGCGTGCTGCTTCGCAGATAGTAATTATTTATATCAGGCCCGGAGTATCCGTCCCAGTGGCCGATAAAGTTTTCAACCGCGAAGAACTTTATGAGTTCGGTTCTGTTAAATACTTGATTCAGTCCTCTATACCAAGTGAGTGGGTTTGGGTCATTAGCGTAGGCAATTAGGTAGGAAAGGTCGTTTTTGTTTGGGGTTACTTTCCAACCGTAATCTGCCAAGAACGAGCCACTATCGGCACCGCCTGAAGCGGCTCCGTAACCAACATCTTGAGAATATATACCTTCATAAACATGTTGGGTAATGTCTTTGAATCTTTTAGAACTAAACACCTGATCTGGCTGTTCGATATTCACATAGAGACCACGGTCCACCCCGTTGATATACAGATGCACCCAACCAGTTTTAGGTGCTGGCAGGCTCATTGCGTTAAATAGAGCGTAGGCGGCATATTCATGGACCTTGCTACCGTCTTGGGTCATCGCGTTTAAAGTCATGCGCCTTAGGCCAAGATAACCAAGCCCACCGTTTTTCTTGAACTTGATCTTGAATGATGGGGTTTCATTGAGGCTAAACATGGAAGTTGAACCCTTAAGTCGAATGTTTATGTCTAGATCGCCGCTGGTTTTGGTGCCAAGTTTCAGAGCTACCGTGCCTGGAACATAGACCCTGAAAGTTTGCGAATTGTTGAGTGAGCTAACTGAACTAGCTGGGAGGGTTAGGTCGACTCTAAGTATTTTGGTGGTGCTATAAATATCCGTCAAGGTCAAAGGCGCTACCGCCTGAGCAGGAGCAACCAGTCCTAGAACTAGGCCAGAAATGACCACAGCGCTTCCCAGGATCCGCCTTGACACTGATATTTTGTCCATTTGGACTAGTCTAACCTTGTGACCCCAATTGACTACAACGCACTTCTAGCCTCACTGGCTATCGACCTGGTCCTCTTATTTGTCTTGGCATATGCCTGTTTTTACCGCAGACATAAGCGTAGAGACGTGTTTGTGGCTATCACCCTAATCAACATCACTTTGTATGTTCTAGGCGGGGCTTTAGGAACTTTCACCATCTCGCTGGGGGTCGGTTTTGCCCTGTTTAGCGTTATCTCTATCTTTAGGCTCCGCTCGGAGACGTTGGGCTGGAACGAGATTGGTTACCTGCTAGTTGCTTTGGCTATGGGGTTAGATCTAGGGCTACCGGCCTATGACCTACCGGTTCAAGTAACCTATGCAGCCATATTGGTTGTTGCCGTATTTGTGGTGGATCACCCGAAAGTGCTTCGCAAGGGCATAAACCAACAGTTTGTCTTGGTCACAGATTTCATTGAGATAGATAAAGATGCGTTGAAGATAAAGGTCGAAGCTCAACTGGGGTCTTCTGTCAAGAGCATCAAAGTTCGGAATGTTACGACTCTTCCACCAACCATGAAATTAGAAATCGAGGCCTAAATGGCAAGCAAGGCTCCAAACCTTAAGTTCAAGTATGTGCAACATCCACACATAGAAAAACGTAAAACACAAAGACCTAGCAATGCTGATTCACTATCAGAGAACCCAAGTCCCCAAAGTGCTAACGACAAACTCGGTTTAGGTATTACCAAGCGGGTTGGAACTATGTGGGCGGCCTATGCTTTCTTTGCACTGACCTTGGTTTCACTGCCATCAGTGATTATGAAAGCCGATCCTGTTCAGATTGTTTCCTGGATAGCTCAAACCTTTCTTCAACTAGTCTTACTTCCAATCATCATTGTTGGTCAAAACATTCAGGCAACGGCCGCTGAGAAAAGAGCAATCATGACTTATGACGATGCTGCTGCGGTTTTAGAAGAATCAATTCAAATTCAAAAGCACCTAGATCACCAAGACAAAGCTTTAGAGCATTTGATTGTTCGCCTTGAAGAACTTGAAACAAAGCTAAATAAGAAAAAGTAAATGCGTCTAGTTATAGCCGAATGCTCGGTTGATTATGCGGGCAGGTTGACCGCTCACCTGCCTAAAGCTAAAAGACTCCTGATGCTAAAAGGCGATGGCAGTATCCTGATTCACAGTGAAACAGGGTCCTATAAGCCGCTGAACTGGATGAATCCACCTTGCAATTACAGCCGGCATGAACCAGACCAGGAACAGCTAGCCAATGGTGTCAAGGAGATTTGGCGAGTTAGCCAAGCCAAGACCGCAGATATTCTATGGATTCAGATTTACGAGATTCACCATGATATTGACCAGGAACTTGGTAAAGACCCAGGGCTTATCAAAGATGGGGTTGAAGCTAGTCTTCAAGAATTACTTGCCGACCAAATTGAATTGATAGGCGAAGGCAGCAAACTAATCAAAAGAGAATATGCAACAACTATTGGTCCGGTAGATATTCTGGCTAAGGACGCATCTGGTCAAACTGTTGCGATAGAAATCAAACGTCGTGGCGAGATCGATGGTGTTGAGCAGTTAACTAGGTATTTGGAATTACTAAATAGAGATGCCTCGATAGCTCCGGTCAGAGGTATTTTTGCGGCTCAAGAGATTAAGCCACAGGCCAGAACTCTTGCTGAAGATAGAGGCATTGAGTGTTTGATTTTGAATTACGAGAAGATGCGAGATGCATCTTTTGACCCAGATTCTTTATTCGGGTAAGCCAGCTACTCGAATAAATTCTCGAACTGCAATAACTCGAGCACTAGTTTTACTCTTGGCACCAATGCCAGCAGCTGCGATAGCTCGGTTAACAAGGTTTTCAACTGCTCGCAATGTTGTTCCGCGCTCATCAGCGATCTGCTGATTGCTCATGCCTTTGGCAATCATTCTTAGAACATCAAGTTGAATCTTGGAAACATTCATGAGTGGGTGAGAAGGTTTGAGGTCATCCCTGAATTCAGGACCAACCCGATCTCTCAGTGCTGCTTCGATAGCGTTATTTAGAACGTTAGGGTCAACCAAGCGTTCTTTAAGAAGGTAGGCAGCGTTCTTAGGGACAGATTTTAGATCGATACCGTAAATTCTTGGCTCAGGAACGTGGGTTAGGAAAACCAAAGCTAATTCCGGATGCATTTTGTGAAGTGCGATGCCAAGGTCAAGTCCTGACGGTCCTGGACCCAGGTCGATGTCCATGACCACTATGTCTAGGTCGGAGTTGGCAGCTATTTTGCGTGCTTCGGCTGCACTTGAGGCAACTTCAACTTTGAATCCATCGCTTTTGAGTTTGTCGGCAACTAGGCCCCTGATAAACGGCTCATCTTCAACTACTAGAACTGAGCGGTCATACATACTTACCTCCTGCTATAACAACAAATCTACTTTGCCAGTAGGGGTATGGGTAGCAGGTCGGATGTTCGTATATATGAAGGTTTGACAGGTCAAGTAGATTAGAGGTTATAGAACATATCCGAGGAGTAAAGATGAGTTTGGCAGATCGTAAAGTTTGGCGTGGGTTCGCTAGCGATAACTACGCAGGTGTTCATCCAAGGCTGTTTGAGTTAATGCAACAGGTCAACGAGGGGCATGAAGTTGCCTACGGTGATGATTTTGTAACAGCAGAGCTCTCGGCGGCTTTCAAGAAAGAGTTTGGCCCTGAGGCTGAAGTCTTCCCGGTGTTCAACGGAACCGGAGCTAACGTAGTTTCTCTATCATCTGTGGTTAAAAGATGGGAAGCAGTGGTTTGTGCTGAAACCGCACACATCAACTCTGATGAGGGCGGAGCCCCAGAGAAGATGGCTGGGATAAAACTTTGGACTATTCCAACTAATGACGGCAAACTAACACCAGAGATTATTAAGCCATATCTTTTTGACATCGGTTCAGTACACAGAGCACAGATTGCTGCTATTAGCATCACTCAAACCACCGAACTTGGCACACTTTATTCAATTGCTGAAGTTAAAGCGTTAGCCGAGTTTGCTCATGAGAACAACCTCTTCTTACACATGGATGGTGCCAGACTCTCTAACGCAGCGGCTGCTCTTGGGGTTAGTTTCAGAGCGTTCACCACCGATGCTGGGGTTGACCTGGTTAGCTTTGGTGGAACTAAGATCGGGGCACTAGCAGCAGAAGCAGTAGTTGTTTTGAATAACAAGACTTTGGCCCATTCGATTCCTTTCTTACGCAAAACCTCCATGCAGTTACCGAGCAAAATGCGATTCGTTAGCGTTCAACTAATCGGGTTACTGGAAAACGATCTAGCCATCAATAATGCCAAGCACGCTAATGCCATGGCTAAAACTCTTGATGCTGGAGTGAGAAAGATTGCTGAGCAGGCTGGCGGCCGGGTGAGTGTTCCAAACCCAACCCAAGCTAACGCTGTTTTCCCGATCTTGCCAGAAACGATTATCGAAGCTTTGCAACAGAAGTATCGCTTCTATGTTTGGGACTATAGGACCGGCCAGGTTCGTTGGATGTGTGCCTGGGATACCAAGCCTGAAGATGTTCAGGGCCTATTGGCAGCTCTGAGCGAGGCCTTAAACTAGAACCATGACAACTAATAAAAGAGCCGTTACCCACGCCCCAATCGCCGATGTTCTAGCCGAAAGATGGTCGCCTAGATCTTTCGATAAATCACACACTTTATCTAAAGATGAAGCACTATCAATCCTCGAAGCCGGAAGATGGGCCCCTTCAGCTAACAACATGCAGCCTTGGCGCTTTGCCTACATCTCCCGAGAAGACCCGCTACACAGCGTTGTTTGCGAGAAGGGCTTGACTGGTTTTAACCAGGCTTGGGCTCCTAACGCTTCGGCTCTGATCCTTGTTGCTGTTCAAAACAAGAACCAAGAGGGAACACCGCTTACCATGAGCTCTTATGACGCAGGTTTAGCGACATCGTTGATGTTGGTTCAGGCTCAAACTCTTGGATTACACACTCACCAAATCGGTGGTTTGGTTCGGGATGAACTTAAGAACATTTTCAAACTCGATGAGGATTTAGATGTTCTGGTTTTGATTGCTGTTGGCAAGCTCGCTCCTGCGGAGAACTTTGAAGGTCCGGCTTACGAACGTGAAATAGCACCTCGAGTCCGTCTTGAGCTAAATGAAATCATGCTCTACGGCCAACCTAAATGATCCATCACCTATCCATTAGTGACCAGATAGCCAGCTGGTATCCAGGGATGGGTGCATTGGTTTTTTGTTTAGTGGTTTGGGGTTTGGTTTTTGCGGGAACCGGTTTATTTGTTGGAGCCTTCATTCCTTTTATTACCGGTGACTCACTAGTTTTCGCAGCAGGCTTAGTAGCCCATCAAGCTGGAATCAACATCTGGCTAATGGCTATTGGCGTTGGATTATCAGCCTGGTTAGGAGATCAGGTTGGCTTTACTATTGGAATGCACTTCGGAAGACCTTATCTTGATAAAAGAAAAGGCAAGTGGATTCAAACTGGAATCACCAAAAGCGAAACGCTTTTCAACGCTTGGGGTTGGTGGGCGGTTGTAATTGGTAGGTTCATGCCCTGGGCCAGAGTCTTTGTTCCAGTAATAGCTGGTATTGCGAAGATGAATTACTACAAGTTCTTTAGTTCTAATCTGGTTGGTGCTGTTGCCTGGGGAACTGGGCTAACGGTGTGTGGTTTCTATTCGGCTGAAATACCAGCGGTCAAAAACGCTTCCTATCTGATAGCTGCTTTCTTTATCCTTGCTAGCATTGTTGCTGGCACTAGAGTCTGGATAAAGAACAGAAAGAACTCTTAGGTTAGTTGGGGAGATAATGAAGCTTGGTTTAAAGATCGCTACCTTTATCTCTATCTCGCTACCGGTTGCAACGGCAATTTGGGTTTGGTATGGCATCCCTTCTCATCCCCAGCGAAGCTGTATCCATGTCTCCATTGATTATGGAGATTATGGTGTTATCAGACCTGCAGGTAACTGTATGCCGGCTTATGAACCGATGGATGCATTGAGTTTTCTGATGAGATATGGCATCGATGTTCAAGGAACCATAAGCCATGGCCTAGCTGAAGTGTGTCGGGTAAATACCATCCCAGGGCTATACACAGCCCTATACAAGGTGGCCGGCCACGAGAAATACATCGAACGCTGTCACACGACACCGCCAGCTTTTGCTCATTGGGTGACTTTTGTTAAAACTGTTCAGCACGATAAAGTCCCAGCCAAGGATTGGACTCAGACCAATTTGCCTTTATACGCAATTGTGTTGCAGCCAGGCGACTATCTTGGCTTGGCTTATGAAACAAATGGCCATTACAACCATCCGCGTGATTACTGGACTAGTAAGTAGTAGTTAGCTAGTTCTGGAGATTTCTCTCTGGCAATGAAATCAAGTTCTTGAGCTGCCCACATATCAAAAAATTGCATGAACTTTTCACCGTCTCGTTCACGCCATCGGTCTCTTCTTAGTTGCTCTGGAGCATCCAACCAAACAGTTAGGTTGGTCAAACTGGCTGTGGTGGTATTTAGAGATCCACAACCTTCAATAATCAGAGGTGTTCCACCCGAGAATTCACGCCAAGCATCTCGTTGACCGGTGTCCCAGTTGTATTCCTGCCAGCTAGCCGAACCTTTGGTTAGCAGCGGATTCAAGATTATTCTTTGAAGATAGCTGACTCCATCGTTGAGTCCATCCCAACCTAAATACAGATCATCCATGTTTAGTACTCGGGGAGCAGAGTCCCCTTCAATAAATAGTTGGTTTTGTAATTTAGATGCAAAAGTTGATTTACCTGAGCCGGCACGACCATCAATAATGATGATGGGATTCGTTAAAGCCAAAGCCTCGTCTGTGAGACTAGCTAAAAGCTCGTTGTAACTAAGTTGTTCAGTCACTTAGATTTTGTTTTGTTTAGGGATGAACTTATAAATCACGTAGAAAATTGGTGCGGCTAAACCAATGTGAATTAGTTCTAGCCAGAGGCAAGTGTTCCAGTTAGTAGTTGAAACATATGGATTGACTGCCATAGATGCAAACATGGTGAAACCCAAAACCAATACGTAGATCCTTGATCTACCGAGGAAAAGTGAAATGTTGGTAACCATAAAAGCCAAAACAAGAACAACTAAAGAAGTCTGAAGCATCTCAGATAGAGTCAACTGACTTAGAATCGGGTTCTTGTTAACATCCAAATTACCCGGCTTATATAGCCAAAACTTTTCACCTAGCGAGCTAGCCAGCAGTTCAATCAGAGAAACCAGCATGATTCCAGCTCCATAGGAGATCCCAACTGGGATGAGGATGTCTTGAATCTTTACTTTACGGGCCATAGGTAAAGCCTAACTTTCTATAGGCCTTCGATTAGGACATCTGGGTGTTTATCAAAACGATATCCTTGGCCTCGACTGGTCCTAACGATGTCTGAATATTCACCTAGCTTGGTTCTGAGCCTCTTGACATGAACATCAACAGTTCTGGATTCAACGCTCTTATCTTCAGGCCAGAGAACATCAACCAGTTCATCTCGGGTGATGCTTATTCCGGTGTTCTCGACCAGGTACTGCACCAGACTGAACTCTTTACCGGTCAGTTCAACATTGACGCCATCGAGGAAGACTTTACGACGACCTAGATCGATAACCACACCCTCTGCGGGGGACTCAGTCTTATCGGCTAGCTGCTGATTGGACCTTGGGTCACCAAGAGCCGTTCTGACCAGATCAATGTTTCTTCCAGGGGTTCCGGTCTTAGCCAGGGCAACAGCTGCGTAGGATTCTAAGGCCAGCCCTGGAGCTATCTGATCTAGGGTGTGGCGCAGGGCAACAACAATCTCAGCCAGGGTGGTGCCGTTATCTGAGGCGGTTTGTTCGTCTATGCCGACGTATAGGGCGAAGCCTTTGGCTTGGGTTTCGGTTCTAACAAAAGGG
>Ga0114964_10001471_pt1 | contig 17162 bp, 13 predicted proteins | sample C_131016_MF_Meta_FD_92638 | JGI IMG/M metagenome (GOLD analysis project Ga0114964, IMG submission 92638) | Freshwater microbial communities from Lake Croche, Canada to study carbon cycling - C_131016_MF_MetaG | ecosystem: Environmental > Aquatic > Freshwater > Lake | place: Lake Croche, Canada... | reverse complement strand
TCAAAGTCAAAGACTTTGGGCTAATAACCAAGGTTTCACCTCTTGATGCTGATGTTGCCCTGACTGTATTTGGTTATAGCTGTGGGAAGGTTAGAACAGAGTTTGAACGCATTCCTAACAGCACAGTGATGTTTCTAAAACTCAATGACAATCGAGTCTTAGCTGCCCTGAATAGAGTTGATTTCAGTAAGTTCTATCGAAACACCGCATACACAGAAGCACTTTCTCTCCAAGAGATTAGGTACCTACTTAATCAAGACATCCTTGGCGATCCAGGTTTCGAGAAGCAAGAAGGATAAGCAATGAGCATGACAGGTGGCCGCGGTCGAAGACCAGGCAAAAAGGATTCAGGACCTAAAGCTAAATTCAGTCAGTTGGTTCCCTATATGAAGGAACAGAAAGGCTTACTTACAGTTGCGGTTCTCTTCTCTCTAATCGGAGCAGCCGTTAACCTTGCCCAACCTTTGGTGGTTGGAAATATCATCAGCACAGTCCAAGGTGGAAAAGATGTGCTGCCTATCGCCCTAGCTCTTCTAGCAATTACTTTGCTAAGCGCAGTAGCCAGCGGTGCCATGTATTTGGTTCTAGCCAAAGCCGGTGAAGGTGTTGTCTACTCAGCTAGAAGAAAACTAGCCACCAGATTACTGAGATTACCCATTGCCGAGTATGACCTAAGAAGAACAGGAGATCTAGTCTCCCGTGTTGGTTCAGATACCACTTTGCTTAGAGCAGCACTTACTCAAGGTCTAGTTGACGGTGCCGGTGGTGCACTGATATTTATTGGTTCAGTAATAGCCATGGCTGTCATCGACTGGCTCTTACTAGTGCTTACTCTTCTCATGATTTCTGTTGCAGTTGCCGCTATCGGTATCACTTCAAGAAGAATCAGAGCGGCAACGACTAAAGCCCAAGAACGAGTTGGCAACATGTCTGCCTCAGTTGAACGAGCACTATCTGCAGTTAGAACCATTAGAGCTGCTCGAGCAGAATCTCGTGAATCTACTCAGATTGAACAGGACGCTAAAGAGGCCTACGTTCAGGGAGTCAAGATCGCTGGCATCAATGCTTGGGTGACACCGATCGGAGGGCTGGCAGCTAACGGTGCTTTCATTGTCGTTTTAGGTGTTGGTGGTTATCGTGTGGCAACCGGTGAAACCCAGGTTGCTTCGCTGATTACTTTTATTCTTTTGATGTTCCTGATGATTAGACCCGTAGGTCAATTCTTTGGAGCATACACTTCCGTTCAATCAGCTCTAGGTGCTCTTGCTCGTATTCAAGAAATCTTGGATGTTCCTCTGGAAGATAGCGACTCGGAACGTGCTCAGGTATCAAGACGAAAAGCAATAAATAAAACTGCTATTGAATTCAGGAAAGTAAAGTTCAACTACCCGGCTAGAGCTGAAGTTGCCATCGATAAAACCGGTAAACCAATTCCCGATGCTGAACCAATCATGAGTGAACCTAAAGAAGTTCTCAAAGGAGTTTCATTCAAAATCGAACGGGGTTCCAGAGTTGCTATAGTCGGCCCATCGGGAGCTGGTAAGTCAACCGTTTTTAGTTTGATGGAACGCTTCTATGAACCAACCGGTGGAGAGATCCTGCTCGATGGGCAAATAGTTCAGGCCATGAGTAGATCTGATCTAAGAGCACAGATTGGTTATGTGGAACAGGATGCTCCTGTGCTAGCTGGAAGCATCAGAGAGAACCTTCTGATTGGTGCACCTGAGGCTACTGAGAAAGATCTCAAACGAGTTCTAAACGAAGTGAACCTAACTGCAGTTCTCAAAAGAGATAAGCGTGGTTTAGATGCCGAAGTTGGTGAGCAGGGAATCATGCTCTCCGGTGGAGAAAGACAACGTTTAGCTATTGCTAGAACTCTGCTCAGCGCACCTCCAATCATGCTGCTTGATGAGTCAACCTCCTCGCTCGATGGTCTAAATGAACAGCGTATGCGTGAGGCTATCGATGCTGTTGCCAAAAATAGAACCATGATTGTTATTGCTCACCGTCTATCTACAGTGGTTGATAGTGATCAAATCATCGTGATTGATGGTGGCAAGGTGATTGGCACTGGAACTCATAAGCAGCTCTTACGCTCAACTCCGCTTTACAAGGAGCTGGCTGCAACCCAAATGTTAGCTTAGTTTGTCCGAAGTTGGGTCTAGTCTTCTAACTAGTTACCTAACCCAATTGGAGACAAAATGGCTAATAGAAACATGCTTGAACGTTTAGCACTACCAATGTTTGTTGTCGGTGTCTTGGCTATGGTGGCATCAGCCACTGTTTCACTATCGGCCACAGCTACCGCTACAAGCCCAGTCGAATACAAGCGAGTAACTCTTACCTAACTAACTAGCGGCTACTCAGCTAGCGATAGCAGTTGCGGTGGGGTATCGAGCATGTATAGCTCTGCATCTACTAACTACCCTAGTTTTAGGGCTAAGTACTCAAACAGCTCTAGTAGCGATAAAACTTTCCTATGCACAGCTACTTTTTACATGGTTTCGGATGTCACCATCCCTAGTCCTCAGCCAATGCCTACCATTACTGTCAGTTATCGCCCTACCCCAGGCCAAAGCACTGGGCCTAGGGACAACCCTACAACTACCCCAAAACCTACCCCGAGGCCATTCTTTAGCCCTAGTTCAACCCCAGTGCCTATGCCTACCTGGTGGATCCGACCAAAACCAACCCCCTCAAAGAGCCCCAGACCCTAACTTTTCGTGAGAAACTATAAGTCGGTGCGGTTTACCGCAAGTTTGAATTCTAGGAGCTGAATTAAAGTGAAGAAACTAGTTATGCCAATTTTCATGGCAGCCGTAGGTGCTTTGGCAATATCTCTGATAGTGACCAACGTATTGGCTACAAGTCCGACCACGTTGAGACTCCTGAGAATCGACGATGTCGCTTACAGTCTTACCGGTGGCGAGACTATCAAGCTAACCATTGGTACTCAGCAAGTGATTGTTGATGCGCGACCTACAGATCCTAAGGCTGTTGTCGAAGTTACTGGTGCTTCTGAATTCAAAGAAGGAGAGAACACCCTTTCTGTAAAGGTAACTGGTTCAGATGGTAAGACTTCCAAGGTATACACCTGGACTTTGGTTTCACCGAAGCTGGCTGGCTGGTGTCAAGAGAACACCGACCTCATCAAGACCATTGAAACTAACTGGGCAGATGAGCAGATTTATGAGATGCCAGGTTATGCAGAACTTGGAACTTATGCTGCAGACATCAAGTCTCACACCGAGTGTTTCAGCAGTTCTCTAGTTGATGAAATCAACAAGAACTACTAAGAATTAAAAAGTTAAGGCTGTCAGTTGCTTTTAGTAACTGGCAGCCTTTACTACATTCCTAACCAACATGGCGCGGGTCATTGGACCTACTCCCTCTGGGTTAGGTGAAATGAATCCTGCAACTTCAGCAACCTTTGGATCAACATCCCCGATTAGTGAATATCCTTCAGCTGAATCAACTCTTGTGATTCCAACATCTAAAACAGCAGCGCCAGGTTTAATCCATTCGGATTTCACGAAGTGTGGAACACCTAGAGCGGCAATAACAATATCTGCACGCTTGATCGCATGAGAAATATCTTTTGAACCTGAATGCAGCAAAGTAACAGTGCTATCAATGCCCTTTTTGTTTAGCAATAAGCCAAGCGGTCTGCCAACGGTGATGCCTCTGCCAATGATGGCAACTTCAGCACCTTTGAGTTGAACTTGGTAGCGCTCAAGTAATTCAACAATTCCTGCTGGTGTGCAAGGTAGCGGTGAACTTAGTTCTTCATTGCCGGCAAGGACTAACCTGCCTAGGTTGATTGGGTGTAAGCCATCGGCATCTTTATCTGGGTCAATTAGCTCCAGCATCGCATTGGTATCAAAGCCAAACGGTAGTGGTAACTGAACGATATAACCTGTGACATCGTTGGCAGCATTTAGATCTCGTATCGCAGCTCTAACGTCAGCTTCTCTGGCATTAGCCGGCAAGTCGATTCTGACCGAATGTACGCCAACCTGATCGCAGTCTCGGTGTTTACCTGCAACATAGCTGTGTGAGCCTGGGTCATCACCAACTAGTAATGTGCCAAGACCTGGGGTAATGCCCTTTTTCTTGAGTTCGATAACTTCAAGAGCAAGCTCTGCCTTAATAGCTTTCGCTGTTGCTCTGCCGTCTAGAACGATGGCACTCAAGTTGTTACCAGTTCTCTAAACCGCTGTATAGCGGGTAGGCACTTGTAAGTTTACGAACACGATCACCTAGAGCATCGATGTCTGGATTAGGCATTAGAACACTGGCGATGATATCCGCTACCTCAGTAAATTCAGCGTCACCAAAACCTCTGGTAGCAAGCGCTGGTGTTCCAATCCGAACACCACTGGTCACCATTGCCGGTCTTGGATCATTAGGAACAGAGTTTCGGTTAACTGTGATGCCAACATCGTGCAGTAAGTCTTCTGCGGTCTGACCATCAATTGGTGAATTACGAAGATCAACAAGCACTAGGTGAACATCAGTACCACCGGTTAATACATCAACACCGTTAGCTCTAACATCAGCTTGCATTAGACGCTCAGCAATAATTTGTGCTCCACGAATGGTTCTGGCTTGTCTTTCTTTGAACTCTTCACCCATAGCCGCTTTGAAGGCAACAGCTTTAGCAGCAATAACATGCATTAGCGGCCCACCCTGTTGACCTGGGAAAACACTCGAGTCAATCTTCTTAGCAAATTCAGCTTTACAAAGAATAAGACCTGAGCGAGGGCCTGCCAAAGTCTTGTGAACTGTTGTTGAAACAACATCGGCAAAAGGCACTGGGTTCGGGTGAACTCCCGCTGCAACAAGACCAGCAAAGTGAGCCATATCAACCCAAAGCTTTGCTCCTACCTCATCAGCAATCTTTCTAAACTCTGCAAAATCAAGATGACGAGAGTAAGCAGACCAACCGGCAATTAGAACTGCAGGTTTTACTTCATGCGCTCTTTGACGAACAACCTCCATATCAATCAAAAATGTTTCTGGATCTAATTCGTAAGAGTGAGCTTCATACATCTTGCCTGAGAAGTTCAACTTCATACCGTGGGTTAGGTGACCACCGTGGGCTAGTGCGAGCCCTAAAATACGATCGCCTGGGTTAGCTAGCGCCATCAAAACTGCAGCGCTCGCACTAGCACCTGAATGCGGTTGAACGTTAGCGTGCTCTGCACCAAATAGTTCTTTAGCACGATCACGGGCTAGGTTTTCAGCAACATCTACTGCTTCACAGCCACCGTAGTAACGTTTACCCGGGTAGCCTTCTGCATATTTATTGGTAAGTACTGAACCTTGTGCTTCAAGAACTGCTCGTGAGACAAAGTTTTCGCTGGCAATCATCTCTAGGAAATTGCGCTGGCGATCAAGCTCTGCCTGTAAAACAGCTGCAATCTCAGGATCGGTCTCAGCTAGAGGTGAGTTGAATAGTGACGGTAAATTAGACAATTTGGGAACTCCTACGTTTGGCTTATACGGTTTGGCCCAGGCGCACGACCAAAATGCCTTCGCTCCCTGATGGAGACCCATCTTTAGCGCCAGTTGCGATAATCCCATTCTAACTCAGAGCCGGACTTACCTTGATTTGGCTCAAATCTGACACTCCGCAGGCTAAAGTCACGGGTCCCCCCTATTATTTGAATAGAATTTTGGAGAATCGAGTGCAAGAGAGCGTAGGTGAAATCATGTCATTAGCGGTCCTCATTGGATTAGGCATGATTACTGCGGGTCTGGCCTTGACCGGGATAGTAATTTGGCGCTCTTCCGTGTTTCGTCGTCGCGATATGCAGTCGCGCTCAACGCTTGACGACTAGAGCCTAAACTTGACCCTATGACTGCTCCCCTAAACCACTGGGTCCTCACTTTTATTTGTGAAGATAAGCCAGGAATCGTTCACGCCATCTCGGGGGCTATTGTCCAAGCTCATGGCAATATAACTGAAAGTCAGCAGTTCACCTCAACTGAGTCTGGCAAGTTCTTCATGCGCCTCCAGGTTGAAGTTTCAGCCAGTAAAGAGCAGTTCGCCGAGGCTATAGCACCAGTTGTGCAGCAGTTCAGTCTTATTTGGCAGCTGGACGAAGTTGGTCGAAAGGTCAAGACCCTAGTCTTGGTCAGTAAGAGTGCCCACTGCCTCAATGATCTTCTGTTCAACCAAAGATCTGGTCAGATTCCTATCGAAGTTCCAGCTGTTTTCGGTAACCACCCTGACTTAGCTGAATTAGCTTCCTTCTATGGCATCAAGTTTGAAGCTCACTCGATGACCGACGCAGCTAGCAAGGCTGCTTTTGAACACATGCTGCGTGATTACATCAAACTTGCCGACATTGAGCTGATCGTTTTGGCCAGATTCATGCAAGTCCTGTCTCCCGAGTTCTGTAAAGAATTTGAAGGAAAGATAATCAACATTCACCACTCCTTCTTACCTGGTTTCAAAGGTGCTAACCCTTATGCCCAGGCTCACGCTCGTGGTGTAAAACTTATTGGCGCAACAGCACATTTTGTAACAGCAGATCTTGATGAAGGTCCAATCATTGAACAGAATGTTGTCCGAGTAGATCACGGTGATTCAAAAACTGAGCTTGTTGCCATTGGTCAAGATGTTGAGTCAAAGACCCTCGCCCAAGCGGTTAGATGGTTTGCGGAGCATCGAGTTTTACTTGATACCGATCGCACCATCATCTTCCACTAAGACGAGGGTCTTTTACTTTTTTAGTGTCGCCTTCTTCTAATCCGAAGCTGAGAACCAATAGCAAACGAACCTATGGCAAGAGCTAAACCAACAAGCAGTATTGCCATAAGCAAAGGTTGCTGCTGATTTGGACTGATAACTAGTTTTTCCTTACCTTGGTTTTCTAGTTCCTTGGTTACGGTCTTGCCGTTATCAGTTTTAGGTTCCACCTTTACAGTTGGCTTTTGATTTGGTAGCTCAGGTTTGGTGTTGCTTTGCTTTGGCAAAACTTCCTTAGCAGTGCCATCTTTGGTTGGCACCTTGACTATCGCGCCCTGTGAACCGGTTAGCGGATTGACTCTCTGGTTCACTACTTCATCAGCCGTGATGGTGATCACATTAGATGCCAGCGCAGTTGTTGGGCCTAGGTTTCCTGCCAAATCCGATACTGCATTAGCTGCGAGTGTGACCTGAGTTGTTCCAACTCCACAACCGGTAAGCCCTACCTGCCAGCCAAGTCCTGATCTAAGGACGGTGTAATTCATGGAACATGATGTTGCGCTTCCAGAGAAGACAAACTTAGCTTGAGTCATACCGGTTGTTGGTTCTTCGCTATCAAAGACCCAAGTAGGTAAACCACCAACACCGGGAGCAGTGACATCGGTCACGCTGAATACCGGTGCTTTGGTATCTATCTTGGTAGCTGGAGTTTGATTAGCAAGGCTAGGACCGATGTTACCTGCGGTGTCAACAACAGATAACGAATTCAAAACTAGACCGGCAAGATTGCCATCCAAACAATTAGCGATGGTAATCACATAGTCTGTGCCAGAGCCAGTCATTGATTGAATTACACAACCATTACCTTTGACCAACCAGTCTGTGCTATCGGCAGCAAGTCCAGTAACGGTTTCAGTGAAGACAGCTTTATAAATAACTAAATCATTAGTGCTTGGCTGTTTGATCAGAGTATTTATTTCAGGCAGAGTCCTGTCCAAAATAATACTTGTCGTTGAAACTGGTCTAACTGGTCCAAGTACGTTACCCGAAACAGAATCTGCTTTTAGAGTGAGCACAATGGTTCCATCGGAACAACCAGCAACAGTTGCCGCATAACTAGCACCAGATCCAATCAAAGTTGATACGTAGCAACCGGTAGCACTTCCTGAAATTGTAAAGTCATCCGCAGTGATACCCGTGATGGATTGACCAAAGTTGATATTAAACACAGGATTCACAGCGTTACTAGGTGAACTCGGAGCTGTGAACGATGTCACACTTGGGCTGAAGGTGTATGTGATTGAGGCAATACCATCTCCTGCTTGCGAAGCCGAATAGTAAGAAACTGACTGCAGCTTAGTTGAGTTAGCGTAACTAGATCCAGCACCGCCACCACCACCGTCAACTCCAACAGGGTCGGTGTCGGCTCCACCGCCACCACCACCGAAGTAACCTCCGCCACCACCGCCACCACCGGCGACAGTGCTTCCTGGAGTATTTGCGCTACCTCCTGCTCCACCTTGACCAATGGTTCCTTGGATACCAGGGCTGGTAGCAGCTCCATAAGAACTGCCACCAGAACCACCGACGCTAGCGGTTCCACCGCCACCACCTAGACCTTGACCATTGCCACCGGCAGTTCCAGTTGTTCCGGCTCCAGAACCACCAGAGCCACCAATCCAACCACCGGTACCACCACCGCCGGCTGCAACAGCAACGCGGTCCGTTAGCAAGGTGCCGATTCTGATATCTGTAGCTCCACCGCCTGAACCTTCATCACCGTGACCAGAACCTGCCTGACCGCCACCGTTGTATCCGCCGGCTGCGCCATTACCTGAGGACCCTTGACCACCAACGTAGATGTATAGGTTTCCAGTTGGAACGGTCTTGAAAGTGCCATTGGATTTGGTTCCGTTACCACCGGATCTTCCACCTTGAGCTCCTGAGATGGAATAGGACATCGATCTAACATCTGCCGGCACTGGCCACATGTAGTAATCACCTGCATAGGTGAAAGTCACCGTACATGTTGTGCGAGAAGCATTACATGACGGTGTTGGTGTTGTTGCCATGGCACGAACCTGTGGCACGACAATAACACCAAGAATGATTGAGAATATGCTGGCAAGCAGTGTTGGCTTGAACCAGCGATTTATTTTTTTAGAATGCATGTAGATAAAAATAAAACTCCAGCAGAATTCCTGCTGGAGTTTTACACAGACCGCCTAAAGCGCTCTTATCAACAATTAGCCAAGACGTGTCTTTAGGTTCGAAGCCAAAGACGCCATGAACTCTTCAGTGGTTTGGTAAGCCTGACCAGAACCAACAAGAGCTGCAAGGTCTTTGGTCATGTGACCTGACTCAACAGTCTTGATGACAACATCTTCTAGAGTCTCAGCAAATTTCTGAACCTCAGGAGTGTTATCTAGGGTTGCTCTGTGCATTAGAGCACGAGTCCATGCATAGATAGAAGCAATTGGGTTAGTTGAGGTCTTCTTACCCGCCTGGTGATCACGGTAGTGACGAGTCACAGTTCCGTGAGCCGCTTCAGCTAGACAAGTCTTGCCATCAGGAGTAGTTAGCACTGAAGTCATTAGACCAAGAGAACCAAAACCTTGAGCAACCGTATCTGACTGAACGTCACCGTCATAGTTCTTACAAGCCCAGACGTAGCCACCTTCCCACTTCAAAGCAGCAGCAACCATGTCATCAATCAAACGGTGCTCATAGGTTAACCCTGCAGCATCAAACTGACTCTTGTATTCAGCTTCAAAGACTTCCTGGAACGCATCCTTGAATGCACCATCGTAAGCCTTCAAGATGGTGTTCTTAGTTGAAAGATAAACCGGGTAGTTACGAGCAAGACCGTAGTTGAAAGATGCTCTAGCAAAATCACGAATTGAGTCCATGTAGTTATACATACCCATCGCAACTCCACCGTGCTCTGGGTAATCAGCAATAGTCATAGTGGTTGGCTCTGAGCCATCAGCTGGAGCCCAAGTCATAGTGACTCGTCCTGCTCCAGGCACCTTGAAATCAGTGGCCTTGTATTGATCACCATGAGCATGACGACCGATGATGATTGGCTTAGTCCAACCAGGCACCAATCTTGGAACGTTAGAGATAATGATTGGCTCACGGAAAACAACACCGTCAAGGATGTTACGGATAGTTCCGTTAGGGGATTTCCACATCTTCTTCAAACCGAATTCAACTACACGAGCCTCATCAGGGGTGATTGTCGCGCACTTAACACCAACACCGTGCTTCTTGATGGCATTAGCTGAATCAATGGTCACCTGGTCATCAGTTGCATCTCTGTGTTCAATCGATAGGTCATAGTATTCAAGATCGATATCGAGAAAAGGCAAAATCAAAGAGTCTTTGATGTTCTGCCAGATGATGCGGGTCATTTCGTCGCCGTCAAGTTCAACAACCTTGCCAACTACCTTGATTTTTTCCATAGTGGTGCCTTCTGATTTAGTGGTGAGTGGTTACTACTAGCCTAGACGAGTGAGTCCCGCCATGCCTTGTGCATCTTGGCGAACTTACCTGTTCCCGCAATCAACTTAGCTGGAGTGTCATCTTCGATCATCTTGCCGTGTTCCATAACTATCACTCGATCAGCGATAGAGACGGTGGAGAGGCGGTGAGCGATGATTATGGCCGTTCTACCAGCCAGCAATGTCTGTAAACCGTGCTGAACCATGCGCTCGCTAGGAATATCCAGTGAGCTTGTGGCCTCATCCAGAATCAATACCGTGGGATCAGCAATAAAGGCCCTAGCGAAAGAGATGAGCTGCCTTTGACCAGCAGATACTCTTCCACCACGCTTATTGACATCAGTGTCATATCCATTAGGCAGACTCAAGATGAACTCATGAGCGCCAACAGCTTTAGCTGATTGCTCAACCTCTTCCCTAGTTGCTCCTGGCTTACCCAATGAGATGTTCTCAGCAACAGTTCCACTAAACAGGTAAGCCTCCTGCGTGACCATGACGATAGCCTTACGCAGATCTTCATCTTTCAACTTACGAAGGTCAACACCATCCAATTCAACGGTTCCGCTGGTTGGGTCATAGAACCTAGAGATTAACTTAGCCATAGTGGATTTACCAGCACCGGTAGTTCCAACCAGAGCGATGGTTTGTCCTGCTGGGATATCTAAGTTGAAAGGTGGAAGCACTACCTTACCGTTGGAATAAGCAAACTCAACAGTATTGAAATTGAGGTGACCCTTGCGAGGAGCTAGTGGAACTGAATCAACTGGATCTGGAACAGAAGGCTCTTCTTCCAATACACCAGAGATCTTTTCTAGTGCTGAGTTAGCCGATTGATATGAGTTATAGAACATAGCAATGTTTTCCATCGGCTCATAGAAGCTTCTGGAATACAAGATTGCCGCAATTAAAACACCGATACCAAGGTCGCCTTGAATCACTCGGTAACCACCCCAGAGCAGCACGAAGGAAACGGTTAGGTTACCAATCATGATCAAACCTGGGTCATAGATACCAAAGAGTTGAATCACCCTGGCGTTTACAAAGCGGTAATCCTCAACCAATTCCTTATAGGTATCCTCGTTGCGCTTTTCCTTACGGAAAGCTTTTACCGCACGGATACCGGTCATGGTCTCAACGAAGTGAACAATCAACTTTGCCGATGCCACTCGAGTCTTACGGTAGTTGATTCTTGTATTGCGCTGGAACCATCTGGTTAGGAAGAACAAAGGAATAAAACTTACCAACATGATCAAGAACGAGGAGAAGTCCAAAGTGATTAGAGCTGCCGCTGTGAAGAGCATAAACAACAGCCCTGAGATCATTTCGCTACCACCGGAATCAAGTAGTTCCTTGATGGAATCTAAGTCGCTGGTCTGACGAGCAATAACTCTTCCTGAGGTATAGGTCTCATGGAATTCAATAGAAAGATTCTGAGTATGTCTAAACAGTCTCTTTCTAAGTCCGAACATGATGTCCTGGTTTACCTTGGCGGCAAATCTCATAAAGAAAGCAATAGTTATTCCAGCCAAGACTGTGGTTGCGAAAATGCCACCAACAATCCAATAAAGAACATTGAAATCTCCTGCTTGCGCTGCCGGTAATGCCTTTTCAATAACCATTGCAATTAGGAAAGGACCAGATACTCGAAGCGCTTGGCTAGTCATAACAAGGGCCAAGCTAATGAATAACCTTGATCTAACCGGTCTTACTATTTCACCAAGAAGTTTTAGCGACCTAGCTCTAACTCTTGCCTGCTCCTCTTTATTGAGGTGAATCTTCTCTTCGTTTTGAACACCTTGCATACTCATTAGTCGTTCGCCTCAATCATTTTGCCGGCCGCATCGAGGCTGCTAATCACATAGCGATAGTGGTCATTGGTAGCTAGCAAATCGCTGTGTTTACCAACGGCGGTGATCTTGCCATCTTGTAATAGTGCAACGCGGTCAGCGAGCTGGACCGTTGAAGGACGGTGAGCAACAATCAGAGCCGTAGTCGCCTTCAATACAGTTCGAAGAGCATCTTCAACCATTGCTTCGGTATCAACATCCAGGGCAGATAGCGGGTCATCTAGGACTAGAACAGCAGGCTTTGCAGCTACCGCTCTAGCTAAAGCAATCCTTTGACGCTGACCACCGGAGAGAGATAAACCTTCTTCACCGATCTTGGTATCCAATCCATCAGGCAGGTCATAGGCGAAACCGGCTTGAGCAATCTCTAGTGCTTGAGCCAACTCCTCTTCAGTGCTGCCAGGTAGGCCAAGCAGAACGTTATTTCTGATGGTGTCACTAAAGAGTGTTGAATCTTCGAAAGCCATCGCGATGTGTGAACGAAGATCTTCACGAGTGAGGTCTCTGATGTCAACACCATCGAGTTTCACTGAACCCCCGGTTACTTCATAGAGTCTTGTTGCAAGCGCGGTAAGAGAGGTTTTACCAGAGCCGGTAATACCAATAAGAGCAATCGACTCCCCTGGTTCAATCTCAAGGTTGATGCCATCCAACAGATCAGGTTGGTCTTGAGGTGCATCTGAATATCTAAAGTGCACGTTCTCAAAAACCAAACGTCCTGCAGGCTTTTCAATTACTTTGGCAACCTCAGGGTCAGCGATGTCCACATTGGTGTCGATAACTTCAAAGAAACGCTCAACAGCAGTTCTGGCATCAATAGTCATCGACAATAGGAAACCGATCGAGTCAATTGGCCAGTGCAGCACACGAGTGGTCAAAATAAATGCACTGAGTGCACCGATAGTCAGATCGCCATTTACAATCTGACCAACACCAATAATCAAACAAACTCCTAAGGCAACATCAGGGATAGTTGAGAAGAAGAACCAGAGTCTTGAAACCATCTTTGCTTTCTTAAGCTCCGTGCCTCTTAGGTTCATCGCATCTTTAGCAAACTTCTCAGTCATGAATGAACCTCGACCGAAAGCCTTCAACACTCTAATACCGTGCACGCTTTCTTCAACCGCTGTTGCTAGATCTCCAGCTTGATCTTGGCTCAATCTCGCGGTTATGTGATATTGCTTTTCGAAGCGGAAACCTAGAACCCAAAGTGGAGACATGATGACAAGGAAAACCGTTGCCAAGATTGCGTTGTATGAATAGAGCACTACGAAACCGATGATGATTGTTGAAATGTTGGCAACTAACAGCACTAAACCAAAAGATAGCCAACGTCTAATCATGCTTAGATCTCCCGTAACACGAGAGAGCAACTGACCGCTAGGCCACTTGTCGTGGAAGGCTACCGGCAGATCCTGAAGCTTTGCATAGAGAGTTTTTCTAAGCCCAGCTTCAACGTGGGTGCCGGGGGTTAGCACCAACCAGCGACGCAAGAGCACCATGGTGGCCTCCAAAAGACCCATACCGAGTACTGTCAGCACTGCAACAAGCAACACCTCAAATGTTGCGCTCTGAGCTAGGTTGTTGATCAACCCTTGCAAATACCTTGGAATAGCCAAGGCAAATAAATGCCCAGCTAGCGCTGCAACTGTGCCGAGCATTACTCGAGGTAGTGCGCTCTTGGCATATGGGAATATGCGCAAAAGAGTGCCTACGGTACCCAATTTCTTCATCTTTGAACTATTACCTAAATCTATTAAGAGTTGCGAACCACAATGGTGGTAAGGCCTGTGCTGCAAAGCCTTTCAGTCTATCTGAAGGCGGTAGGCTAGAGACGATAAAACCCCTAAAACACACTCAAGTTTATCCCACAAGGAGTTAATGTAACATGGCCCGCCACGGTAAAGTCTCGGTAATCGGTTCTGGTTTCTATGGAACAACAACAGCTCAACGACTAGCTGAATATGACATTTTTGAGACTGTTGTTCTAACTGACATCCTCGAAGGCAAGCCTGAGGGCGTGGCACTGGATATCAACCAGTCCCGCTCTATTGAAGGCTATGAGACCAAGGTTATTGGTGCTACCACAACCGTTGATGGTCAGGGTTATGAAGCCATCGCAGATAGCGACATCGTCATCATTACCGCAGGTCTTCCTCGTAAACCCGGCATGAGCCGTATGGATCTCCTCGAAGTCAACGCAGGCATCGTAGGAGGGGTGGCTAAGAACATTGCCAAGCACGCTCCTAACGCTGTCATCTTGGTAGTTTCTAACCCATTAGATGAAATGACTGCACTTACCCAGAAGGCATCAGGTTTTCCTAAGGAACGAGTAATCGGTCAGGCTGGTGTTCTAGATACCGCACGCTTTACCAACTTTGTAGCTGAAGCTACCGGTGCTCACATCGCTGATGTGAAGACTCTAACTCTTGGTTCGCACGGTGACACCATGGTTCCAGTTCCTTCAGTCTCAACTGTGAACGGCAAGCCAATCATTGATGTTTTAGGCGCCGAAAAGGTTGCTGAACTTGTTGATAGAACCCGTAACGGTGGCGCTGAGATTGTGGCTTTACTCAAGACCGGTTCTGCTTACTATGCACCTTCCGCTGCGGTAGCACGTATGGCTAAGGCTATTCATGAAGATTCAGATGCGATCTTCCCTGTTTGTGCTTGGGTTGATGGTGAGTTTGGTATCTCAGGCGTTTACCTTGGTGTTGAAGCAAAACTAGGTAAAGGTGGCATCAAGCAGGTAGTTGAAACTCCACTCGATGCAACAGAACTTGAAGCGCTAAAGGTTGCTGCTGAAGCTGTTAGAGCGAAGCAAGCAGATATCGCTAATCTCTAGTGATAGAAGTGGCGCTCACCGGTAAAGAACATGGTGAGATTCGCCGCTTTTGCTGCCGCAATTATTTCTTCATCACGAATTGAACCACCGGGCTGAACAACGGCTTTCACTCCAGCATCAATTAGGACCTGTAGTCCATCGGCGAATGGGAAGAACGCGTCACTGGCAGCAACTGATCCAGTAACCCTAAGATCTCCTCTGGTTACTGCTAGCTTGCAAGAATCAACTCGGTTGACCTGACCCATACCAACACCAATAGACGCTCCTTCTTTAGCAAGAAGGATTGCATTAGATTTCACAGCTCTTACTGCACGCCAAGCAAACTCAAGATCAGTCAAAGTTGCTGGATCTGGTTTAGCACCAGAGACTAGCTTCCAGTTGGTTGAAGAGAAGTTATCAAAACTATCTGCCTCCTGAACTAAGAAACCACCGGAGACCTGTCTAATCTCATTAGTCTCCCGAGAGTAGTTCTTAGGTAGTTCAAGAATTCGAAGATTCTTCTTCTTTTCAATCAGCAACCTAAGTGCTTCCAATTCATAACCTGGGGCAATGATTACCTCAGTGAAAATCTCCAATAGGTTCTGTGCCATTCCCATGGTCACCGTCCTGTTAGCCGCTACAACACCACCAAAAGCACTCGCCGGATCGCAGAGGTAAGCCGCTGAATGAGCTGAAGCGATAGGGTCCTCAGCCCCTAACGGAGCAATAGCAATACCGCAGGGGTTAGCGTGCTTAATAATCGCTACCGCTGGTTCTGAGAAGTCATAGGCAGTTCTAACCGCCGCATCAGCATCAACGTAGTTGTTATAAGACATCTCTTTACCGGCATGCAATTTAGCCTGAGCGATGCCTGAAACAGCCTGCGGAGCGATGTTGCGATAGATAGCTGCCGACTGATGAGCGTTCTCGCCATAGCGCAGAACATTCTGTAATTCGGCTTCAAGATCTATGCTTTGTGGGAAACCTGGGTTCTTGTGTGAAGTCAAAATAGTTTGATTAGGTAGCGCTCTTGATTCAACTTCATTAGCAAACCAGTTAGCCACAGCTGTGTCATAGCGAGAGGTATGTGCAAAAGCTAAAGCTGCTAGTTCTCGTCTTTCAGCAAGAGTTGTACCCCCTGCCTTTAGCAATTCAATTACTTCAGCGTATTTTCCCGGGTCAACAACAATTGCAACATTGGCAAAGTTCTTAGCAGCTCCTCGAACCATTGCAGGTCCACCGATATCGATCTGCTCAACAACGGCATCGCCTTTAGCTCCTGAAGCTACTGTTTTCACAAACGGATAGAGATTCACAACAACAAGTTCAAAAGGTTCAATCTCAAGCTGCTTTAGCTGTTCTTCATGGTTTACTAAACGCATATCAGCTAATAGCCCACCGTGGATCTTTGGATGCAAAGTTTTGACTCTGCCATCTAATGCTTCCGCAAAACCAGTGACCTCTACTACCTCGGTAACTGGGATACCAGCAGCACGGATGCTTGCTGCAGTTGAACCAGTTGAAACAATTGAAACACCTGCTTCATTCAGAGCTGTTGCCAACTCAATTAGCCCAGTCTTATCGCTAACTGAAATCAGCGCACGTCTGATCTCGACTCGGTCACGATGACGGTAATCGCCTGGGCTGTATTCATTCTGTGCTGACAATTGGTTTCCTTTTGTTATGCCTTGGCTAAATCTTTTTGCCTAAGTGCAAACTGTTCAACAGTTTTCACAAGCAAAGCTCGTTCAATAGTTTTAATTCGTTCATGCAAGGCCTGTTCAGTTTCCTGGGGAAGAATTTCGAGTTCACTTTGAACAATGATTTCCCCAGTATCAACGCCTTCGTCAACAAAGTGAATACTTACACCGGTCTTAGTTACCCCTGCGGCAAGAGCATCCCTAACTGCATGTGCACCCTTGAATTCAGGTAAGAGCGAAGGATGAGTGTTGATTAGTTTCCCCTTTAGAGCAGAAACAAAGTTAGCTGGCAAGATTCTCATAAAGCCAGCTAGCACAACTAGATCTGGTTGGTGGTGTTGCACGCTAGCCAGCAGTTTCTCTGCCCATTCTTCTTTTGAACTAAAGCGAGAAGGCTCAACAACAAAGGTGTCTATTCCATAGAGCTCAGCATGCTCTAAACCAGGTGCGTCTTTATCTGAGCCAACGGCAACAATTTTGGCTGGAAATAGCGGATTCTCGGCTGCTTTTAGCAGCGCTAAAAGGTTTGATCCGCTGCCTGAGATAAGTACGACAACAGAGAGCATCTAACTATTTTATCCTGCGGGTTCT
>Ga0114964_10001469_pt1 | contig 17165 bp, 15 predicted proteins | sample C_131016_MF_Meta_FD_92638 | JGI IMG/M metagenome (GOLD analysis project Ga0114964, IMG submission 92638) | Freshwater microbial communities from Lake Croche, Canada to study carbon cycling - C_131016_MF_MetaG | ecosystem: Environmental > Aquatic > Freshwater > Lake | place: Lake Croche, Canada... | reverse complement strand
GCGCCGCACCGCTTATCGTCTGCGTATTGCACAAGAGCGCGTTCATATTTTGATTGGTTTGCTCAAAGCGATCGATCGCATTGACGAAGTAATTGCCTTAATCCGCGGTTCGCAGTCGGCTGCGCTTGCCCAGCAAGGCCTGCAAGATTTGCTAGATATTGATGAAGTTCAAGCGCAAGCAATTTTGGACATGCAGCTACGTAAGTTGGCAGCCTTGGAGCGCAACGAACTGCAAAACCAGCATGACAAACTAATGGCCGAAATCGCCGAATACGAAGCAATTCTGGGCAGCGTTGTCCGCCAGCGGGCCATCGTTAGCGAAGAGCTTGCTGAGATAGTTGCAAAATTTGGCGACGAGCGCAGGTCGCAAATCGTTGCCGATGAAAACGATGTGACCAACGAAGACTTAATTGTGAATGAACCAGTAGTGGTGACAATTACTGCTGATGGATACGTGAAGCGCACGAAAGCAGGGCTCTATCGCGCTCAGCGTAGAGGTGGACGTGGAGTAAAGGGTGCTGCACTAAAGCAGGACGACGTAGTAGCGCACTTCTTTGTTACCACTACGCATAACTGGATTCTGTTCTTCACTAATCGCGGTCGGGTTTTCCGAGTTAAAGCATATGAGTTAACGGAAGCTGGCCGAGATGCTCGAGGCCAGCATGTAGCTAATTTGCTCCAGTTGGCACCTGATGAGGAAATTGCCCAGGTTCTTGATCTTAAGAATTACGAGCAAGCCCCGTATCTAGTTCTGGCCACCCATGGCGGCACGGTTAAGAAGACTCGCCTCACTGAATATGATTCACCACGCAGCACCGGGCTGATCGCCATCAACTTACGTGACGATGACACATTAGTCAGCGCGCAGTTGGTCAGCGCTGATGATGACGTGATTTTAGTTTCTAAACTTGGATACTCAGTTCGTTTCCATGCTTCAGATGATGTACTTCGTCCGATGGGACGCTCGGCAACTGGTGTAATCGGCATTCGATTTAAAACTGAAGAAGATCACCTACTTGCCCTCGAGGTAGCCCGACCGGATGACTTCCTGGTAACGGTTACCGATGGTGGCTGGGCCAAGCGCACGCAGCTTTCTGAATGGAATGCCAAGGGCCGCGGAACACAAGGTGTACGCGCAATGCGCTTGGTGGAAAAGCGTGGCGGTCTAGCGGGAGCCTTAGTGTGCACCGCAGACGACGAACTGTTCGCAATCGCGTCCAATGGTGTAGTGATTCGCACTCGGGTGGATGAAATCCGCGCAGCCGGTCGAGACACCATGGGTGTTTCTCTCATGAAAGTTGGCGAGGAAGATTCAGTTGTGGCGGTAGCTAAGTCATCCGCAGCTACTTTGGCGATGCTCGAGGAACTTAATCTAGACGAACCAGCCGACGACGAAGTAGCCATCGAAGAAATAAGCGAAGCATTCACCGATGAGGGAACGGCCGATACCGAGGGTGTGGATTCCGAGTGAGCGTGTTACGAAAAGCCAAAGCCATCGATGTTGAGGTAAAAAACATGTCGCGAAAAGTGCGAATAACTCGGCTTGATCCGTGGTCAGTTGCTAAATCATCATTCATGTTGGGCCTCACCATCGGCGGCGTAATTATCGTGGCAACAGTTGTGCTCTGGTTATTACTCTCCGCAGCTGGTGTCTTTGATGCCATTACGGGTCTGTTTAAGTCGGTATCAGGTAACAGCTCATCGGCTGGGGTTAGCTTCCTATCGCTTGGCAGGCTGGTGGGATTGTCTATGGTAATTTCGGCTATCGAGATTGTGCTACTCAGCATCCTGTCCACCATATTCGCGGTGCTTTATAACCTGAGCGTGGGTTTTACTGGCGGAATTCAAGTCAGTCTTAGCGATTCAGCCGACGAATAGACCCTAATTTTGGGCGAAACGCGAAATTGCGGTAATCTCGTGACTCGCGTGAAAAATAAATAAAACTTAATATCCGCACGGGCCAATAGCCGAATAGGTTAAAGCCCTGGTGTTAGGGCCCATAGCTCAGCTTGGTTAGAGCGCTTCCCTGATAAGGAAGAGGTCGATGGTTCAAGTCCATCTGGGCCCACGCAAGTTCTAGAAAGGATCGCTATGAAAAAGTTTTTCTTGGCACTACTCGCGATTGTTGGTTTTGTCGGCTACAAGCGGGCAAAGGCAAATAAAGCCGAGCAGGATTTGTGGACTCAGGCAACTTCTGAGTAGTTTAGAAGTCTTGGATTACTCCAGGGGACTTAGCTCAATTGGTAGAGCACCTGCTTTGCAAGCAGGGGGTTAGGGGTTCGATTCCCCTAGTCTCCACTGAAGGCCGCGAAAGCGGCCTTTTTTATTTAGAGTATGAGTGATTACAAGTCAAAGGTGACTTCATGTTAAATGTGCTTAAGGAAACCCCGGCACTCACGCGGCGATTGCTGTTCGGTAATTTCTTGAGTTCATTAGGCAGCGGGCTGACACTTCCGCTACTCATTGTTTACTTGCATCAAGTACGTGGCTTTTCGCTACTAACTGCTGCCCTTGTCGTTTCTTGGATGTCAATTTTTGGTTTAGTGGCAACTGGTCCAGTAGGCGCAGCCATTGATCGCATCGGCCCCAAGCCAGTTATTGCGTCATGTCTACTTTTAGCTGCAGTAGCTGCATTCAGTTGGGCATTCGTGCATAGTCCAGCGCAGGCTTATGGTGTGGCTGCCTTGAGTGCGCTCGGACAGTCTGGACTGTGGCCAGCACAGAACACCATGGTTTCCAGGATGGTGCCAGAGCAGCAGCGACAAAATATTTTTGGCGTCTCGTTTATGTTTTTAAATTTAGGTCTTGGCATTGGCGGCTTAGTTAGTGCGCTGATTGTTGATCTAAATAATCCTTCGAGTTTTGTGCGCCTCTATGCAATCGATGCAGGTTCTTATCTTTTGTATCTTGCGGTTGTGGTGTCGCTACCAAATCTATTGGCCCACAATGCACATGAGGAAAAAGCTGGCAGCTACCGGGACCTAATTAAAGATCGAAAACTTATCTATTACTTCTTTGCGACGTTGCTCATGTTGTTTTGTGGTTACGGCTCTTTAATGGACGCGGGCATCGCTCCGCTACTAACGGTGTTTGCCCACCAATCAGCAAGGGTGCTCGGCCCAATCTGGGCTATCAACACTTTTGTCATTGTGTTTGGCCAAATTTATTTCTTGAAGCTGCTTAACGGTCGAAGTCGGTCTCGGTTACTTCAAGTTATCTGCCTACTTTGGGCGCTGTCTTGGATCACACTTGCGGCTGGTCTGAAATTGCCAGGGCTGTGGCCAGCGGTTTTAGCCGGGGTAGCAATGGGCATATTCGCGTGTGGCGAAATGGTTTGGTCGCCAGTGGGCCCGGCTATCTCCAATGAACTAGCGCCAGAGCATTTGCGCGGACGGTACAACGCAGTGGGCTCACTAACTTGGTCGCTTGCTGGTTCGGTCGGCCCAGCATTCGGTGGCCTCATGCTGAATCGCCACTTGCCCTACCAATGGGTATCGATCCTGGTGCTTGGCTGCGCTGTATCAGCCTTTTTGGCAGGCCGGTTGCGTGGGCAATTAACGCCGAGTCAAGACGGCCGAGCCTAAAAATATATTTTCTGTGCACAAGCGCCAGTCCGAAAAGTGCATTAAATTCAGGGTTAAGGCTCGGTCCGTACCTAAGAGCACACAGGTTCTCCCCAGCAAATATCAAGCAAAACAGGGATTTGTCCCCACTTTATCCACAGAGTTATTCACAGAGATGATTGCTCGTGTCAGGGCAGCAACCTACAGTCAGAGAGTACTTACAAAACTGCAGACTTGAAGGTGTTCCATGAGCGTTGCCGAATTTCCAAGGGATTACCCAGCTGATCAGCTGTTAACCCCACCTCAGGATATCGTGGCTGAGCAATCAGTGCTTGGCGCAATGCTGCTCAGTAAAGACGCAATCGCAGATGTCATTGAGCAGCTACATGAAAACGATTTCTACAAACCGGCACATTCAACAATCTTCGCCGCGATTTTAGATACGTACGGTCGAGGTGAGCCAGCCGATGCCATCACTATTTCAAACTACTTAACTAAAGCTGGATCTTTGAACAATGTCGGCGGCGTTAGCTACCTGCACACATTGGTCTCTGGAGTGCCAACTGCGGCCAATGCGGGTTATTACGCGCGCATTGTCACCGAACGTGCGGTGCTTCGCCGCCTGGTTGAAGTGGGCGCGCGCATTACACAAATGGGTTACTCAGGGGACAGCGAAATTGATGTCTTGGTGGATCGAGCGCAGGCTGAAGTTTTTGATGTGACAAAACAACGCAAGACCGAAGACTACCTACCGCTTTCAGAAATTTTGCCAAAGACTCTAGAAGAGATTGAAGCAATTGAAGGACACGGCGGGCAATTGCTGGGTGTGCCTACTGGGTTCTCTGGTTTAGATGAAATCACTCATGGCTTACACGGTGGCCAGCTGATCATTGTTGCTGCTCGTCCTGGTATGGGTAAGTCAACACTTGCGCTAGATCTTGCGCGAAGTGCCAGCATCAAGAACAATCTGGCTTCAGCAATTTTCTCACTGGAAATGAGCCGCAATGAAATCGCCATGCGATTGCTATCGGCAGAGGCGTCAGTGAGTTTGAACTCAATGCGCGGTGGCAATCTAGTCGATGCTGACTGGGAGCGTATCGCCAAGCGGATGGGCACAGTTAATCAAGCACCACTGTTTATTGATGATTCACCCAACATGACCATGATGGAAATTCGCGCAAAAGCCCGTCGGCTAAAGCAGCGACATGACTTACGTTTGATCGTTATCGACTACATCCAGCTGATGTCATCGGGCAAGCGCGTCGAAAGCCGCCAAGTCGAAGTCAGTGAGTTTTCTCGTTCGCTTAAATTGCTGGCGAAAGAACTTGATGTACCGGTTGTGGCACTGAGTCAGCTAAACCGTGGACCTGAACAACGTCAAGATAAGAAGCCGATGCTCTCAGATCTTCGCGAATCTGGCTCGTTGGAGCAGGATGCGGACATGGTGATTTTGTTACATCGTGAAGGTCATTATGAGCCTGAGTCACAGCGTCGCGGTGAATCTGACTTCATACTGGCCAAACACCGTAACGGTCCAACCGGAATTATCACTGTCGCGTGGCAGGGTCATTACAGTCGTTTCGCAGAAATGGCGGCATCTTCCTAACATGACCGAAATCAGTCGCGAGCACCTAAAGAATTTGCTTGACCGCGAACGAACTACTTATCGTGAAAATAACCCGCGCTCAATCGAACTGTATGGGCAAGCAAAAAACTTGTTTGGCTCGGTACCGATGACTTGGATGAACAAATGGTCGGGTGGGTTTCCGCTCTATTTTGAAACCGCTCAGGGTAATCAAATCACTGATGTTGATGGACACACTTACATAGATTTTGCTTTGGGCGATACCGGTGCGATGGCTGGACATAGCCCACAGGCGAGCACTGCCGCAATCAATGAGCGGATAGCTGTTGCAGGTGGAATTACTACGATGCTGCCAACTAGTGACGCGCAGTGGGTGGGCGCTGAATTGACTAGACGTTTTGGTTTACCGCTTTGGTCATTCACTCTGACGGCAACTGATGCGAACCGCTGGGCTGTCAGATTAGCGCGGCTCGCCACCGGCAAATCAAAAATTCTTGTTTTTTCATATTGTTACCACGGGTCAGTGGATGAAACTTTTGCGGTGCCTGACGCGACTGGGGCAGCCGTAGCGAGGCCAGGTAATGTGGCGCCGCCAGTAGCGCTAGCCGAGACGACCAGGGTTGTGGAGTTCAATGACTTGGCGGCAGTAGAGCGCGAATTAGCCAATGGCGATGTTGCGGCGATTCTTACCGAGCCAGCCATGACGAATATCGGGATTGTATTGCCCGAACCCGGTTTCTTAAGCGGGTTACGCGAGCTAGCAACAAAGTACAACGCCTTGCTGATGATTGATGAGACCCATACTTTCTCCGCTGGTCCTGGTGGGATGACAGCGCGGGATAACCTTGCCCCAGATATTTTTGTTATTGGTAAATCAATTGGCGCAGGTATTCCCTGCGGTGCGTATGGCATAACCCAAGAAGTTGCAGACTTGCTGGCAAATCACCCCGAAGCCGATCTAATCGATGTCGGCGGTGTCGGTGGAACGTTAGCCGGCAACGCACTTTCATTAACCGCGATGCGTGCCACGCTCGAGCAATTGCTCACCGATGAGGCATTTTCACACATGATTGAACTTGGTACCCGCTACACGGACGGAGTTCGAGCGATTCTCGAGCGCTATGAAATTAATTGGTCTATCTCTCAAATTGGTGCTCGAGCAGAATATCGGTTCACTTCGCCTGCTCCGCTAAATGGTTCGGATTCGGCGGCAAAGAGTGACGATGAGCTTGATGAATTCATGCATCTTTACATGTGCAATCGGGGCATCCTCATGACGCCATTTCATAACATGGCGTTGATGTGTCCAACAACGACACAGGCTGATGTCGATGCACACGAGCGATTATTTGAAGCAGCTATTGTCGAACTCGCGCAGATAAAGTAAACCTCTAGAGTTGGACTGTGAACCGTCTCAGTTACCGTCTCTACGCCTTTCTTGGCTGTGTCACGCTCATCACAGTGACTGCTGCGGTTTGGGAAATTCATGCCTATGAGGTGGCCAGAGCAAAAATTATCTCGGCCCTTCCCCAAGATAAGCAGCTTATGCATGTGGGAGATCAACTCGCCTTAACCATCGCGCTAGCTGCCGTTATTGATTTGGCCATGTTGTTATTGGCTTGGCACTTTGGCCGCCAATGGATCATGAAACCACTTGCCCGCATGCGTAAAGACTTGAATGCGATTGCTGCAGGCAATAAATCCTTTGTGATTAGGAGCACTGGCCCGCGCGAGTTTGCTGAGACTGGCGCCGCTGTGGAACAGATGCGCCGAAGTTTGGTAAATCAAATTGAGTTAACAAAATCCGCAAATGAGTCATTAACCTCAAACGCTCCGGTGACCAACGAAGTAAGAGCGGCACTGACTCCAAGGTTCAGCGCAAAAAAGATTTTGCCACTGACAGCCGCCGCATATTCCACAGCAGCTCACGGAGTAGCGCCTGGTGATTGGTGGGATATTTTCAGTAATGACCATTCGGATGTGGTGGTATTAGTTGACGTTGAGGGCCATGACGCTGCAGCTGCAATCGCAGGGCTGCAGTCGAAATCAGTATTTGGCGCTGCGATTTCTGCCGGCTTTGATATCCATCGGATCGTACAAGCGTTTTCTAGAACTTTGGTCGACATCGATGTGCGAGTACTAAGCGCGTTTGTGATGGAAATTCCGAAGGATTCGACAAAGCCAGTGCGCTGGATTTCCGCTGGCCATCCCGCTGCACTGCTGTTCGATGCCAAAGGTAAGCCAAAGTTACTCAGTGCAACGGGGCCGCTGCTAGCCGGGTTAGGCGATACCTGGGACATCAAACAGTTCTTACTCGAGCCAGGTATGCGGATAGTGATAGCGTCCGATGGCCTGCTAGAACTGCGTAATCCTGACAATGAGTATTTTGAGACCGAGAGCTTGGTTGCTGCTGTGCAAAAAATGCAAACGCCTAGCTCGCCAGAGCAAATTGTCAGCCAAATTGTGGCCGATATGAAACACTTCGCATCTCCAACTAACCCAGAAAATTGGCAGCATGAAGACGTGACTGTGGTTGCGATAGCGCGGGAGTCAAAATGAGCGATGAAGTGAAGCTTAGAGAGTCAATCTCCCAGCTGCCCGGCTATAAAGCTGGCGGGAAGGCACAGCCCGTCGCCGGACTAGCGCCGTACAAACTCTCGAGCAATGAGAATCCGCTTAATCCACTGCCAAGTGTGGTTGCTGTGATTGCCGAGGCGGCTGCCTCAATAAATCGCTATCCAGACCCGCTAGCCAGCGAGCTCACTGAAAAATTGGCAGACAAACTCTCGGTGCCTGCCGGGGCAATTGCATTGGGTACAGGTTCGGTCGGTGTCTGTCAGCAAATTGTTCAGGCGCTCTGCGATGCGGGCGATGAAGTGATCTACGCTTGGCACTCATTTGAGGCCTATCCAATAATTACGTCAATTGCTGGGGCGATCAGCGTACGGGTAGCGCTAACCCCGACCGGCGAACATGATTTAGCCGCGATGGCGGCTGCCATAACCGAGCGTACTCGTGTGATCTTTATTTGCACACCAAATAACCCAACCGGGACCATCGTTCATCAGCGCGACCTCGATTCGTTCATGACTAAGGTGCCAAAAAATGTTTTGTTGGTCATCGATGAGGCCTACATTGAATTTAATCGTGACGCGGAAGCGATTGATGGACTGGCAGCATTGAACAGATATTCAAACGTGGGCATACTTCGCACTTTTTCGAAAGCCTATGGACTTGCAGGTTTGCGCGTGGGCTATTTTGTTGGCCCTGCCGCAGTGGCAGAGGCTGTTAAAAAAACTGCAGTGCCATTCGGAGTCTCATCTCTGGCCCAGGCAGCCGCAATTTCTTCCTTAGACCAAGAGGTGGAATTACTCGATCGAGTCGAGTCCCTCGTGCAACTGCGCAATTGGTTTGAATCTGAATTAACCAAGCTAGGCTTCCAACTTTTACCAAGTCAGGCAAATTTCGTCTGGCTTGCATTAGGCCGTCGGACCGATGAGTTTTTCCAAGCTTGTAATGAGGTCGCCGTGGCGGTTCGTCCATTCACAGGTGAAGGGGTGCGAATAAGCATTGGCGAACGCGAAGCACTTGAGCGCCTTCTGCCAGTCTGCGCAAAATTTCTTTAGTCGCGACTAGCTGGTCAGTAGGTCTTTAACTAGAGCGGCAACTTTTGCGCCATCTGCTCGTCCGGCAACTTGTGGCTGGATTATCTTCATCACTGCGCCCATGGCACTTGGTCCAGATTGGCCAGCCTCGGCTGCAGCTGCTACCGCGCCATTAACTATCGCAGTCAGTTCAGATTCAGTTAATTCTTGCGGCAGGTATTGTGCAATGACAGCGAGCTCGTCATCTTCTTTCTGGGCAAGTTCTGGCCGGTTTGCCTGAACGTACGCAGTGCTTGCTTCGCGTCGCTTTTTGGCTTCACGGTTTAATACTGTGATCACATCTTGGTCGGACAATTCGCGCGCTTGTTTTCCGGCTACTTCCTCATTGGTGATAGCTGCTAAAACCATGCGAAGTGTGCCAACAACTGTGGATTCACGATTACGCATCGCGTTGTTTAGGTCGCTCTTCAGGGCTTCTTTCAATGAACTCATAATGGTCACTCCTAGTTGGTCATCAGTTTACGGCGCTGGCGTTGAGGTAGTGGTCTGTGTTGGTTCGGGGGCTACCGTCGGGGCAGCAGTTTGGGTTGGGTGACTTGTGGGCCTGGTTGTCGGCTTGCTTGTTGGGCGCACATTCGGGTCCGGGCTAGATGTTGAGGTTGGGGTAGCCGAAGGTACGTAGTAATTCGAGTACCAGTTGTTTGCCGCAATGCACTTAGTTAGGTCATCACCAACCATGTCTTGGCATAAACCTTGCCCACCGAAGTTTCCATATCCACCAGGATTAAGACCGAAGAGCGTGTGTAAGTTCCACTTAGTCTTTGGCGTTCCGGCGAGTGCGCCGTCCATGGCATCGCGCCAAATTGGCCCAGGCAGTAGAAAACCAAAAACTTCCGCGTAGTAGGTGCCGTTAATGGTGACATTACTCATCGGGTGTTGCTGGCCGCCACGCGGATCGCCTACCCAAACGGCTGCCGCCAGATCAGGGGTAAAGCCAACGAACCACACCGCAGCATGGTTATCAGTTGTGCCAGTTTTGCCGGCAGCTGGACGACCAAAATACATGCGAGCGCCAGTGCGGCCAGGCAGGGGGCCGTCGATGACCCCAGCCATTATCGCCGCCACACTATCGGCGACCTTGGCCTCTATTGCTTGTTTGCAATTGGCCGAGGGTACATCGAGGGCTTTGCCATTGCGGTCTGTGATGCTCAAGATGGCAATGGGGTCACAATGCACTCCATGTCCAGCAAATGCTGCCATTGCCTCTGCCATATTCAATGTAGTCACGTCGAAGCAGCCGAGAGTGAAGCACGGCATCTGTGGGAGATCCTGACCGTTACCAAGTTTCATACCAAGTGATTTAGCGACAGCTGGTGGGTCACAAATTCCGGTCTGCTCCTCAAGGCCAACAAAATAAGTGTTTACCGAATATGCGGCGCCCTGCATCATGTTGAATGAACCAGAACTTGTCGAGTTTTGTACAGTCCACGGAGGTTGCAAATATCCAGTCTTGCAGTCCTTGAAATTATAAAAAGTTTTCACTGGCGGCGAATCAATATATTTGTACGGGCTGATCCGTTGCTGTAACGCTGCCGCCATCGTAAATGGTTTGAAAGTGGAGCCTGCTTGAAAACCAACCGTTCCATTATGGCTAACTGGCACAGAGTAATTCACAGTCGTGTATCCGGTACCGGAGGTTCCCCACAAGCGGTCTTGGGCCATTGCCGCAATCTCGCCGGTGCCCGGTCGAATCATCGAGATTGAAGCAGCTTTCTGGCTTGGATCTTTTATCGGTATGTACTTGTTGACCGAATTCTGTGCTGACTTTTGCGCCTTCGCATCAAGCGTGGTTCGAATCGTTAACCCACCAACATCGAGTAAGTGAGCGCGAATCTCAGGAGTGGCGCCGAAGGTCGGATCATCGCGCAAAACGGTAAGCACGTAATCACAGAAGAAGGGAGCCAGCGAAGTTGCGCATCCGTTGGGCATTGTCGATGGGTGCAAGTCTTTTTCGATGGGTCGGACCAAGGCTTCACTCGCTTTAACTCGACTGATATCGCTGTTTCGCAGCATTGCCTGAATTACTTCATTTCGCCGAGTCTGCCCAGCCTGTGGAAAGTGAATCGGGTCAAACCGTGAGGGGCTTTGCACCAGACCAGCCAAAGTAGCGGCCTGCGTGAGGGTGAGTTTATTTGCATGCGTAGAAAAGTAATGTCGCGCAGCAGCTTCCACCCCGTATGCGCCGCCGCCAAAGTAAGCAATGTTTAGATATCCCTGAAGAATTTGCTGCTTGGACAATCTATTTTCCAGGGCAATCGCATATCGAGCTTCTCGAATTTTGCGCCCAAGTGATGGGGCAATTGCATCCTGTTGTTCTTGCGGAGTTTGCGCCGCAGCCAGCAAGATTTGCTTCACATATTGTTGGGTGATCGTTGACCCACCCTGAACTTGTGTGCCAGAGCCGGTTGAGATGAGCGCGCGCAAGGTGCCACGAATATCAATTCCAGCATGTTGATAGAACCGTTGATCCTCAATGTCAACGATTGCCTGTTGCATTACGGGCGCAATTTGATCTAACGGAACTTCAATTCTGTCTTGGGAAAACAGCGTGGCAATTACGTGTCCTTGTGAGTCGAGAATCGTATTTTGCAACGGCAGCGGCACCTGGGTTATGTCCGCCGGGAGGTCGGCAAAACCAGTTGCAGAATTTCTGGTGATTAAGCCAAGTGTGCCAACTACTGGCAAGACCGCAATTCCCCCAACGAGGCCGGCTATGCCCACAAATATGAGCATCTTAGCCACTAATCCAATTGGATTTTTCTGCGAATCCTGATCAGAATCATTTGCCATGGTAAGTCAATCGTAAGCGTTCTTCAGCGAAATGAGAACCAGCACTTGCCGTTGTGATTTTCCTAAATTAGTTCTTGACATGGCCCTATTGAAGGTCAATGCTTGAGTTGTAGGTCGAGCGCATTTTGCGTGCAACCTCGACAACGGAGTCGAGTCTGAAGGGACGTCAAGTGCAAGCCGACTGGAACGACAATTGGAACAACGAAGCGGCGTGTGCCGGCACGGATCCAGACCTATTGTTTGTGCAAGGCGCAGCACAGAACCGCGTCAAAATCATTTGCGCAGGTTGCACAGTTAGAACCGAATGTCTGGCAGTAGCTCTTGATAATCAAATTGAATATGGCGTCTGGGGCGGAATGACTGAACGTGAGCGCCGCGCACTATTGCGCCGTCGCAATACCGTTACTTCATGGCGTGAACTGTTAATGAGCGCCCGCAATGAATATGGTCGCGTTGATCCTGTTGCATTTGTTCGCGGCGCCTAATTAAGACCGCATCGACTGTGCGATAAACCAAATTGCGTAGAGTAGTGGTGTGACTAACACCATTGAATCCCGTTTAACTGAACTTGGAATTACCCTCCCAGAAGTCGCAGCCCCAGTTGCTGCATACATTCCGGCCCAACAGACCGGCAATCTTATTTTCACTTCTGGCCAATTGCCGATGCGCGATGGCGCCCTGATGGCAACCGGCATTCTCGGGGTGGACATCGAAATTAATGAGGCTTATGCCTGCGCCCGACAATGCGCGCTAAATGCTCTGGCCGCGATAAAAGCTATTGTTGGCGACTTAGATCGCGTTGTGCGTATTGTGAAGGTGACTGGATATGTGGCCAGCCATCCAACATTCACAAACCAGCCAGCAGTCGTAAATGGTGCAAGTGAACTATTAGCTGAAATTTTTGGACCATCGGCGGCACATGCACGTTCATCAATCGGTATGGCAGTGTTACCACTTAATGCTCCGGTTGAAATTGAGTTGCTCGTAGAAGTTGCTTAACTAACTGGCTCTGCTTAAGTGCTTCGAAGTGACTAGAGTCAGATTTAGTAACTGGTAACAGCTTCCGCTGAAACCTAGTTCGATAGGGAGAAGCCGATGGACAGCAATTTGCGCGATGCACCGCTGTTCAGCGCTCTTGATGAACAATCTGCAATTGCGCTACGCGGTTCAATGTCGGAGCAGTCGCTGAAAAAAGGCGAAACCATTTTTCAAGAAGCCGAACTTGGTGATCAGCTTTATTTAATCACTGACGGAAAAGTTAAATTGAGTCATACGTCAAATGATGGACGAGAATCATTATTTACTGTGCTTGGTCCGGGCGATATGTTTGGTGAACTGTCGGTGTTTGATCCGGGTCCGCGCACCTCGACGGCCATTGCAGTAACTGATGTAACGGTGTTGGGTTTAAAACACGACGTACTCAAGCCCTGGCTAATCGAGCGTTCGGAAGTGGCACAATCGCTGCTGCAAGCACTAGCTAATCGGCTTCGACGCAATAGTGAGACCATGTCTGACCTAGTGTTTGCCGATGTGCCAGGTCGGGTGGCCAAAGTACTTTTGATGCTAAACGAAAAATTTGGAACGCCCGCTCAAGCTGGCCGCTTAGTAGCTCACGATTTGACTCAAGAGGAGATCGCTCAACTTGTTGGCGCATCCCGAGAAACAGTAAATAAGGCGCTCGCGGACTTTGTCACTCGCGGTTGGATCAGACTAGAAACCAGAAGTGTGACAATCCTTGATTTAGCACGACTGCAAGGCCGTTCCAAATAACCAAGCGTAGGCTGAGGTCGTGCCCAAATCTTTGCCATCGAGCGCTGCCGAATCTGAAACTGTCGATGAGTTAAAAACTAGAGCAGACAAAATCTACAAAATTCTGGGCAAGATTTTCCCCGATGCAAAATGCGAACTCGACTACAAGAATCCGCTAGAGCTGTTAGTGGCCACCGTTTTATCGGCCCAATGCACGGATAAGCGCGTTAATTTAGTCACGCCGGCACTCTTTAAAAAATATCCGACCACCCGGGCGTTCGCTGCAGCAGACCGGGAAGAGATTGAAGCATTAATCAAGTCCACTGGCTTTTATCGGAATAAGGCGACGTCAATCTTGGGGTTGGCAAGTGCAATCGAGATGGACTTCGAAGGTGTGGTACCGGGAACACTCGATGAATTAGTTAACTTGCCTGGCGTTGGCCGAAAGACGGCAAATGTTGTATTGAGTAACGCTTTTTCAGTCCCAGGCATCACCGTCGACACGCATGTTGGACGAATAGCGCGCCGACTTGGGTGGACAAAAAATTCTGATCCGGTAAAAGTCGAATTCGATTTAATGGCGACTTTTCCCGCTAGGCACTGGACGCTGCTGAATCATCGCCTCATCTTTTTTGGTCGCCGAATTTGCCATGCAAAGAAACCAGCCTGTGGCGCATGCCCATTGGCAAAGATATGCCCATCGTTTGGCGAAGGGCCGACCGACCCAGCGGTTGCCGCTGCGCTGGTTAAGTTGGAGTCATAATGAAACGAGCCCTGGCTGTAGCCGCGGCACTGTTTTTAGTAACTGGCTGCTCGGGGAGCAAAGCGCACACTTCGTCCAGCCCAAGTGCGTCTACGTCAGCCACCGTTGCCAGCAACCAGCCGGTATTTCCACAAGTAAATTTGCTTGACCTTAACACCGGTCAGCCATCAACTTCCTCCTCGCTAGCAAAGCCGATTGTGATCACCTTTTGGGCTTCCTGGTGTTCTACCTGCCGCGAGGAGTTTCCACTGTGGCGAGACAGTGAGCTCGCCGGTCACGTAATTGGTATGAATGTGCAAGATGCACAGACCAGCGATAGTTTGCGCAGGGCTGCCGCGCAGTTGATGTCCGATAATCACACTGTGTTTGCGAGCTACATTGATCGGGACGAAGTACTGACCAGCAAACTTGGCATCATCGGACTGCCGATAACCATTGCAGTGGCAAAAGATGGACAAATCCTGAATCGCCACGATGGCGTTATGACCAAGGAATTAATGCTCAAGTTCATTGCACTAACACAGAAGTAAAGTGATTCACATGGGCCATCTGACGACGATAGATTTAATCTTCACGGCATTTCTTGCGCTAGTTGCTTTTGGTGGTTGGCGTCGAGGTCTAGTAGTTACCGTTCTCTCGCTACTTGGCAGTTTGTTTGGCGCATTAGTGGGTCACTTTGCCCTTACCTATGTTTCGGCGGCCCAGTCACACACGCCTGCGGTGCGCTGGGCGACGGAAGGCTTTGTCTTTCTAGTCGCCGTTTCGATTGGAAACGGCATTGGTGGTTACGCGGGCAAGCGCATTAATAAGGTTTTTTCTTGGAAACCATTTCGGCTTATCGATCACATTTCAGGGCTCACGCTGGCGTTAGCTGGCTGGGCTCTGGTGCTCTGGTTAGGTGCGACCACTTTGATTGCCGCACCGATACCAGCTATCCCTAGCAGCCTTGGCCACTGCGTAGTGGTTAAGAAGATTGATTATTACTTGCCTGAGCAAGTGCGCACCGTAATAGACAACTGGCGGCACATGAATTCATTGTCGTTAAATTTGCAAGGAAACCTTGAGTAAAGTCAGCGGTTTTTAGCGACAATAGATAGGCAAAACCGATTAGAAAGTGCACCCTATGCGCGATGAGACTTTAGCGAATCTAGCCACAGAGAATCGGGTATTCCCACCCAGTGCAACCTTTAGTGAGTCAGCAAACGCTAAAGCTGATCTGTATACCCAAGCCGAAACTGATCGACTCGAATTTTGGGAGCAACAAGCAAGCTACTTGGACTGGACCAAACCATGGTCACAAACCTTAGATTGGACCGGAGCACCGGTAGCCAAGTGGTTCGTCAACGGAGAATTAAATGTTGCGACGAACTGTGTAGATAGACACGTTAACGCGGGTAACGGTGAACGAGTCGCCATTTATTTTGAAGGTGAACCTGGCGATACCAGAACCATCACTTATCAACAGTTGCAAGATGAAGTCAATCGCACGGCCAACGCGTTGACCTCACTTGGTATTGGTGCCGGCGATCGCGTGGCGATTTATTTGCCGATGATTCCCGAAGCAGTATTTTCGATGTTGGCTTGTGCTCGGATTGGTGCGGTGCACTCCGTTGTTTTCGGCGGATTTTCCGCAGAAGCTTTACTACGCCGGATTGAAGATGCACAGGCCAAATTAGTAATTACTGCCGATGGCGGCTTTCGCAAAGGCGCAGCATTTGCACTTAAGCCTGCCGTTGATGACGCAGTCAGCGGCTCACGAACTGTGGAGCGGGTTTTAGTAGTTAGGCGCACCGGGCAAGAGGTTAATTGGAATACCGAGCTGGATATTTGGTGGGATGACGCAGTTGCGCATCAAGTAACTACTCACCAAGCGCAATCGTTCGATGCCGAACATCCGTTGTTTATTCTCTACACCTCCGGCACCACCGGAAAGCCAAAAGGGATTTTGCACACCACCGGTGGCTACCTCACCCAAGCTAGCTACACGCATAGAGCAGTATTCGATATCAAACCGGAATCTGATGTCTATTGGTGCACCGCAGATGTTGGTTGGATTACTGGCCATTCATATGTGGTCTATGGTCCGTTAGCAAACGGCGCGACTCAAGTTATTTATGAAGGTACACCGGATTCGCCGCACCAAGGTCGCTGGTGGGAAATTATCCAGAAGTATGGCGTCACAATTTTGTACACCGCGCCAACTGCAATCAGAACCTTCATGAAGTGGGGCGATGCAATTCCAGCGCAGTTTGATTTATCTAGCGTGCGCTTACTTGGCAGTGTGGGGGAACCGATAAACCCAGAGGCTTGGATTTGGTACCGCGACCATATCGGTGCTGGCACTTGTCCAGTGGTGGACACCTGGTGGCAGACCGAAACTGGCGGCATCATGATCAGTCCGTTGCCGGGAGTTACTGCATGTAAACCAGGTTCAGCCATGCGCCCGCTACCCGGTATTAGTGCCGAGGTTTGGGATGAGCATGGAAATTCTATTGGATATGGCAGTGGTGGCTACCTGGTGTTAACTCAGCCGTGGCCCGGCATGTTGCGCGGAATTTGGGGCGACCATGAACGATTTGTTGAAACTTACTGGTCGCGATTTGCAGGTGCATATTTTGCTGGAGACGGGGCAAAGTGGGATACCGATGGCGCCATCTGGCTTCTTGGTCGGGTCGATGACGTGATGAATGTTTCTGGTCATCGAATCTCGACCACAGAGGTGGAGTCTGCTCTGGTCTCACATCCGATGGTCGCCGAGGCAGCTGTTGTCGGCGCCGCAGATGAACTCACTGGTCAGGCGATTGTGGCCTTTGTCATTCTTAGGGCCGGCTCACCAGATGGACCTGATGTGGCGAAGGAACTTCGAAACCATGTGGCAAAAGAGATTGGCCCGATCGCTAAACCTCGACAGATACTGGTGGTGGCAGAACTGCCAAAAACCAGGTCAGGAAAAATTATGCGGCGATTGCTTCGCGATGTTGCCGAGAACCGTGAGTTGGGTGATGTAACAACTCTGGCCGATGCAACTGTGATGAATTTAATTGGGCGAG
>Ga0114964_10001468_pt1 | contig 17168 bp, 15 predicted proteins | sample C_131016_MF_Meta_FD_92638 | JGI IMG/M metagenome (GOLD analysis project Ga0114964, IMG submission 92638) | Freshwater microbial communities from Lake Croche, Canada to study carbon cycling - C_131016_MF_MetaG | ecosystem: Environmental > Aquatic > Freshwater > Lake | place: Lake Croche, Canada... | reverse complement strand
TGAGCTACCCCGCCGCAGAGCCCCGAGACAGGATTGAACTGTCGACCCCTTCCTTACCATGGAAGTGCTCTACCACTGAGCTATCGGGGCGTGACCGAAGCAAATCAAGGCCTAGGCACTAGACGAGATTACCACCTGCCGGCAGGCAGTGGCAAACCTTACTTACCGGCTGGGAGTCTCCAGATGTTGATAGCCAGTGGCCCGGTGGGCAGGATTACCTCTTTGCCAACTACCTTGAGAACTCCTTCACCGAAGAGACTCTCAGCTTTGGAGATTCCAGCCACAGCATCCAATGGAATGCTTGCCTTGGCATCTTTGCCTCTAGAAACAACAACCAATATGCTCTGCTTCTTGTTCTCCCTGACATAGGCAATCAGCTCATCAGATGCATAAAGGAATCTCATTGACCCATCGTGCAGGGCAGTGTTTTCCTTACGGATCTTGGTAAAGGCCTTATAGACCTCAAGCATGCTCTTATCGTTTGGTCGTTCATCGTTCCAAGGAATTGGGGTTCTAGACTCTTCGCCGTTACCGCCATCTAAACCGAACTCATCTCCAGCCCAAATCACCGGCATACCGGGGAAAGTGAACTGCATTCCAGCTGCAACTTTCTGCGCTCCTGGAATGGTGAAAGTTTTGAATCTAGGGATGTCATGAGTATCAAGTGGATTCATGTTGTGCAGACGCACATGCCATGGGAAAGCAGAAGCAAATTCAATATGCTGCTCTACCAACTCTGAACCTGTGATTTGTTTCTTACCTAAACCTAAGAACCCTGCCTCAGCTTTGATGTCGGGGTTATAGAACCAACGCCAAACCGGTTTAGTGAAGTTGTAATAGGTCATTGCTCCATGCCAACCTTCACCTTGGATCTGGTAGCCAGCATCACCGGTGTATTCCCCGAGAAGAATTGTGTCCTTGTTGATCTTGTGCATAGATTTACGAATAAGAATTTGTAATTCCATATACATGTCCTCGTCACGGATACGACCGGTCATGTTGGAGACATCAATGCGCCAGCCATCCATAGCAAAAGGTGCCTTTAGCCATCTAGCAACAATTGACTTAGAGCCAGTGATGAACTTCTTTCTAAGTTCCTTAGAGTTCCAATTGAACTTAGGCAGCGATGGAACCCCAAACCAAGAGTCATAATCTTTGTTCTTATTGCTGAAATAGTAATACTCAGACTCTTTGGCACCTGGTTTCTTATAAGCAGCTCTAAACCATTCGTGAGCATCACCTGAGTGATTGCTAGTTAGGTCACCTATTACTTTCAAACCTTTTTTGTGAGCTGCTTTTACTAACTCAACTAAAGCTTTATCCCCACCGAGTAGCGGATCAACCTCAGCAAATGAACTTGCGTCGTAACGGTGATTAGATCTTGCAGGAAAAACTGGTGTTAGATAAACCAGAGTGACACCTAAATCTTTTAGGTGATTAAGATGTTCAGTAATTCCGTAGATGTCTCCACCAAAGAATTGTTCTGAAGTGCCAGGGCCAGTGCCAATTACTTTGTCTCCCCAGTTTTTAGCAATTGCCCACGTAGGGGTATCATGCTTATCTGCGTGCGCAGATCTCGCAAAGCGATCTGGGAATATCTGATACATCACAGCACTCTTACCCCACTTAGGAGCAGAAGAGAAAGTGTTGATTCTAAAATCTTCGATATCTGGTTTTTCAAGATCAGAAAGACCTTTAGCGTTTAGCCAATAGATGCTGCCATCGACCAGTTCGATATAGAACCGATAGTTCATGTATGGGTTGTGCATCGTGATTTCAGTTTCAAACCATGACCAACCATTTGAAGAAACGACTAGCTTTGCTTCTGGAGTCGGAAAAGCTTCCCCCGATTCACTGAATCGGACTCTAAGGATCTTGACCTTACCAAGCGCACTGTGAATGCGGATTCTAATCTTGAGCTTGTCGCCCAAAGCTGGCTTTTGGTTAGGAACGTATAGTTCAGAGCCATCATGGTGTGGCCATAATCCCATGGGCAGGGAGTCTAATTTGCTAGTCATAATCTCAATCCTCGCTGATTGCAGGGTACAGACCCTAAATAACGATTGTATGAAAACGATTACAGATTGGTAAATAGAACGGCTTTTTGACCTTTCGTGTCGTATTTTTATTCTTATGTCTACGCCAACAACTGAATTGCTTTCTCGTTCAAGGAAGAACGCTGAATGGTGGCGCACTAGCGTCATTTACCAGATCTACCCTCGTTCGTTTGCAGACGGGAACGGGGATGGCATGGGTGACCTTCCAGGGGTCACCTCAAGGCTGGAATCGCTTGCGGAATTAGGCGTTGACGCCATCTGGTTTAGCCCTTTCTTCACCTCCCCGCAGAAGGACGCTGGCTACGACGTAGCCGACTACAAAGACATTGACCCTAGATTCGGCACCCTTGCCGACTTCGATGCCCTGGTAGCAAGAGCCAAGACCTTAGGGCTTCGCATAATTGTTGACCTTGTCCCTAACCATTCGAGCGACCAGCATGTTTGGTTCCAAGCTGCTCTGAAAGCTGCTCCCGGTTCTAAAGAACGTGCTCGATACATTTTCCGCGATGGCAAGGGAGAACACGGAGAGTTACCACCTAACAACTGGGAATCAGTTTTCGGTGGCAAAGCCTGGACCCGAATCACAGAGCCTGATGGGACCCTAGGCCAGTGGTATCTCCACATCTTCGATTCATCTCAGCCTGACTTTGATTGGAAGAACGAAGAAGTTAGAAGCGAGTTTGATTCAGTGCTTCGCTTCTGGTTGGACAGAGGATCCGCTGGTTTCAGAATTGACGTTGCGCACGGCATGATCAAAGCTGATGACCTTCCTGACGTTATTCAACATTCAACAACCATGTCAGGACAAGATTCACCAGATGCAGTCAAGACTGAAGAAACTCAGGAAGCACTAATAAAGCGATTGCAAAAGGAAAATCCTTACTGGGGTCAAGAAGGTGTTCACGAAATCAACCAAAGATTCAGAAGCATTCTCGATGAATATGACGATCGAGTAATGTGTGGAGAAGCTTGGGTTCACCCACTATCAAGAATGGCTAGTTACGTTAAACCTGGTGAGTATCACCAAACCTTTAACTTCGGTTATCTCGAGACTCCTTGGAACAAAGCAAAACTTCAACAAGTTGTGACTGAATCACTAAATGCCTTTGGCTCAGTTGGTGCACCATCGACTTGGGTCCTTTCAAACCACGACGTGATTCGTCACACAACCAGAATGGGTTACGACCAGGTTCCTAGACAAGGTGACGGCATCGGGCCTAACTCCCCACAGCCAGATGAAGCCAAGGGCCAGCGAAGAGCAAGAGCAGCTTCATCTTTCATGCTCGGTCTTCCTGGTGGAGCATATATCTACCAAGGTGAAGAACTAGGACTTCCAGAGCACACCACTTTAGACAACAAGTTCCGAGAGGACCCAACTTTCTTTAGAACCAAGGGTGAAAGAGTTGGTCGCGATGGTTGTCGTGTTCCACTTCCTTGGGAAGCTGGAGCTAATGATTCAAATGGTTTCTCAACAACAGGTGCATCTTGGCTGCCACAACCTTCTTCATATAAGCGTTATGCAAGAAGTGAACAAGACGGAGTTGCCGGCTCTACCCTTGAGCTATACAAGCGACTACTAAAAGAACGCAAAGAGTTTGATATGGGTAACGGTGAGTTCCGTTGGGCACCTGAATTTATGAACGAGAACACACTTGCCTATATCAATAACGGCATTCTAGTTTTAGCTAATTTCTCTGGAGATCCTGTGGTCATCCCTGCAGGAGATCTACTAGTAACAACCCAACACGACCTAAGGCTCGAAGGTGAGCTTGAACATGACCAGGTCGTTTGGGTAAAACTGCAATAAAGAAAGCGGTTAAACAAATAAGGCCTGGTCGTTAGCGAACGGGCCTTATTTGTTGTTGTCTAACCAATCAATTTGTGGCTTGTGAACTAATCATGCTCCTTAGGTATGCGATCTCGCTCGGTACTGACTGAATTGTAGCCATGGGGAACCGGTACACCAGCGCTGTCCAGACTCACGAAAACAATGCGATCCGACTTAAGTGAAAAACCCCAGCCGTGGAGGGCTGGGGTTTTTGTGGCTAGTGAGGGATTCGAACCCCCGAAGTCTGAGACGGCTGATTTACAGTCAGATCCCTTTGGCCGCTTGGGTAACTAGCCAGTGCTCCCGGCCGCCTGTAATCAGCCGGACGGGTGCTTCTAAAGAATACCCGAACCCAAGGGCCCGCGCCAATTGACTAAGGGCAACAATCGAATGCCAATCTCGTAAATGCATGAAACCCATTACATATCGGGCAGTATATTACATAGAGATTTCCATACTTTTACAGATAGAGGATCCGTGGCCGGAATTGTTGATGTTGCTAGAGAAGCTGGGGTCTCTACCGCAACGGTATCTAGAGCACTGAGTGGAAAAGACTATATCTCTCCTAAGACCAAGGCTTTGGTCGAAGAGGTAGCTGAACGTCTAGGTTATGTTCCTTCAGCTTCCGCATATACCCTGGTCACTGGCCGCACAAGAAACATTGGTGTTGTAGTTCCGTATGTTGACCGCTGGTTCTTCTCGAGTGCACTTGAAATCATTGACCGTGAACTTGTTAAAGCTGGTTATGACGTAACTTTGTATAACCTCTCCAGTGGTGATGAGCACCGTAAGTCGATCTTCTCAAAATTACTCCCCCGCAAAAGAGTTGATGCAGTGATGTGTATTTCAGTGCGAATGAATGAGGCAGAAATTGAAGCACTGGCAAAAGTTAATAAACCCGTCGTGGCTATCGGTGGGCCAATTGCTGGTGCTAAATGTATAAAGATTGACGACATAGCCGCAGGTAAATTGGCAACGGAACATTTAATTTCCATGGGGCATTCAAAGATTGCCATGATTGGTTCATCAGTGAGTGACGAGAAGTTCTTCGATGTCTTTAATGAACGTCGGGAAGGCTATTCAGTTGCCCTAAAGAACGCCGGCATTGCTGCCCGCGACGCTTGGTATAAATCAGTTTCAAAATATGCAATTAGCGAAGGATACTCAGCTGCTAAGCAACTACTGGGCGATCCTCACAATGCACCGACAGCAATCTTTGCTTCTTCTGATGAGTTAGCCGTTGGTGCAATGTTGGCAGCAAAGGACATGGGACTCTCAGTTCCCAGTGAGCTCTCAATTGTTGGGGTCGATAATCATGAGTTAGCGGAGTTCTTTGGGATAACTACCATCAACCAAAACATTCATGGCCAGGCAGGATTGCTGGTAAAAACTATGCTGCAAATACTAGATAACCCTGAGCAGGAAGTCGAAGATCAGGTTGAGTGGCCGGTTGAACTAATTGTTAGAAGTAGCACTGCTCGCCTGGTTTCCTAGCTTCTGCGATTAGAATTCAAGACATGGCAGATTCCTCATTCGACATCGTCTCTAAAGTTGACAAGCAAGAAGCGGCTAACGCTCTAAATCAAGCTGAAAAAGAGATCGAGCAACGCTACGACTTCAAAGGCGTAGGCGCATCAATTGAATTCTCAGGTGAAAAGATCCTGATGAAGGCAAACAGCGAAGAACGCGTAAAGGCCGTGCTAGATGTTTTCCAGAGCAAGCTAATCAAACGTGGCATTTCACTAAAGTCTCTTGATTCAGGTGAACCTTTCCCTTCAGGTAAGGAATACCGAATTGAGTCAACTCTCAAAGAGGGCATTGAGCAAAAAGAGGCTAAGAAGATCTCAGCCATTATTCGTGAGCAAGGACCTAAATCTGTGAAAGCCAATATCCAAGGTGATGAGCTAAGGGTCTCTAGCAAGAGCCGTGACGACCTTCAAGAAGTTATGTCACTACTTAAATCAAGCGATCTAGACATTGACGTTCAGTTCATCAACTACCGCTAGGGAACATCTATTTCCGTTATCGGAGATGTTGGTGGATAAGCCAAAGTGTCAACTCTTTCAGTTCGTTTAGTCCTTGAAGCGACAAAGCCACTGATAACGCTGGCAAAAGCAAACATAGCTATTGGAAATATCATTGCCAAAGGCAAGCTGGTGATGTCGATCAGCGAACCCATGAACATCTTGGCGAAGATTATGACTGTGTAGTTAAAGAGCGCCATTCTTGAAAGTGCCTGTGCTGTTGATAAGCCATCAATGTGACCTGTCGCACTATAAAACCCTGGCACCATCGAAGAGATTCCATAGCCAGCTATTGCAAAGAATAGACAGAGCAGCAGAAGCGCTAAAGGTTGATTTGAAGCAGCAAGGTTTGCTGAACTAAAGATTGCTAGTGCTAAAGCGATTGAACCAAACGCTCCACCAATCTGCGAAAGCCTAGCAATCTGATATTTTTCAGTTAGTTTCACAATCGAGAATCTGCCGAATATCATTGCGACGATGAAGCAGGTGTATGGCAGAGCTGCGCTGCCCGCATCTAACAGCAAAACCTTCTTGCCGTAAACAGATGACCAATCCATGATTACTAGCTCAGGCCACATGCCTGCAAAAGTTCCAATAGACAGTAACCATAAATACTTAGGTGTTTTAAACCAAGAAACTTTACTGCCGCTGTCTCTTTCTTGACCATGGTTATCTTCCTCAGGAGTCAGCATGTTGCTGGCTGACCACAGGAACAAACCTAAACAAATAACACCGAGTGAGAGGGTGTGAATTAGTAGTGGCGTATAGGAAGCAATAACAGCAGAAATCGCAGCTGATGTCGCAGCTCCAATACTCCAAGCGCCATGGAAACTACCGAGTAAAACTTTGCCCTGACGTTTTTGAAATGCAACTGCCTGAGAGTTTAGAGCGATGTTGAAAGTGCTAAATGCAATTGACATGATGAAGTGCAGCACTAGGAAGACCCACCAGTGAGTTGCTAGAGGTAAGACAGAAACTATGATTGCAATCGCTATCGCCGAGTACTTAATAATCGGAGTGGTACCGAATCGTAGAACTAACTTATTTGTAAAGACCAGGGGAAGAATTGCACCTGCGCCGCCAAACCCAAGGATTGACCCCCAGACCTCATTGCTGACCTGAAGGTTATTTATAAACTCAGGAATTCTTGGCATCCAAGACAAGGAAGCCATTCCTTGGGTGAAGAACATCACCATCAGTGCAAACTGCGCTCGCTTAGACCTCAGTGCCTGATCCATCTAGTTTTCTTCGAAAGCAGCGCTTAGGAAATCTTGACGATCGACAAGTTTGATTCGCTCACGGCCCTGGTCTTCACCTAGCTGACGTTCAGCCGCATCTACTTTGAGCCATTCGGGCCAGCCGAGGAACTTCACGTTCTTCCCCTTTAGCAAATCAATTACTGACTGCTCATCTTGATGAACCGGCTTCCACCAAGTGTTCCTGTCTTCAATCAGACAAGCAATAGTTTCCATGGCGTCACTTTTGGTGTGGCCAATAAGACCAACTGGGCCTCGCTTAATCCAACCAGTGGCATAGACACCTGGCACAGTATTTCCTTCAGAGTCAATTACTCTTCCAGCCTGATTAGTGATAACCCCATACTTTCCATCAAAAGGAATCTCAACAAGTTCACTACCGAAATAGCCAACGGCACGGTAAACGGCTTGAACTGGATAATCTCTAAACTCACCGGTTGCAACAACACCTCCGTGACCATCAAGTTCTGTTCGTTCAATTCTCAGACCAGACACCTTGCCGTCAGTTCCTAGAATCTCATTAGGGGAAGAGAAGAAGTGCAGATGGAGTCTTCTGCTTGCTCCAGTTTGTTCTTTAGTTCTAATGCCTTCAAGAGTTGCAACCATGACACGGGTTTGGTTATTTGAATCAATTGCATCTTGAGATCCAGCATCGTATTTGAAGTCCTCGTCATAGACGATGGTGTCAACGCCTTCAATCGCACAGGCTTCGCGAAGCTCGAGAGGAGTGAACTTAACCTGAGCGGGGCCGCGTCTTCCAAAGACGTGGACATCAGTAACAGGTGAAGAAAGTAATCCTTGGTAAACATTCTCTGGAATGTCTGTTGAAAGCAGATCCTGGGGATGCTTAGAGAGGATACGAGCAACATCGAGAGCAACGTTACCGTTACCGATAACAGCAATTTCCTTAGCGTCTAGTGGCCAAGTTCTTGGAACATCAGGATGAGCGTCATACCAGTTAACAAAATCAGCTGCACCGTAACTACCGTCGAGTTCAACGCCAGGAATATTTAGTGTTGCATCTTTGATTGCACCGGTTGCAAAGATAACTGCGTTGTAGTGATCTTTGAGTTCATCAAGTGTGATGTCTTTCCCATATTGAACATTGCCGAAGAACCTAATGTCTCCACGATCCAATACTTCATATAGCGCTTTGATGATGCCTTTGATTCTTGGATGATCAGGAGCAACACCATATCTAACTAGACCGTATGGTGCAGGTAGCAAATCGAATAGGTCGATGCTGACTTCAAAGTCTCGTTCCGCTTTGATAATTAAGTCAGCAGCGTAGATGCCGGCAGGGCCGGCACCAACTATGGCTAGACGCATTTTGGTCAATCTAGTTTCCTTATTTCTGTCGTTCAACAACTGCTTCAGCGAAGACCCTAATGGCGTCTTTCACTGGCGAATCTGGTAGCGGGGCAAGAGCTAGAACTGCTTCATCTGCCCATGACTTAGCAGCTTGATAAGCCTGTTCTAAAGCTGGATGTGCTCTTAGTAACTCAACGGCTTTAGCTAGCTGAGCATCATCTTCGAGCCCTGCGTCAATTATCTCAATTAGTTCTAGAGCCTTAGGGTCGTTAGCCGCCTGAGCTCTAAGCAGCAGGGTTGGCAGGGTTGGCACTCCTGCTCGAAGATCGGTACCGGGTGTCTTACCTGACTCATCGGAGAGAATGTCAATCACATCATCAATCAGCTGGAAGGCAACGCCGACTTTTTCTCCATAAATGCGCAACGGTTCACGATATTCGTCAGGTGCTCCACCGTAGACAACTCCTAGTTCAGCACTAGCTGCAATGAGGGAACCGGTCTTATCAGCCAGCACCTGAAGATAGTGCTGAATCGGATCTTCGTTATTCTGTGGGCCAAGGGTTTCATGCAATTGACCTAGACACAGTCTTTCGAAGGTGTCTGCTTGCAAGCTCAGAGCCTTGCCACCTAGGCGGCTAACAATCTGTGATGCTCTTGCAAACAGCAGATCCCCGGTGAGAATAGCAACGCTATTACCCCACACCTCATGAGCTGTTGGCACACCTCTTCTAAGTGGCGCTCTATCCATGACATCATCGTGATACAAAGTTGCTAGGTGAGTTAGCTCAACCACAACTGCAGCCTTGATAACTTCGTCATTATTTGCATCACCCAGTGAAGCGCCAAGCAAAACTAGAACTGGTCTTAGTCGTTTTCCACCTGCTTCAAGTAGATGCCGACTAGTGACGTTAGCTACTGGGTCAGTGTGTGTCACTGCCTCAAGTAATGCTATTTCGACATTCTCAAGGCCTGCTTGAATCGACTTGATTAGTTTTTTATCAACGACCTTGCGCAGCTGTGTTGGAAGGGAGATCTTGCTCACTTGGCTGCCTTCTTAGCTGTGTGAATAGCTACAATTCCTAAAGAGAGATTTTTGAATTTAGCGTTACCAAAACCAGCTTCTGTTAACCAATCAACCAGTACTTCTTGCTTAGGCCAAGCTGCAATCGATTCTGCTAGATAGTTATATGCGCCTTTGTTTCTGGTTACTAGTTTTGAAACTGTTGGCAAGATGCTTTTCAGGTAGAGGCGGTAAAGAGCACCAATTACTGGTGTGCCTAGGTGAGAGAACTCACAGATGACAACGACTCCGTTTGGCTTTAGCACTCTGAGCATCTCGCTAAGTGCTTTCTTAGGGTCAACAACATTTCGTAAACCAAAACTAATTGTCACTGCATCAACTGAAGCATCTTTGAAAGGTAAGGCAGTCGCATCAGCAAAAACAAACTCTAGTTCTGGGTGTCTTTTGCGCCCAACAGCGAGCATGCCTTCGCTAAAGTCACTTGCGATTACCTTGACTCCAGGCTTGGCAAAGACCACCGAAGAAGAACCAGTTCCTGCTGCTAGGTCCAGGACGGTTTGACCTGCTTGTGGGTTGACAGCTTTTAGTACTTTTCTGCGCCAGATGCGGTCTTGTCCCAGAGAGAGTAGGTCATTAGTCCGGTCATAGTTTTCGGCTACCGAATCAAACATGGCCGCGACTTCTGCTGGCTTTTTAGCCAAATCCGCTTTATTCACCATCCAAGTCTAATCTTGACTTGGCAGAGCGCTGTTCTTAGAGTTCTCTGGCCTCGCGGCGAAGCTTAAGAGCGCTAATGCCCGTCATGCTTAGAAGCGTAAGTGCTAGACCACCAAGACCTGCGCCAAAGATGATTGCACCATCCAAGAACTCATCGGCAGGGGTCTTATTGGTAAGAACTAGGTCTCTGATCTGGATGGGTGCGCTCTTTGACGGATTAAGTTTGCTCGCAACTAACTGCTGCTTCTCACTACTGCTAACGAAGGTAATGCCAAGCTGAGTGGCAACATACTCTTGCACCTCTTCCACTTTGCCGGCAGCAGATAAATCTTCGATCTCACCAAGGGTGCTAACACTAGAAGTCGCTATGACAGTTTCTGGAGCTGTCGGCATAACAAAGGTCTCTGGATTCGGACGAACCTGCGGTCTAATTGCAATTCTTGGAAGTCCAACGTGATCGACATCGCCATACTGGTCTTCAAGCTCTTTATGTTTTTTATCTGCATCATCGCCAGGTTTTGGAGGCTTGTTGGGGATTACCTCCGGAGAAGAATCCTGACCTGGCTCAAAGAATTGCTGCCAACCGGAATCATCATCAGACTGGTCATCAGCTGTTGCCGATTGAGGGAAAGCCAAGATCGAAAGGAAGAGAATTGTGGTGGCGATGTATAGCGGCTTACGCACTTTAGCTTCCCTCTCTTGGTTTAGGATTTTTGGACTTACCTCAAGAATATCCCCTCGCTAGTCAGGCAAATAGACTAGGAAGGTCCTTTCACAGATAACACTCAGCCGAAGCAGATTGCCTTGAATTCCTCTGAAACACCAGCACTTAGGGCCATAAGTCGCACCTGCTCCCTAGCCGAACTAGGTGTTTCTGACTTCATAAGCCTGATCAACTCCTCCAGCTCTGTCTTTATCAACCAAGCTCAAGGATTAATCGGCTTTGGTGAAGCAACCAGAATCGAAGCATCTGGACCAAACCGACTAGATGAGTTGAATTCTGGATGGCAGAAACTTGTCCAAAGCGCTCAAGTTCAAGACGGCTTAACCGTGCCAGGTTCAGGACTAATTGCATTTGGAGCAGTCGCTTTCGCAGACGAGAGTGACACCGAGAGCGTGCTGGTTATTCCTAAAGTTGTAATTGGGTTAAGTGAATCAGCTCTTTGGTTAACCACAGTGAACACTTCCGAAGAGCAAGCTATAGAACTGATTCAAATCAAGTCAAAAGAACAGAGCCCACTGAGATTTGAAGCTGGCAGTATTACTCCTGATCAATTCACGAAGAGCATTGAATTAGCACTCAAGGAAATCTCCGCTCACAACATTGAGAAAGTAGTTTTAGCCAGGGATCTAGTAAGCGAGATACCGAGAGACTTTGATTATTCAATTGCGTTGAGAAAGTTGGCAACAAAGTTTGACTCCTGCTTCACATACAGTGTCGATGGTCTCTTTGGTGCAAGTCCGGAACTGTTAGTAAAGGTCTCACACTCTCAAGTGTCAGCAAGAGTGCTCGCCGGAACAGCAGGTCGTGGCACCGACCCAGGTGTTGATGAAGCTATTGGCCTTGCCCTGACTTCATCGCACAAGAACTTAGAGGAACATAGGTTTGCCGTCGACTCACTAGTTCAAGAATTAGACACCATCGCAACCCAAATCGATGCAGATGAGAAACCATTCAGCTTGGCCCTTCCAAATCTTTGGCACCTGGCCAGCGATGTCCATGCAGTATTAAAAGCAGACAGCACTTCTCTTCAGGTAGTAAAAGCACTTCATCCTTCCGCTGCAGTTGCAGGAACACCGAGAATCAAAGCACAGCAATTGATTGCTGAACTTGAGAACCTAGATCGTGGTCGCTACGCAGGACCGGTCGGTTGGATAGGTGCTGATGGTGATGGGGTTTGGGCAATAGCGCTTCGTGGGGCGCAGGTTGATAGAAATGAAAACAAAATCAGAGCTTTTGCTGGATGTGGGATTGTTGCTGAATCTGAAGCAGAAGCAGAACTTGCTGAAACTAACCTAAAGTTCAAACCGATTACTGAAGCGCTTGGCTAATCAAGCCTTATCTCAATAACTAGGCGACCAGTTCTCTGTAAAGAACTCTTCAACAAAGCTGCATCACTAACCACTAAATACTCCCAGCCATATGCCTTGGCTAAACCTTCAATGCTCCCTGTTTGTGGAGTAGCAAAAACCCGAGTAAAGATGTCGCTACTCACTGTTTGAGCAACCTCTAACTTGCTAAAGATTTTGCCACCGTTGTCATTTACGACAATGACCTGCAGATCTAAATCACCATCAGCAGGGTCAATGACCAGTGATGAAGCATCGTGGAAGAAAGTTAGATCGCCGAGTAAAGCTCTAACTGGTTTACCGGTTTGCATAGCAATACCGGTAGCGGTAGCGATGGTTCCGTCGATTCCAGATAGCCCTCGGTTAGCCCAAGCGCTTACCTTGTTCCCAGGCGCAAAGAAATCAGCCTCACGAATAAGTTGCGATGCACCTAAGACAAGCTCTTTACCTGAAGCCCAGATGGTTTCAACAACTGCTCTGCGATCTAAATCACCACTGGCAGCAGGTGTTAGCTCGGCAGCAACTTTGTGCCACTGACTTACCCAAGCCGAACCAGAACCTATTACTGGAACAGCAACCTGAGTGATATTCGTACCAATCTCAAAATGTCCCATCTGGCTTGTTCTAACCAAAACTTGAACATCACCTCGTCGCAGTAATCCAATTACCGATCGAGAAAGAGTTGGCTTTCCATAGACAATTACCTGCTTGATTTGGCTAACTAATTCCTGATTACTATCAAGGACAAATCGGTAACCTAAAACCGAATTCTCTAGATGTCTAACTCCAGAAGTTGGTTCAGCAAAAACAGGAACACCTAAAGCTGTGATCTCTTCTTCAAAAGCAGCACTGTTAGCACCAGCAACAACCACTGTTGGAATGCTTAGATCGAGTTCATGCTCCGCAACACCTTGCAAAATTGAATCCTCAGCCGGTAACTGTGTATCGATGGTGGCAAGAATGTCTGAGGCATTTGGTGTGCCAGCAGAAAGCGGTTCACGGAACTGCAGATTCAGCTGGACAACTTTTCCGCCCCATGATTCAAGGACAGCTTGCTCAACTAAGTCTTTTGCTTTCTGAGCTAAATCTTCATCAGCAACAGGAGCTTCCACATCAATGCAGATGGCAGCATCTGCAAAAATGCCAACTTGGTTAGTGGTTTGGTTTGAGCCTTTACCTCTAAGTTCAACTGGTCTATCTGCAGTTAGCAGGATTAGTGGGAGGCCCGAGTGATGTGCTTCAAGAACTGCTGGGTGAAGATTTGCAACCGCTGTGCCAGAGGTTGTAATGATTACCTGAGGACCACCGTAGACAGCAGCTCCTAGGGCTGAGAAACCTAAAGATCTTTCATCTAAGCGAATGTATAGATCTAGTTCACCCGCTTCAGCCAACTGAGCTGAAGCGATTGCTAGGGCCTGTGAGCGTGCTCCGGGAGCTAGCCAAACCGGTCTTCCCCACGCTGCAAATTGGGCCATCAGGTGAGCAGCAAAGACCTGTGCGGGAGAATCAACCATCCTTGTTGTCTTTATCCCGTCTTAGGCGGTCATCTAAATCTTTTAGGAAAGCAGGGTCATCATCGGGAGCTCTAGGAGCTGACCTTTTAGCACCCTGACCTGATTCACCATCAACAGGTCTACCAATGGTGATGTATAGGAGTGGGCCGGCTAAAGGTAAGAAAAGACACAAAACAACCCAGAGAGTTTTAGGCAGAACGCGAACCTGCTTAGCATCAGCGCTAGTGGCGTAGACAGTTGCAAAGATATGCAGAATAACCAAAGCAATAATGATGGCTAGTTCGATACGGTTCATAGATTAACTCTAAGCCAAGAGACAAACATAGACTTATCCAGTGAAGAACCTCTGGCTCAAATACACCCTCTACCGGTTAGGGCTCTTCGCTGTCTTTTGCATCGTTTTCGGACTACTGATGCCTATTCTCTTTGCCATCCTGGTAGCAGGAATGGTTTCCTTTGCCATTTCCATCATTTTCCTGAGCAAGCTCAGGGATGAGATTAGTAAGCAAATCTATGAGAAGAGACAAAACACATTTGGCTCAGGGGATAGAGAAAGCGATCTAGAGAACCAAGAGTTAGATGCTCTAGAAAGTAATGCTAAAAAGACCCCAGCAAAGCCCAAGGGCAAATAACAAGCTTGTATAGCTAGTTAGCTGTAAAGCCAGAATAAGTTCCTTAGGCGTCTTAGCGCTCAAAGCCACGATAGTAATCATCAGAACTACTACCACCAAGAAGTTCACAATGAACACAGCTGGCGCTATAAACCAAAGTGGTGTCACCAATGCAAACGGAGCCCAAATCAAAAACACAAACAGAATCAGTGATGCAGTCTTACCTATTCCGGTTGAAAGAGTTTTCTTTCCGCTCTTGCGGTCAGTCTCGATATCTCTGATGTTATTAATCAACAGCACTGCTGTTGCAAAACAGCCTGCAATACAACCACCAATAACTGCTAGGGGATTTAACTCATTGGTTTGAATGTAATCAGTCCCAACAACAGCAACTAACCCAAAGAAGATAAAGACTATTACTTCGCCCAAACCTAGATAACCATAGGGTTTCTTACCACCGGTATAAAACCATGCAGTAACGATGCAAACCAAACCAACAGCAATGAACCACCAGTTGCCAGTTAGATAAGTAATAGCTAAACCAACTACCGCAGCTAAAGCAAAAGACACAAATGCGGCATTACGAACCAGTTTTGGTTCGACTAAACCACCACCGGTTAACCTTGCCGGACCCACTCTGTTTTTATCTGTGCCGCGAATACCGTCAGAGTAATCGTTAGCGTAGTTGACACCAATCTGCAAGAACAATGCAACAAAGAGTGCAAAGAGAACTAGAACCAAATTAGAGGTTCCATAAATAGATGCAGTTCCAGCACCAATCAGAATTGGTGCAACTGCTAATGGCAAGGTTCTAAGCCTTGCTCCCTTCAACCACAACTTAAACATCAAACAGCTTTCTGACACCAACTAGATCCGTCTTACCGCTAACCAACCGTGGTAACTTATCAACCCTAATCACCCGGATAGGTTTTGCAGCTAACCCCAACTGCTCAAAGACAGCTGCCGCAACATAGTCAGCTACCTCCGGAGAACCAACATAAACCAAACCAACTCTTTGGCCCCACTCTGCAGAATCCAAAGCAGTGGCAGCAACCTCAACCACGCCACCGATAGAACTAGCAACAGCCTCAACGCTGTCAAGGCTTACCTTCAGTGCTCCTGAGATAAGCACTCGATCTGCTCGACCAAGGACCTTTAACTTCCCATCAACAAACTCCCCAGCGTCCTTAGTAACCAAGAACCCAGACTCATCAGAGACCCCATTAGCCAAGCTAGGAGACTTGATAGCAATCAACCCATCCTGAATTGATACTTCTACCCCAGCCAAAGCCTGACCGTCATAAACAACACCACCAGCTGTCTCAGCCATGCCATAGCTAAGAACAAGGTTCACTCCCTTAGCTCTAAGCGATGAAACCATTCCAGGATCAACAGCCTGACCGCCAACCAGAATGGCTGTGAAGGACTTCAGCGCTCGAATTACGGACTCATCCAGTTCTGCAACTTCAGCTAAACGCTTCAACTGTGTTGGCACAAGAGATGTAAATCTATGTTCAGCTGTCATCAGTTGTGCTGATCTGGCAAAAGCTTCAGGAGTAAAGGAAACCAAAGTATTCATCACAACCGGTTGTGTTTCTGCCACAAGTGAACGAATTAGAACTTGAGCACCTGCAATGTAGTTAATTGGTAATGCTAAAAGCCACTGGCCTGAAGTTCCAAAGAATTCTTCAGTTGCTTTAGCAGAAGCAAGAAGTGCTTCTTTACTTAAATGAATTCTCTTAGGAGTTCCAGTTGAACCACTGGATTCAATAATCAGAGCAGTATTAGAAACTCCCGTTGGTAGTTCTTGTATTTCGGGTTTGACTCCTGCAATCTCAGGACCGCAAATAAACACAGTCCCGTTACCAGCAAGTGCTTCCCCTAAGGCAATAGTTGCGCCAACAACATCATTAGCAGGAATTACTTTTAGAGTCATAGGTTTAGAAATGCCAAGGGAAAGGTGACCAGTTAGGTTCACGCTTTTCTAAGAAAGCTTCTTTACCTTCAACTGCTTCATCGGTTCCATAAGCCAGACGAGTTGCTTCACCGGCAAAGAGCTGTTGGCCAACTAGACCATCGTCAACCATGTTCATTGCGTATTTCAGCATGCGGATAGATTGCGGGGATTTTGAAAGTATTTCTTTAGCCCAACGCACACCCTCAACTTCTAGATCTTTATGAGGAACAACAGCGTTGACGACACCCATCTCATAAGCACGCTGTGCTGAATACTCTTGACCTAAGAAGAAGATCTCTCGAGCAAACTTCTGACCAACTTGCTTAGCAAGATATGCAGAACCATAACCCGCATCAAAAGAACCAACATCAGCATCAGTCTGTTTGAATCTTGCATGCTCACTAGACGCTAGAGAAAGGTCTGCAATCACATTGAGTGAGTGTCCCCCACCGGCAGCCCAACCAGGCACTAGAGCAATAACAACCTTTGGCATGAACCTAATAAGTCGCTGCACTTCTAAGATATGCAAACGAGCGGTTGTGCCAGTTTCTCCATATTCATAACCTTCACGACCACGAACCTTTTGATCTCCTCCGGAAGAGAAAGCCCAACCACCATCTTTAGGAGAAGGACCATTACCGGTAAGCAATACAACACCAACCTTGGTATTTGATTGCGCGTGAGTTAGAGCTTTAGCTAACTCATCAACCGTCTGAGGTCTAAAGGCATTTCTGACTTCTGGTCTATTAAATGCAATACGCACTACCCCCAGAGAAACATGCTGGTGGTAGGTAACGTCAGT